>Ga0194110_10003384_pt1 | contig 19752 bp, 17 predicted proteins | sample TA2Kig1200mmetaG_FD_146192 | JGI IMG/M metagenome (GOLD analysis project Ga0194110, IMG submission 146192) | Freshwater microbial communities from Lake Tanganyika, Tanzania - TA2015032 Kigoma Deep Cast 1200m | ecosystem: Environmental > Aquatic > Freshwater > Lake | place: Tanzania: Lake... | reverse complement strand
AGGCGGGCATCCCCAACAGGAAGGCATCGGCCAGGCTGGTGCCGCCGGCCCTTACTTCGATGGCCTGCTCCCGCAGCCGATTAAATGCCTGCATGAGGCTTTCATCTACCTTGTCTGCCTGTAGAAGGCTCACATAAAGTCCATGGGAGCCTGTCATCACCTCCTGTATGATCACGCCCCGCTGCTGTAGGAACAGAATAGCCGCCGTATCGGGCGCAGGCATAGAGGGCAGCACGGGCATGGATAGGGGCTCTTCGACGGCAAGCCCCTCCCCTTCCTCCAGCGCATCCGTTACCGCGAGCGGGACAGACCCTAAGGTATCGACGACGGGGCGAGTGACAGGTCCGAAAGGAGCGCCGGAGGCCACCCAACTGTACAGGGCTGCAAGCTCTGCACGGGTCAGTTGGTGCTTGCCTTTGGGAGGCATGTGCTTCTCGTCGGAGAGCGGGAGCAGGAGCCGGACATATAGAGGACTGGCTAACCGGTCGCCATCTAGCACGACAGGGCCATTCTTACCGCCTTTCTGGATCCAGGCCTCCCCATCTAGCCGGAGGCCTCCCTTTTGCTTCAGCGAGGAATGGCAGGAGGCACACCTACGACGAAGGATAGGCGAAACTTCGTCGCGGAAAGGATGCGACACCGACAACGTGTCGGTGGCTTTCACCGCAGCGGTGTAGGAAACCACAACCCCCGTATCTATATGCTGAAGGGCGCTTGTCTCAGAGGAGAAAAGATAGCCTTCTCCATGTGTGAGCGTACCTCCCAGATGCCCGGCCACCACCATACAGGCGGATGCCAGCCAGACGAGGTAGCGGCGCCATGGAACCCAAACCCAGGCCGCCCATGCGCCTATACAGGTGGAGATGCCGGCCCATTGGTGCCAGGAAGAAATGGACCCATCATAGGCATCCGATTGCCGCAGGAGGTAACCAGTCGCACAGGCAAACAACGAGGCCACGGCCGATAAGGCGATCGACAACCGCCATGCTGGCCCGTAAAGTACCCTCCGGCTCGCCGGCAGCAGGCTCAAAAGCAGTGAGAACGACAGCAGGCCTATGGGGAGATGAACCAACAAGGGATGAAGCCGGGAGAGAAAAGAAAGCATGGCAGCCGTTTGTTGATCTAAAGTAGTAAAGAAAAGCGGCGAGGAAAAATGAACCTTGGACCAGCGATAGAGGGTGTCGGAACGTTGGGCATCACGTCATTCACACATAGAGGAAAACTATTCCACCCGAGGAAACCGTGAATTAATCTACTGTTTTAACCTCTATCAACCACCTAAAACATGAGATGTAAAAATCCTCAGCTCTGTCGAACACATGGAGGTGACGCCGGCATTCAGGATAGAAAAAGGCTTCGTCATCTTTGTCCATTGGGAATGGCATGGCGGGTAGTGCTCGGAGCACAGCTTTTCTGAAACCATGATCCGATAGGATTTTGCTGCGTGACATTCAACCTGCCCGTTCACGACCGACTCGGGGTACAAACCACTGGTATTAAAAGCCGATGCCTGCTGGCTATAACCGATAAAAACGCCCTGCATTTTCATGGAAGAAGGCCAGCTGGTCGGCATGAGACCAAGAAGAACAAGCTTCCTCGACTACCTGCTGCCAGGAGGCATACCCCCCTGCCACCGTGTTGACAGGCCAGTCGCTGCCATAGATGATGCGCGCGGGCCCAAAAGCCTCTGCTGCATACTCTATATAGGGTAAGATCTGTGCAGGGATCCAGCTATTCCAATCGGCCTCTGTCAGCAGTCCTGAAATCTTACAAGACACCTGTGGCATTTGGGCCAGCAGCCGCAGGTGGGTTGTCCATGGATCCATTTGGCCGGACCGTATTCCTGGCTTTCCACAATGGTCCAGCATGAAAGAGACATCGGGGCAAAGGCGCACCAACGCCAGGGCATCAGGCAGCTGCTCGTGGGTAATACACAGCTCAAAATGAAAACCGCGCAACCCTGCTTTGCGGACGCCGGTGACAAACGATTCCTGCAGGCAAAAGCCAGGGGGCTGCCCCTGGATATTATGCCGGATACCCCTGACCAGCGGGTTGGCGGCCAAGGCGTCCAGGACAACGTCGAGGGATGCTGGCTCGGTAAGCTCGGCATGGGCGACAATGCCCTGGATGCGTCGGTCTGATGCTGCTAGCTCGAGGACCCATGCTGCCTCTGCCACCGAGTGCCGGGGATGGCAGTCGCATTCAACGAAGACCATCCGCTCGATGGCTATCCCCACCGTGGTATGGCAGTATGCATCCAACAGGAAGTCGCGGGCAAAGGGAGAGTCTTCGGCAATCCAGGGGTAGTCGAACCGTTCAGGGCTCCAAAAATGTGCGTGGGCATCCGTGATGGGTATCATGGCAAGGGCTAACTTACTGGTTCAATCATAAGAACGACACCCAAAAGTAATGGGCAAATGACATACCTTCCGTCCATGAGAACATCTTGGATCGCATGGGCGATATGGGCTTTGGCGATGCCCCTCTCGCTGTCTGCACAGACTTCCGCAGCCGATGCCCTGCTCCGCAGGGTTGAAGCACTGCGCATCGCCATGATCGATGGCAACAAGACGGCTCTGGAAGAGTTGACATCTGACAAACTCAGCTACGGACATTCCAACCTGCGGATAGAAGACAAGCAGGAGTTCATCGGCAGGCTGGTCTCCGGGGAAAGCGACTTCCTCTCGATGGAACTGACGGACAAGCAGGTCACCCTCTCCGGACGCACGGCCCTTTTCCGGTGCCGGCTAGATGGCAACACCATGGATGGCGGCAAGCCTGGGCAGCCGCGGCTGCATGTACTCATGGTATGGCAACAAGAAGGTCGCCGCTGGAAACTCCTTGCCCGTCAGGCCGTGAAGATCCCTTAAGGACCTCCGTATTCTTACTGCTGCCCTTGGGGTTGGCACCAATCCCATACGATCATATCCCAAAGAGCACCCCCATAGTTGAGGGTGTCAACTACTTCAAAACCCATGTTGAGATGCGAACGCAGGGATCGTATATTCTCCCGGTCGACATCGGCAGCACAGAATTCAAACCGATCCGACAGGCATTCGCGAAAGTGGTCGTACATCGCTGGCACTAGCCCGATGCCCCGATAGCGCTTGTCCACGCAGAGTTGTCCGACGACAACATAACCAGCCTCCCGGAGCTGCTTGCCCCGGAACACGATCTTATCCATCTTTCCAAACAAATCCTCCAGCAACGGATGCCCGTGACGCACCGCGGGCATGGCCACCAGTGCATAGCCTATGACTTCACCTGCCGCAGTGGCCATGATGGCAGGATGTTGCGCATGCATCTTCCGGAGGAAGTCCAGCGAGTACACCGCTGTAGTAAAGCCTTCCCGCAGGGCCTCTTCCGGGGAGATCCTATCTTTTAAGTTGGCCTGCTGCAAGCGTCGGATGCCCTCCAGATCTGCATCGGATACCGAGAGTCCGATCGTATAACTGACTACCATGGCTTATGCGATTACAGTAAATATAAATCAGCGGGAACGGCCTGTACCTACCCCTCTGTCTTAGCGGAATGCCGCCAGATCGCATTGGCTGCAAAGCTTAGCGGGTTAGCCGCAGATGAGGGGCTTCATCCCATCGTATCAGTTCATATTCAGCAGCCATAAATCCAAAGGAACCCCAGGGGCTGGTGTCGAGGATGGATTTGAAGACTTCTCTTGCCGCTTCCTTCTGACCGCGGTGCAGCAGGTAGCAGCCCAGCCCGTACCCAAAGGAGGCTGTGGATAGGCCTTCCCTGCTGCGAAAGGCCTTCATCACATCCTCCTGGGAAGTCGATAGTTGATAAAGCCGGAGAATCTCGAGGTAGTCATGATTCTCCATCAGATCCATGCCGGGGTCGACCTTTGCGAGAAACCTGCTGGCCGTACGATGGCGGCCTAACCGAAGCAGGGTCAGATGGTACCAGTTGGCCGTGGCAACAAACATATCGTTGTTGCGGGAGACCCGAAGACATTGCTTCCATGCTTGCAGGGCAGCCTTGTCATCTCGTTTCAAATAAAGGGCGAGTCCGAGATGGTACCAGATGTTGGACTTCAGTGTGCTGGTAGGGATGTTGCGGTCGTTGGGTATGCCGTCCGGCTCCGTCATGTCTGCTTGTCGACGCACAAGGGCTGCAGCTTTTCTAAGATCGCTGACGGCACTGTCCAGGCAGCGCAGCGTGATCCATCGATGCCCACGGTGGCGTAGAAAGCGGGCATCCAGCGGATGCAACTGATACCCAATGGAAAATACTTCTATAGCGTCGTGGTAGCGACCCAGATAGGCAAGGCGTCTACCCAGCCAGATCAGATGCTCGGGATTAGTGGGGTCTGACGCGACTTGCCGTTGAACATTGGTGAGTTGCTGTTCCATCGTTTGCCGGGCACTGATAGAGAGCATGGGCATGGGATAGGCACCACGGGGCGGACAGACCAGGGATTGGGCTAATACTGGGATGGCTGGGAAGTTGATCGCCAACAAGAGAAGCCAAGGCAGGTGGCGGTATTTGCAGGTCCATTGGCCCTCAGCGACCACGGCCCCATCCGATAATATCATTGGCATTCGCATAGATGAGCAGTGTCAGCAGGATTACCATCCCGACGATCTGGGCATACTCCAGGAACTTGTCGCTGGGTCTACGTCCGGAGATGATTTCATAGATGGTGAACATGACATGACCTCCATCGAGTGCCGGGATAGGCAAAAGGTTCATAAAGGCCAGCATGATGGAAAAGAAGGCGGTGATATTCCAAAACACCTCCCAGTCCCAGAGATCTTTGGGGAAGATGGATCCCATGGACTTGAAGCCTCCCAGCCCTTTATAAGCGCCAGTGGACGGGTCGATGATCTTACGGAACGACGCTACATAAGATGTGAGCTTGTCCATAGCCTTTCCCACGCCAGCTGGAAAGGATTCGAAGAACCCATAGTTCCTGACTTCGAGGCGGTAGATGCCCATGCGCTCCAGGTCTGCTATAGAAGGTATCTCCGGGAAAAAGCCAATGGTGCCCTGATTTCCGAGTACGGTGGTCAGTGTCAACGACTGGCCAGCGCGGTCTACCTGCAAAGCAATCGTATCTCCCTGCCGGCCGGAGAGCAGAGGTTTGATCTCATCAAAATACCGGATGGGGGTGCTGTCGATCCCAGTGATCCGATCTTGTGCCTGGAGGCCGGCGAGTCTGGCATTGCTTGTATCGCTGACTTCGGCCACGATGGCAGGGATGCGGGGCATCAGCATGGGAGCTCTTCGGCCTGCTTCTACGATTTTTTCTATGAGGTTGGCTGGAAGTTTACGTTCTAGGGTCTGGCCTCCACGTACAATGGTGACCGTCTCCCCCACCAGGAGATCAGCATTCAGGTCATCGAAGTATGCAACCGGCTTGCCATTGACAGCGAGGAGGTGGTCTCCATTTTGCAACCCCAGCTCGGTCGCAAGAGAATCCACACACCAGACGCCGTCTTTCATTCCGGACAAGGGTAGCTTTCTCTCCCCCCAAGCCCACAAGATCATTGCATAGATGAAGAAGGCCAGCAGTATGTTCATGCTGACGCCACCGAGCATGATGATGAGGCGCTGCCAGGCCGGCTTGCTGCGAAACTCCCTGGGTTCCGCAGGCTTTTTCAGCTGTTCCCGGTCCATGCTCTCGTCGACCATCCCGGCAATCTTCACATACCCACCCAGCGGCAGCCATCCAATACCATATTCCGTCTCCCCTACTTTCCGGCGGAAGAGAGAAAACCAGGGGTCAAAAAAGAGGTAAAACTTCTCCACCCGGCAACCGAAGATCCGGGCAGGCAGATAGTGTCCAAACTCATGCAGAATGACGAGGATGGAAAGCGACAAGACGAGCTGTGCAGCCTGCAGGCCGACAGACTGCCACTGGATATCGAGTAGATGGGTAAGCATGTGTAAGGTTGAAACACGATGAAAGGGCACGAACTTTCGACTACATATTCATGAGGGACGCTGCAAAATTACGTGCCTCGCCATCGCTCTCAAAATAATCATCGAGCGTGGGCTGTTCGATATATGGCACATGTGCCATTGTACGTTCGATCATATCGGTCATATCCAGAAATCCGAGGCGGTTGCGGAGGAATCCGAAGACGGCGATCTCATTAGCGGCGTTGAGGACGGCCGGAGCATTTCCCCCTTTGAACATGGCCTCACTAGCCAATGCGAGGTTTTGGAACGTGCGGATGTCCGGTGGCTCAAAATTAAGGGTAGAAGAGCGTTTGAAGTCGAATCTGGGAAATCTGTTGGGAATGCGTTGGGGATAGGCCAGTGCGTATTGGATGGGCAGCTTCATGTCTGGAAGTCCCATCTGCGCCTTGATGCTGCCATCTTCAAACTGCACCATGCTGTGGATGATACTTTGTGGATGAATGACCACCTGTATGCGGGAGGGTTCTAAGTTAAACAGCCAGCGGGCTTCAATCATCTCCAGCCCTTTATTCATCAGCGTGGCAGAGTCGATGGTGATCTTGGCACCCATATTCCAGTTAGGATGCTGCAAAGCATGCTCTTTCCGGACGTTGACGAGGAAGTTGGGCTTCTTGCCAAAGAAAGGTCCACCCGAGGCAGTCAGGATGATTTTCTCAATCCGATTGTAGGTCTCTCCCACGAGGCACTGGAAGATGGCGGAATGTTCTGAGTCAACCGGGATGATCGGCACACGGCCTTCCACGGCGCGCTGCATGACGATGTCTCCGGCAACCACTAAGGTCTCTTTGTTTGCTAATGCGATCGGCCGGCGGGTCGTGATGGCCTGGAGGGTAGGCTTGAGTCCGGCGAAGCCGACAATGGCGGCCAGCATCAGATCATATCCTGGATGCCCGGCTGCCTCTTCAAGGGCTGCGGCACCAGATAACACGGCAATGCCTAGGGGTTGCAGGGCCTCTCGTACGTCGGCATATCCTTGTTCTTCGACGATCACTACTGTGTGCGGACGGTGCAGGATGGCTTGTTCTATCAGTAGTTTGGCGTTGCTATGGGCGGTGAGGATAGAGGCCACGAAGAGGTTGGGATTATCTCGAATGACATCCAACGTCTGCGTACCGATGGAGCCTGTGGATCCAAAGACGGCGATGCGCCGGGGCTGGAGGGGCTCTTTTGGCGCTTCGCTAAAGGCAGGAGTGGATGAGCCGGTTTGCATAAGCGTTAAGTCTACAGCGATATCGATTCCAGGTAGGGCTGTAATCCCTCTGCCAACACCCGGTCGTTGCTCAGGCGGGGTACTTTATGCTGGCCACCCAGCTTCCCAATGCTTCTCATATAATGAATAAATGCATTGCGATGTAAGCTGTGAATGACCAGCGGCTTGAGGATCTTACCTCGGATCAGGTCATCGTAATATATGTTTTTTTCACGTAAGTACCCATCTACGCAGACGGCAAAGGCAGGCAGGTCGGCGGGCGGACGGTCAAACTCGATGAACCACTCATGACATGACTGGCCCTCGCCAGCAAGAATCAGAGGAGCCACAGTAAACTCCACTACAGATGCCCCTACCTCCTGGGCTGCACGCATCATGCTATATTCGACTTCTTCGGCTATCACATGCTCTCCGAAGGCAGAGATGAAATGTTTGATGCGACCTGTGACTTCTATCCGATAAGGGTCTAAGGAAAGGAACCGGACTGTATCACCTATGCTGTATGCCCAGAGTCCTGCAGTGGTGGACACTACCAGCGCATAGTGCACGCCCGCCTCCACCTCATGCAATGCAAGTCGGCGCGGGTTGGGCTCAAAGACATTCGCCACAGGGATGAATTCAAAATAAATACCTGAGTTCGTGTTAAGCAACAACCCTGCCTCCGGATTCCTTGTATCCTGAAAAGCGAAAAACCCTTCAGAAGCGGGAAACGTCTCCAACGTGTCCACCACCTTCCCGATCGATGCCATCAGGCTGTCCCGGTAGGGTCTGAAATTCACACCCCCATGCACCAGGATGGAGAAATGGGGAAAGATATCCTTCACCGGACGGCCCGTCCGGGCGGTCAGCCGGTCGAAGTACATCTGTACCCATGGAGGGATTCCACTGATGAGCGACATATCCTGGTCCAGGGTCTCGGCGATGATCTTGTCGAGCTTTTCCTCCCAATCTTCGGTGCAATTGGTCTCATAACTGGGCAGCTGGTTGCGCCTGAGATAGCTGGGTATGTGATGGTTGACAATTCCACTCAGCCTACCCGTTGGGATGCCCCCCACGCGTTCAAGCTCAGGTGATCCGGATAGGAAGATCATACGGCCACTAGCAAAAGTATGGTTGCTGCTCTCCGCCATGTAACACAACAACGCATTGCGCGCCGTCTGGATGTGATTGGGAATCGATTCTCGGGTGATGGGTATGTATTTTACCCCACTGGTCGTCCCGGAGGTCTTGGCAAAATAAATTGGCTGACCTTTCCATAAGACATTATGCCGTCCCTCCTTGATCCGCTCGATCCAGGGCTTGAACTGCTCATAATCGCGGACAGGTAATGCTTGGCGGAACTCCTGTTCGTTCGTCACAGCCGACAAACGATGGGCTGCCCCAAACTCCGTATGCGCTCCCACCTTTAGGAGGGATTGCAATACCCTTCGCTGGTCCTCGACCGCTGATTGCATTTGCTTACGGATCTGCTTCTGGATAAAGCTGGCAAAGGGCCTTGCTAGCAAGGAGCGTAACTTCATGCCTTTCTTTTTCAGCGGTTGGCAAATATACCCTGATCACCTATGAAAACCCCGCCAGGTCTTTTTTTTGAAAAAACCATCAGATTTTCCCAGAAAAACATACCTTTGCGATCCGAAATGCTAATATAATAACCATGTTCGCAATAGTAAAAATCGCCGGTCAACAATTCCGCGTAAGCACTGGGCAAGATCTGTTTGTGCCGCATCTGGATGGCAGTACCGGCGACAAGGTGACCTTCACCGAAGTCTTGCTGTTTGATAACAACGGAAAAACCTCCGTGGGAACTGACTGCAACGTATCAGTCAATGCAGAGATCCTTGGAGAGCGCAAAGGGGATAAAGTCATCGCCTTCAAGATGAAACGTAGGAAGGGATTCCGGAAGAAAATCGGTCATCGGAAACTATACACGCACATACGCATCGGAAGCATCGCCTGATAATTGAACCTACCCATTATTACTCAAAGCGACAATTATGGCACATAAGAAGGGTGAAGGCAGTGTTAAAAACGGAAGAGACTCCGAAAGCAAAAGACTCGGAGTGAAAATCTTTGGCGGACAGCCAGCCCTGGCCGGCAACATCATCCTCCGTCAACGTGGCACCGTATACCACCCAGGAAAGAATGTGGGTGTTGGAAAAGATTTCACGCTATTTGCTTTGTCTAATGGACTGGTACAATACCGTAAATCCAAAGGTGACCGAACCATCGTCTCCATCCAGCCGATCGAGATAGCGGAGTAAGTGGCAAAAATTTTGTTAAAAAAAATTTTGCGGAATATAAAAGTGTGTCTAATTTCATAGTGCAATTCTATTTTAACCCATTAAAATCAAAAGAAATGGCCACTGCAAAAAAAGCTGCAAAGAAAGCTGCTCCTAAGAAGGCTGCTGCTAAGAAAGCTGCCCCCAAGAAGGCTGCCAAGAAAGCCGCCCCCAAGAAGGCTGCCAAGAAAGCTGCCCCCAAGAAGGCTGCTAAGAAAGCTGCCCCCAAGAAGGCCGCCAAGAAGGCATAATTATTTGTTGATGAATTTGAAAGTCCCGCTGCCATGCGGGACTTTTTTTTTACCGCCGCCAACGAAAATTATGGTCAATGCCGCTATAGCTGACATGTTCAGCCTGCTGTCTAGGCTCATGGAGATCCATGGGGAGAACCCTTTCAAAGTAAAATCTTACGGAGCTGCTGCCTTCCAGATCGAACAGCTCAACAGGCCCCTTGAGGAAATCCCCAGGAATCAGGTTGCATCCCTCCAGGGAATAGGTCCTTCCACTGCCACAAAAATTACGGAAGTGCTTGAGACCGGTACGATGCAAGTGCTGGAAGACTTTCTGGCAAAAACCCCGACCGGCGTGCTGGATATGATGCAGGTAAAAGGACTGGGACCGAAAAAAATTGCTGCCATCTGGAAAGATATGGGCATCGAGACGGTAGGCGAACTGCTGTACGCCTGCCAAGAAAACCGACTGATGCGCTACAAAGGATTCGGCAGCCGTACCCAGGAAAATGTGAAGGCAGCCATTGAATTTATGTTGAAGTATCGCGACAGCTGCCTGTTTGCAGATGCGGAGCCGCTCGCCCAGGAAATCATCGCCTTCCTACAACAACACTGGCCGGAAGCTTTGCATGCCCCTTCCGGTGCGTTCCGACGCCAGTGCCCCACACTGGAACGCATTGATTTTGTCACGACCACGGATCTAGCAAAGCTCACTGAAGCCATTCAGGCTTCTGACCCCACGATGATTGTCTGGCAGGAACCACATCGGATCACCCTCGAGAAGGATGGCCAGATCGATTTGGTATTTCATGGCTGCCAACCGGAAAACTTCGGGTCTACCCTGCTGTCAACGACGGGTAGCGAGGCCTTTCTGGCCAAATGGCAACAGCTGTACGGAGTTATCCCACCCCGTGAAAATGAAGAAGAACTATTCGAATATGCCGCACTGACCATTGTCCCTCCCAGCCGACGCGAGCCTCCTTATCCAGGCGGCATCCAGAAAGGCTCTGCCAGCATCAATGAAATTCAGGTCTCCGACATCAAAGGCATCATACACGCACACAGCGATTGGAGTGACGGTGTCCACTCACTTGAAGAAATGGCCCTGGCCTGCATCCGATCCGGTTTTGAATACTTGGTGATCAGCGACCATAGCCGCTCGGCACAATATGCCGGAGGCCTCCATATAGAAAAAGTCAGCCAGCAGCATACCCTTATCGACACCCTCAACGCACGCCTCCATCCGTTCCGGATTTTCAAAGGTATCGAGAGCGATATCCTCGGAGATGGATCCCTCGACTACCCAAACGAAGTGCTGGCAAGATTCGACCTCGTCATCGCCTCCATACACTCCAACCTCCAGATGTCTGAAGAGAAGGCCATGATGCGACTGATGAACGCTGTCAGAAACCCCTATACAGATATCATCGGCCATCCGACCGGGCGACTGCTTTTGAGCCGCCCTGGCTACCCGATCGATCACCTGGCATTTTTGGATGCCTGCTCCGAAGCGGGTGTTGCCGTAGAAATCAACGCACATCCTCGTCGCCTGGACCTCGATTGGACGTTAATACCAGCAGCGCTAGAGCGAAACATCCTGCTCTCTATCGATCCAGATGCTCATTCCACAGAGGGATTTTCAGATATCCGCTACGGCGTACTGGCCGCACAGAAAGGAGGTCTTACAAAGACATCAAATCTGAGCAGCCTCTCCCAGTCGGAGCTAGCTTCATGGCTGCAGGCCAGAAGAAGAAAAATCTCTTTCTGACAGGGGGCTATCTATCGCTGTCGTCTCTTCGAGGTGTATGGGTAGGTGAATAAAGAAGGTTGTCCCCAGCCCATCATTCGACTGAAAATGAATACGCCCTTTTGTTTTTTCGACAATACTGCGGCACATGGCCAGGCCTAGCCCGGTACCAGATGTTTTTGTCGTGAAGCGTGGATGAAAAATCTGTGGACGTACTTCATCCGGAATGCCATCGCCATTGTCCTCTACCAATACAGACACTTCTGTCGCTTCCAGGGTGGCTTTGATCCTGACCAAAGGCTCCCGGTCTTTGGGGATGGCTTCCAGGGCGTTCCGCACTAGGTTCGTGAACAAGCGGTTCATCTGTGTCTTATCCGCAAATACGGGGATGGGCGAGAGGGGAAGATCACATTGGACCTCGCCACCGTTGATGCCAAACAATGAGGCGACAGAGCTGATCACTACCCGAAGGTCAAAATGCAGGTTATTGGACTGACCAATATTAGCAAACTCTGCAAAGTCGCTTGCAATATGCGAGAGATGCTCAATGTGCTCGATCAGATTAGAGGCCATGCGGGCAGACATCTCCTGGACATTAGGGTCGCCCGCATCAATGGCCATCTGTAGCCGCTGGATGCTGAGTTTCATGGGAGTGAGCGGGTTCTTGATCTCATGGGCCACCTGCTGCGCCATCTCCCGCCAGGCGCCTTCCCTCTCCTGTATCGCCAGGGCAGCGGCACTTGCCTCCAGCTTATGCACCATCTGATTGTACTGCTTCACCAGAACGCCGATCTCATCTGTCCGATCCCAGGCAATCTCTTCATTGTGCCCCATCAGGCTCAGCTCCTCCATTCTCCTGCCTATCCATGTCAGGGATCGGGTGATCTTATTGGTGATCAATACAGAAATAATCCCACCTATGAGGAATATGAAGGTATTCAGGTTGATCAAGGCAACAAGAAAGCCAGATATCTCCTGCTTCAGTCCACGGTTCGAGGCAAAGTATGGGATGTTCAGATACACCTGTGCCACAGACCCACTCAGCTGTAGGGGACGATAAATACTGAGGTAAGACAACTGCCCATAGTCTTCCGTCTGAAGAAATTGCACCTTACCCTGACTCTGCATCTTCCAGTAGGCCGTTGGATTCATCCTGCGATTGAGGATACCCTCTCCATACACGAAAGGTTGTGAGGAGGCGAGAAGTGCTCCAGCAGCATTGTAGACATTAATGTCTGCATTGTGTGCCTCTGAGATCTCCTGGGCAAGGATTTGCATCTTGCTACTGAGAGAAGCCCCTGTGTCGGAACCAAGGGCTGCCAGCCGGTAGCCAAAGTCGGCAGACATGGACTGCAGGCTGCGACTCAGCATCTCCCGGTTACCCGTATCATAGCGTGCTATGAAGAAATAGATCGTAGATGCCCCGATGACGAGGAATGAAAATAATGTGAAGAGGATCACCGTCCCGTGTATCTGCCTACGGATACTGATTCCGCGCAGCCAAGGCAGGATGGACCGCAGGTCGAATCGGAACTTCACTAAATAGCTGGCCAACTGGAAAAGGGCCACCCAAAGCAGGGAAGCGCAGAAGACATAGCCAAACAATGTGATCGCTTCCAACACATATCTGCTTCTGCGGGCAATGACCACGACCTTCCCACCGCCTGCTCGATGCCATAGGATGTCGAAACCATCAGAAGTCCCCCAGTGAAACCGGTCTAATGGCACATCTCCGGATGCCAGTCGCACCGGGAAGTCGAAGTCATTCCGGCTGAGTTTAAGGCGAAGATTGTCGTAGACGGCATAGGCATAGCCAGGCTGACCATCGAGTACGGAGCCCTTCGGCTGTCGAATGAGTTCAGGATACAAGGCTTCCTCCCGAAACCTTCGCGGGCTGGAGACCATGTACATAATGGCTCGAGCGATGCTAGTCTGATCCCTGACCTCCCGACGGTAGATATAGCTGAAACTGGTAAAGTCTTTCTCATAGTAACGCATGCCCGCAACCTTTGTCGGCTTAGCATGAAAAGTATAGAGGGCCTGAAGGGTGTCGTATGACCATCGGTCGGCAGGAGAAAACACACTACCGTCCGCATCAAACAGATAGAGTCTTGTATCGAACCGATTCGTGTAGCCGCTGTAGTTGGCCGCCACTAGACTGTCTTTAAGCCGTTGGGAGAGGCCTGGGTTTCTGAAACGGTCTATATTGGATAAAATCAATGCATTGCTGATACCCTTGACGGCGATATCGACAAGATACTCACCGGATGGGTCCACCTGCATGGCCAGCTGCGTGGCGGCTAACTCTCTTCGTTCCATCTCCCGACTCTGGTTCTCTGTAAACAGGATCGTAGAGATGGAAGCAGCATAAAACACCAACCAACCGACGATATGCTGCCCCATGCGTTGCCCCTTGCCCTGAAAGAAGGGAACAAATGACAACCACTGATAAAGCAACAGCCATATCCATAAAGCCATCCCAAAACCACGTGACTGAGCGGGCAGGCAAAGGACGATCAGCATCAAGCCCATTCCAGCGGTGACCAGCAGGTTCGTGTAAGCACCCTTTCCCGCTGGCTCCTGGAACCGCTCGAAAATCATCTGGCTGAGGATGTAATAGCCCATCGACAGGCATACGATGGTGAAGAATCCAGCCACCGTGTACCCATCCATTCGGAAAAAGTCGGTTACATCGTATGAGATATCTGAATCAGACACCAACCGCCGCACTACATCTCCCGCCAGCCAGGTGATGACCACCAGAAAAAGCGCTCCCAGGGCAGCACGCGTCAATGCCCGCAAGCGGGTTCTGGGCTTTGGCATCCCAACATGGCCAAAAAAAGACTGCGCCAACAGCACCACCCATACAAAGAGCAGGGTATTGACCAGCAAGTCACCCAACGAACGGGAAATCTTGCCTGCCTGATACATGGCTGGATCAAAGAGCGCCACGCCTCCATAGACCATCGAGGCGGGAAGAAGGTAGGTGCCCCCCCGTAGCAATACAATAGCTGCGATGAGGAATACAAGGGCTGGAAAAGGACCCAGCTGCCTTCCAAATCCAAGAGCCGTCATGTGCAAATAGAAGCAGATAAGCAGGGTCCCCAAAAGCCGTAGCAAGATGACTAGCCACCCACCACCCCCTTCTGTGGCCTCCGGCTTCCGCTCAATACGATAAACTATTTGTCCATCTATATTCCGGATCGGGATATCCTTGACGGAAGTGGATATCCGATAATTAGCCTCTACATCTGGCGCACCGACGAACCCTTTACGCAGGTAATCATTCTCTACGAAGTAGTCCATCCGCACCGGCAGCAATCCGCAAAGCAGCCAGTCAGGAGAGCCATTAATCAATACCCTACGCCGAAGAAATAGGTATTGCCCGTTGGGCATCTCCACCCACGACGCTTCGTCATCACCTTCCAACATACTCTCCAGGGGTATCGAGCGCTGTGTGTTCCAGTACCGGAGAACGGGCGTTGCCCCCGCCACTCGCCGGTACAGAAAGATTCCAATTTCCTGAGCGCTCAACCGTTGCATGTCGGCCTCCCCGAGGGAGTCGAGGGACATCGTATACAACAAGGATGTGTCTGTCAGCACATTGGCAAATGCCAGCTCCTGGCGCTGCAACTGTTGCTGCAGGATGCGCTGAACACCTGCCGGGGAGGTACTATAAGAAAAGTAGTTGCTGAAGATGAAAGAAAACGTAAACAGCCATGCCGAGATGATCGGCAGATATGCGTAACGATAGACGGTATCAGCTAAAATACGGTTCAAGGGTGCCCCTTAGGTTGATATATAACAAACGGGTACAGGAATACACATATCATAACATACCACCCTCCCTGGCAGGGTGGTATGCGCGTTTGACACTATCCCAGATCGCGTCCATCTCCGCCAGACTCAAGCCCGAGAGGGGCCGTCCTTGCGCTTGTGCTAGCATTTCCATCTGCCGAAAACGCTCGCTGAACTTTTGGTTGGTACGCTCCAGCGCGAGCTCAGGGTCTATACCTGCAAAACGGCTGTAGTTAACCCATGAAAATAAAAGGTCGCCAAACTCTTCCTCTGCATGTCGACGGGTTACTGGGCTGTCGGAAGCTGCCCGCATGGCTAGCGCTTGCTGCAACTCCCGCTCCTCTTCTTTTACTTTTTCCAATACCTGTGCGGCGGCCTGCCATTCAAAGCCTACCTGAGCTGCTTTCTCTTGGATGCGTACTGCCTTGACTAGAGCAGGAAGAGAACGGGGAACCCCCTCTAGTACGGAGGACTTCCCTTCGTTCATCTTTATCTGCTCCCAATTCCGTTTCACATCGTCTGCATCAGACACCGATACGTCTCCATAAATATGTGGGTGGCGTTTGACAAGTTTCTCGGAGATGCTATCGATCACATCTTCTAGGCTGAAGTGCCCCTGTTCGTGGCCGATCCGGGCATAAAAGAGAATATGCAGCAGCAGGTCTCCCAGCTCCTCCCTTATACCGCTCCACTGCCCAGTCGCAATAGCATCTGCCAGCTCATAGGTCTCTTCAATGGTGAGGGTCCGGAGTGTCTCCGCAGTCTGCTTCCGATCCCATGGGCAGCGTTCCCGCAGCTCATCCATGATCGTTTTAAGCCGCAGGAACTTATCGGCCAGAGTCTGGCTCATACAAAAGGTTTAGTGCCGGTCGACCGCTGACCAGCCTTTATCAAAAATACGAGAAAAAGCAAGGGTAGCTAAGCACAACAATCCAGGGCGACCGGCCGGCAATTGTCTGTCTTCCCCTAAGGTCAGCCATGAAAGTTTCTAGGCATACATTTCTTCACGCAGGGACTTGACCCGGTCATCTTCCATATACTCATCGAAGGTCATCAGACGGTCGATGATGCCTTGCGGGGTGAGTTCGATGATCCGGTTAGCCACCGTCTGCATGAACGTATGGTCATGAGAGGTGAGCAAGACGATGCCGGGGAAGCTGATGCATCCCTCGTTGAAACTTTGGATGCTTTCCAGGTCGAGGTGGTTGGTCGGCTGGTCCAGGATGATAACGTTTGGATTTTGCAGCATCATACGACTGAGCATACACCTGACTTTCTCTCCGCCGGACAAGACATTTGTCTTCTTTTGTATGTCATCGCCACTAAACAGCATCTTCCCCAGGAAACCCCGAAGGAAGGGCTCATCGGCATCCGTGACATGAGGAGGTACATACTGCCTCAGCCAATCGATTAGAGATAGCCCTTCTGTGAAGAAGGCCGTATTCTCCTGTGGGAGATAGGCCCTCGTGATGGTCGTTCCCCATTCATGCTTTCCGGCATCTGTGGCCATATCGCCGTGGATGGTGGAGAAAAAGGCAGTGACGGCCAGGGCATCCCGACTGACAAAAGCGATCTTATCGCCTTTGTTGAGGCTGAAAGAAACTTTATCGAAGAGCACGCGTCCATCGACCGATTTCTGGAGGCCTTCCAACTGTAGGATTTGATTTCCGACCTCCCTCAGTGGTTGGAATATGATACCCGGATACTTACGGTTGGAGGGTTCTATCTGTTCGATAGTGAGCTTCTCCAAGGCCTTTTTTCGTGCAGTGGCTTGCCGCGACTTGGAGGCATTGGCACTGAATCGGGCAATGAAGTCGAGTAGGGCCTGTCGTTTGTCTTCCACCTTTTTATTCCGATCGCCCAGCTGGCGAGCCATGAGCTGGGATGACTCGTACCAGAAAGTATAATTGCCGGTGAACACTTTGATCTTCTGGCGGTCAACGTCTGCGACATGGGTGCAGACGGCATCGAGAAAATGTCGGTCGTGACTGACCACGAGCACGATATTCTCATAGTCTGCCAGAAAGTCCTCCAGCCAACTAATAGTCTCAATGTCTAGGCCGTTTGTCGGCTCGTCCATTAGCAGGATGTCTGGATTTCCAAACAGTGCCTGTGCCAGCAGCACCCTTACTTTAAGGTTAGAAGGGATCTCCTTCATTAGGCTCTGGTGATATTTCTCTGTCACCCCCAGGTTGCTGAGCAGCGTGGCTGCATCACTCTCTGCCGAATAGCCGCCCATCTCGCCGAATTCGGCCTCCAGCTCCCCCGCCCGGATACCGTCTTCTTCGGAGAAGTCTGTCTTAGCATAGATCGTCTCCCGCTCCTGCATCACTTCCCACATTTTTTTGTGACCCATCAATGCGGTGTGTAGAACGGTTTGCTCGTCGAATTCAAACTGGTTCTGGCGGAGTACTGCCATCCGCTCACCGGGCGTGATCTCCACACTGCCTTTGTTGGGTTCAATCTCCCCGCTGAGGATCTTGAGGAAAGTACTCTTGCCGGCACCGTTGGCACCGATGACGCCGTAGCAGTTGCCACGCGTGAAATGAATATTGACTTCATCGAAAAGGACGCGTTTTCCGTAGGCAAGTGTGATGTTTTTGGCCGATAGCATAATCCAGTTGTATTGTAGTAGAGAGTACCCTCAGAGCGACTGTAAATCTACGGAATGGCATGATGCCTGCCATGGTGGCCATGGCTTTCCTGCGGGTTGGAAGCTCATTGTGGCCGAGGTCCGAACAATAGGCTGCCGATGCGCACCTGCGTCGAGCCCTCTTCGATGGCTATCCGGAAGTCTCCGCTCATACCCATCGAAAGGGAATGAAAATCTCTACTATCAGCAAACCGCCCAGCCTTGAGCGACTGGAAAAGGCGGTGAAGTCCCCGAAACTCCTCCTGGATCTGCACTACTTCTTCCGTCATGCTGGCCATCCCCATCAGACCGCAAAGCGGCGCGTAGGCAAGGGTCTCACCGTTGTGGGTGGCATCCAGGACTTGGTTCAGTTCTTCGTGTGAGAGCCCGAACTTGGTCTCTTCGCGGGCGATATGGACTTGTAGGAGGCAGCCGACGGACCGATTGGCCATTCCTGCCTGTCGGTCAATCGCCTGCCAGAGGCGGAGGCTGTCGACGCCGTGGATGCGATATACAAAAGGGACGAGGAGTTTCACCTTGTTGGTCTGTAAATGACCGATGAAATGCCATCGGATATCTGAGGGCAGCAAATCTTTCTTCTGCAGCAATTCCTGCACATAGTTCTCGCCGAAGTCGCGCTGCCCATAGGAATAGAGCCTCTCCATGGCCTCGATGGGCTGGGTCTTGGAGACGGCAACCATCGTCACCCCCGACGCGTTGCATTCCTGCTGGAGTTGCTGCCAGGCGGTTAGATCAATCACCATGGAACAAAGATATGTGCTGCGGGGGGAGTAAGGGTTGGGTTATCTCCTAGAATCCCTTACCCTTTGAGCGCCTGCCGTCCTATAACTATGCGCTGTACTTCGCTGGTACCCTCATAGATCTGCGTGATCTTGGCGTCGCGCATGAGTCGCTCTACATGGTATTCTTTAACATACCCGTAGCCTCCATGCACCTGTACGGCTTCGGTGGTCACCCACATGGCCGTTTCAGATGCGTACACTTTTGCCATCGAAGAGCTCATCGTATAATCAAGCCCCTGATCTTTTTCCCAAGCTGCCTTGAGGCATAGCAGTCTGGCCGTCTCGATGCGTGTGGCCATGTCTGCCAGTTTGAACTGCACGGCCTGGTGATCTGCTATAGGCTTGCCGAAGGCTTCGCGCTGCTTGGCATAGGCCAGGGAGCGCTCATAGGCGCCAGAGGCGATGCCGAGGGCCTGTGCGGCTATGCCAATGCGCCCACCCGCTAGGGTTTGCATGGCAAAGGAGAACCCAAAGCCATCTTCACCGATGCGGTGTTGCTTCGGGACCCGCACATCGTTGAATATAATGCTGTGGGTATCACTGCCGCGGATGCCCATTTTATTCTCTTTGGCACCGACGGTGACGCCCAGCCAGTCTTTCTCCACGATAAAGGCGTTGATGCCACGACTCCCTTTGGCTGGGTCTGTCTGCGCCATCACCAAGTAAACGGAGGCGGAGGATCCGTTTGTAATCCAATTCTTAGTGCCATTGAGCAGATAATGGTCACCATGGTCCACGGCCGTCGTCCGCTGGGAGGTTGCATCACTTCCGGCCTCGGGTTCCGACAACAAGAAGGCCCCAATGTATAGCTCGCCATCCTTTCTGCCCTTAGCCAGGGGGATCAGATATTGTTGCTTCTGCGCTTCAGTACCGTAGGCCTCCAACCCCCATAGCACCAGGCTGTTATTCACACTCATGCATACGCTTACACTGGCATCGACCTTGCTGATCTCCTCCATCGCCAGCACATAGCTAACCATGTCCATACCTGAGCCGCCATATTCGGGAGCCACCATCATACCCATGAATCCCAACTCTGCCAGACGCATCACCTGGTCCCGGGCAAACTCCTGCCGCTCATCCCGGCCGATGACATCCGGCAGACACTCG
>Ga0194110_10003380_pt1 | contig 19755 bp, 20 predicted proteins | sample TA2Kig1200mmetaG_FD_146192 | JGI IMG/M metagenome (GOLD analysis project Ga0194110, IMG submission 146192) | Freshwater microbial communities from Lake Tanganyika, Tanzania - TA2015032 Kigoma Deep Cast 1200m | ecosystem: Environmental > Aquatic > Freshwater > Lake | place: Tanzania: Lake... | reverse complement strand
TGATGGGGCTACGACCGGTGCGCATGTTGATGGAGAGGATGCTCGGCATTGACCACCGCGCGCCCTTCCCGAAGTTTCATTTCAGCAAGTTCAGAAGGTGGTTCTTCCGGACACATCCCCGGTCGGCGCGAAGAGGGTCTCCCGCCGAAGGCGGCGCGTCGGCCCGCAAAGTCGCCTATTTCCACGGCTGCGCCACCGAGCACTACGAGCCCGAGGTCGGCAAGGCCATCGTGGCGGTGCTGGAGCACAACGGCTTCGAGGTTGTGTTGCCAGAGCAGAACTGCTGCGGCCTGCCGATGCAGTCCAATGGCAACTTCGTAGCCGCGCGACGCTACGCGCACGCCAACTTGCGCAAGCTCGCGCCCTATGCCGGGCAGGGCATTCCCATCGTAGTCGGCGGGACGAGCTGCGGGTTGGAGCTGAAATCGGACTATCGGGAGCTGTTGGGCATCCACACCGCGGAGGCGCGGCTGGTGGCCGGACAGGTGTACGACATCAACGAGTTCCTCTGGCTGGAACATGAGGCGGGCCGGTTGCAGACCGACTTCGCTCGGCTGGAGCGCCGCCTGCCCTACCACACATCATGTCATCAGAAGCTCCATCGCATCGGCCGGCCCGCGCTCGATCTCCTGAGCCTGATCCCGGGCCTGACCGTCGAGGAGATGGCCGCAGATTGTTGCGGCATCACCGGTACCTATGGCTACAAGCACGAGAAATATGCCATCGCGCAGGCGGTCGGCCGGCCTCTCTTCGACCGGATCGCGGCCTCGAGCGCGGACCTGGCCGTGTGCGACAACGAGACGTGCCGCTGGAACATCGCGGACAGCGCCGGCGTGAAGGTGGTACACACCGTCCAGGTGCTGGCTGAGGCATATGGACTGAGGTGATGTGTTTGTGCTGCCTGTTGACATCCGTCAGCATTGGAGTCAGGTCGCGCACTCCTCGTGTTCTTGCATCCAGCCGTTCTCCAGTCCGGCCGCCTCGAAAGCTTCCAGTGCAGCCTCGTATTCCTCTGGCGTGATCTTGCGGCCCAGGACCGGATCGTTCACCGCCTGGTGGGTGGGGAAGTATTGGTTCATCAGGCTGACGTGGACGCGCGGCGAGAGCTCGGTCGCGATCCAGCGCAGCACCTCGGCCGCGCCGTCCAGACCATCGGGCAGAACCAGGTGGCGGATGATCATGCCGCGGCGTGCGATGCTCTGTTCGTCCAGGATCAGCTCGTCGCCGACCTGGCGGAAGATCTCGCGCAGGGCCGCCCGGTTGTGGGCCAGGTAGTTCGGAAAGCCGGAGATGCGCCGCGCCACCGCGTCGTTGGCGTATTTGGCATCCGGCAGCCAGATGTCAATCACGCCTTCTAACATGCGCAGCGTGGCGACCGTCTCGTAGCCGCTAGTGTTGTAGACCAGCGGCACGCGCAGACCGCCGGCCGCGGCGATGTCGGCCGCGGCCACGATTTGCGGGGCGAAGTGCGTGGGCGTGACGAAATTGATGTTATGGCAGCCGCGCGCCTGCAGCTCCAGCCACATCTCGGCCAGACGTTGGACGCTGACCTGGTTGCCGTAGCCGAGTTGGCTGATGGAGAAGTTCTGGCAGAAGCAGCACTTACCGGTGCAACGGGAGAAGAAGATGGTGCCGGAGCCAGCAGTACCGCTGATGGGCGGCTCTTCCCAGGGATGGCTGTTCCACGATGCGACCACCGGTTCCGCGCCAGAGTTGCACACCCCGCGCCCCCCGTCCAGGCGATTCACCGCGCACGCGCGCGGGCACACCTGGCAGCGCGCCAGAGCGGCCATCGCCGCCCGTGCGCGGGCTGCCAGCTCGCCGCTGCGGTGCAGCCGCAGATAGCCGGGCTCCCAACCATCTGCGGCCGGCGCAGGCTGGGCGCGGCGGCCGGCGCTGCGCAGGTGCAGGGGCGTGCGCTGCGCCGCGCGCAGTGCGCTGTGCGATATGCGAGACACTTTCTACCTGGATCCTTTCTGGTTCTTCCTGCGCCATTCTACCACCGCCGGTCCGCAGCCGCCAGTTTACGGCTTTCACCCTCGCGCGGCCGGATTTTGCGTTTTGGGCCAAACTGCCGTAGTATCAGGAGGCTGCGGCCGCGGGGGCGGCTCGAGGCCATTCGGGTTGTCCGGCCAATGGCCGTCAGCGAAGCATCTGCCGAGGTCATCCCATGAAGATCACCAAAGCCGTCATTACCGCGGCAGGCCGCAACCAGCGCACACTGCCCTTGCAGACCCTCATTGACCGCGATGGTGTGCAAAAATCGGTGCTCTGCATCATCGTCGAGGAGGCGCTGCGCGCCGGCGTCGAGGAGATCTGCATCGTGGCGTCGCCCGGCGACGAGCGCGCCTACGCTGACGCGGTCTGCGAGCATGTTGGCCGGCTCGTGTTCGTCGAGCAGGCCGAGCCGTTGGGTTACGGTCATGCGGTCTACTGCGCCCGCGCGTTCGTTGGCGACCAGTCGTTCTTGCACCTGGTGGGCGATCATCTCTACGTCAGCCGTGGGGAGCAGGGTTGCGCGCAACAGCTCGTCCAACTGGCGCAGGCCGAGAGGTGCGCGGTGTCGGCCGTGCAGGCCACGCGGGAGAGTCTGTTGCCCTACTACGGCGCGGTTGGCGGCCGCCGCGTGGCAGGTCGCCAGGATCTCTACACGATTGATGCGGTCATCGAGAAGCCGACGCCGACCGAGGCCGAGCAGCGGTTGATGGCCCCGGGATTGCGGGCCGGGCACTATCTCTGCTTCTTTGGCATGCACGCGCTGACGCCAGCAGTGATGGACATCCTGGGGCGCCACGTGGCAGCCGCGGCCGGCCGAGACCGGGTGAATCTCTCGCAGGCGCTGGCCGAGATCGCGACGCGCGAACGTTATCTGGCCCTCGAGCGTCCCTGGTGGCGCTATGATGTCGGCGTCAAGTACGGGCTACTCACCGCGCAACTCGCGCTCGCGTTGAGCGGCAAGGATCGCACCGAAGTGCTGGCGCAGTTGGTGGAGCTGCTGGCCGTGCGTGACATGCACCGGCCGGCGCCGTGATAGCGTGGGACGCAGAGACGTGTTATAATTGAGTTCGCGAAAGGTTGCCTCTGACGTTGCATTGGGAGCGGGCTATGATGGCCGAGGTTACGATTACCCAGATTCTGGATGATCTGCGCGTGGCCGACGAGATCACACGCGCATTCGAGCGCCGCTATTGGCTGAGCTCGGCGGATTTCTATGCCTTGTATAGTCAAGGGTTGTTGGATGATGGCGAGCACACCGACGACTTCGCAGAATGGTCAGCCTACTACCAGGTGAAACTGGACCGAGAGGCGCTTCTGCGAGTACTGTCGAAGGAACGCCTGCGCCAGTTAACCTCAGACCTGGGCGCCGGGGGTGTTTTGATTGATTCACGCGAACCGGCCCTTCGTTGGCCAGCACCTGCGTGAGCTATGGCTTTTCCAGGTCGTCTCGATTACGAGGCCCTGATCTACAGTCTTCCCGGCCGGTATGCGGCGGAGATCACTGTATCAACCTTGCGTCTGTACAGCACCAGTGCGCTGACAGCTAGAGTCGGGGGTGTGGTGCAGTTCGCCAACGGCGTGGAACTTCGGGTCAAGGAATACCTCGATTTCAGACTCGGCAGAATCCTCGATTATAGCTACACGGTTTACAGAGGTAGCGAGAGGATCCGTTGGTACGATCCACAGCCCCATGCTGAGCTCTCGGCGCTGAGCGAAACTTTCCCGCATCATCGCCACGAGCCTCCGGACATCAAACACAACCGGCAGCCAGCCCCGAATATCTCTTTCACCGCACCGAACCTGCCGGCTTTGGTTGCCGATTGCTTGCTTCTCGGATAGCGCGGTATGCAAAGATCCCAGTATCTTGTCCACATCATCACGGCGCCCGATCCAGAGACCCGCAACCGCTCGCTGGATGCGTTCTGCCGGTCGGCTTCGCTGGCCGATCTGCTCGCTGAGTGCCAGGCGCTGGAAGCGTTTCGCCGGAGCAGCGATAACCTCTACGAACGCGTGCGGGCGCTCTTCTTTCTGTACGCCATCCATCGCTTTCACATCCCGCTCAAGCCGGGCCTGCAACCCAAAGGGTTCATCTCGTGGGACGGCTATACCCATCTGCTGCGCCGGCGCTTCGAAGAGGCGCTGGACATCTTTTTGCGCAGCCAGGCGGCCCAGGGTCCGAGCGAAGCAGTGTCGAGCGCACTGGCCGAGGTGTATCACCGGCTGGGCTTCCAAACGCTGGCCGACCAGGTGCGGCGCAGCGTGCGCTCGGTGCGCGGCAACCAGTGGATGTTTCGCGTCGGCCATCCCGCGGACCAGCCGTTGCGCGTGCGTCCAGAGCTGCTCAGCCGTCCCTCGGCCGATGCGCCCTTTCCGATCCTGCGCGAGGCCACGCCGGTACGGATGGATCTTTCGCACAGCGCATGGAGCGACATCTTCTTTCTGGGCATGGACTTTCCCGAAGGCGCGCGCGTCCTGAACGTTTCGATTGACCTGGGCGTGCGCGGCCGCGATGCCGCGCCGCGGCCGCCGGTGGAAGCCTATTTCCGGGTGATTGACGAGCCGGTCTTGCGGCTGGTCAGTGTGGATCTCGCGTGTTCAGCCGACATCGCGAACCTGGCGGAAGTGTTCGACTATGCCAGGGACTACCTCGGCCTGCTCAAGGCTGCGGTCATCGCGGCCGGCCTCATTCCGCCGGGCATCGAAGGCTCGGAGCAAAGCCTGGCCGATCTGCTGGCGCGCCTGGTGGGCCCGGGGCATGGCATCGAGCTGGTCAGCTCGGTGAATGGCATTCCGAAAGGCTCGCGGTTGGCTGTCTCCACCAGTCTGCTGGCCTGCCTGATCGCCGTCTGCATGAGAGCCACCGGCCAGGCGCATTCGCTCACCGGGCAGCTCCAGGAGCACGAGCGCCGCCTGGTGGCCGCGCGGGCGATCCTGGGGGAATGGCTGGCTGGCTCTGGCGGCGGCTGGCAGGATTCGGGCGGGCTATGGCCGGGCATCAAGCTGATTCACGGCGCGCTGGCGGCCGAGGGCGACCCCGAACAGGGCGTCAGCCGCGGCCGTTTGCTGCCCAATCATCGCCTCTTCGGCCTCGATGAGGTCACGGCCGAGACGCGGCAGCGGCTGCAGGATAGCCTGGTGCTTGTGCACGGCGGCCTGGCCCAGAACGTCGGCCCCATCTTGGAGATGGTGACGGAGAAGTACCTGCTGCGCTCCGAGGCCGAGTGGCTGGGCCGCCAGGAGGCGTGCCGGGTCCTCGACCAGGTCGTCCAGGCGCTCTGCGATGGCGACGTGCGCCGCATCGGGCAGGTGACGACGCACAACTTCACCGGGCCGATCCAGGCGATCATCCCATGGGCCAGCAACCTCTACACCGAGAAGCTCATTGGCCGCGCGCGCGATGAGTTCGGGCCAGGCTTTTGGGGCTTCTGGATGTTGGGCGGGATGTCGGGCGGCGGCATGGGTTTCATCTTCGATCCGGCCATCAAGTCCCAGGCCCAGGCGCGGCTGCTGGCGATCATGCGAGACACCAAGCGCCAGCTCGAAACCGCCATGCCTTTCGCCATGGAGCCAGTGGTCTACGACTTCGCCATCAACGAACGGGGAACGTGGGCGGAATGGTTGGGACCTGGGACTTGGGAAATTGGTAAGTTGGGCGCACCGTCTTCCCCCCCAGACCAATCTACCAATCTACCAACCTCCCAATCCACCAACCCACCAACCCACCAACCCACCAATCTACTGCCTCTCATGCCCTCCGGCTACTATGCCATGTTCGTGCCGGACCTGTTGCGGCGTGACCGCCGGCGCCTGACCCCAGCTCGCCGTGCGGAATTGGATCAGTTCGCGGCGGCGTGTCGCACGCAGCCCGAATTGGCGGGCATGGTGCAAGACCTGTTCGACCGGATGATGCCGCGCATCAGTCGTGAGGAGGTCGGTGCGCAAGACCTTGACGCGATTCTGGCGCAGCACGGCTTCGACCGCGTGCAGCACGAGCAAATCCGCGCGGATTTGCGCAGCGGCCGCATTGGTCTGGCTCAGAACCGCCTGCCGGCCAGCAGCGACATTCGCGACGTGCAGCCGGAGGACGTCATAGACCTGACGGCCGCAGACCTTTCGAGCAGCGCCTCGATAGGTTTGGGGCAGGACCTGACATGCCTGGCGCGCATCGGGAGAGACGCGCTGGCCGCGGGCGCGGTGGCGGTGGTCACGCTGGCCGGCGGCGTCGGCAGTCGCTGGACGCAGGGCGCGGGCGTGGTCAAGGCGCTGCACCCCTTCTGCCGGCTGGGCGGCAAACACCGCACCTTTATCGAGGTGCACCTGGCCAAGAGCCGGCGCATCAGCCGCCTCTATGCCCCTGCCGCGGCCTTGCCGCACGTCATCACCACCAGCTATCTGACGCACGGCCCCATCGAGGCTTTTTTGGCTGCAGAACGCGACCAGGCCGATCGTTCCTACGGCTATCCTGGGCCGCTCTATCTCTCCGAGGGCCGCGCGATCGGCCTGCGTCTCGTGCCGATGGCGCGCGACCTGCGCTTCGCATGGGAAGAGATGCCCCAGCAACTGCTTGACGAGCAGGCCCAGAAGGTCCGCGCAAGTCTCCACGCGGCGCTGATCGAGTGGGCGCAGCGGGCCGGCGAAGCCCGCGATTACCGCGACAACGTCCCGTTGCAGTGCCTCCATCCCGTCGGCCATTGGTTCGAGATTCCCAACCTGCTCAAGAATGGCGTCCTGGCGACCTTGCTGGCCGCACGACCGTCGCTGCAATACCTGATGGTGCACAACATTGATGCGCTGGGAACCGACGTGGATCCCGCGATCCTGGGGTTGGTCATCAGCCAGTCCGCAACCTTCACCGCGGAGGTGATCGGTCGCTGTCTCGACGATCGCGGCGGCGGGCTGGCGCGTGTAGATGGCCGGCTGCGGCTGCTAGAGGGGCTGGCGCTGCCGCACGAAGAGGACGAGTTCCGCCTCACGTACTATAACTCGAACACGAGTTGGTTGCACGTGGACAAACTGCTGGCCATCTTCGGCCTGGCGCGCGGCGACCTGACGAACGCAGAGAAGGTGACGGCGGCGGTGCGCGCGGTCGCGGCGCGCATGCCCACCTACATCACGCTCAAAGACGTCAAGAAGCGGTGGGGACACGGCCAGGAAGACGTTTTCCCGGTGGCCCAATGGGAGAAGCTGTGGGGCGACATGACCGCGCTGCCGGAGCTCGATTGTCGCTTCATCGCCGTCCCGCGGCGTCGCGGGCAGAACCTCAAAGATCAGGCGCAGCTCGATGGCTGGCTGCGCGACGGCTCAGCTGCCTACGTAACAGATCTGTGCGAATGGGAGTAGGATGGGGTGTCCAGGTCGGGAGGTGGATGATGACGATGGAAATCACGATTCGGGTGCCTGACACGCTCGGGCAGCAGTTACAACGTTTTCGAGAGCGTCTGCCGGAAGCGCTGGAGCGCGGTCTGCGTGAGCTGTTGGCTGAGAGGCCGACAGATCATGACGATGAGAACAGCATCATGTCGTTGTTGGCCAGTCAGCCGGCGCCGGAACAGGTGTTGGCAATCCGGCCGTCTCCGAAACTGCAAGCGCGCGCCAGCGAGCTATTGACCTTCAGCAAGCAGCGAGAGCTCTCGCGCCAGGAAGATGCAGAACTGGAAAGATACCTGCTGCTGGAGCATCTCGTCCGGTTAGCCAAGGCGCACGCCTATCGTCGCCTGGCAGGTCGCGCATGACGCCGGCTCACATTCCCGCAGCGTTGCGCCGACTCGTTGCTGCACGGGCGCATGGGAAGTGCGAGTATTGCCTGTATCCAGAGGCGGCTTCGTTCCTGGCCTTCGAGATCGAGCACATCGTCGCCGAGAAGCACGGCGGGGCGACGGCTGCTGAGAACCTGGCATCGGCTTGCCCCTTCTGCAACCGATACAAAGGCGCCGATTTGGGCTCGTTCGACCCGGAGACCGGCCGCCTGGTTCGGTTCTTCAATCCGCGAGAGCAACAATGGGCCGCGCACTTCACACTCAACGCCGCGCTGATCGTGCCCCTCACCCCGGAAGGGCGTGCAACGGTTCTCATTCTGCAGTTCAATCATCCCGATCGCATCTGGGAGCGGCAGCGCCTGGTTGAGGCAGGCCAATATCCTCCAAGATGAAGGATGGACGACGATGTTCATACTTCTTACCGGTAAAGAGCACGTGGGCAAGACGACCGCCTGTTGGAAAGCGTTGCCTGCGCTGCGAGCAGACGGTCTCCGAATCGCCGGGTTCGTGTCGCCTCCGCTGTTGAGCGAGACGGGCGCCAAGGTCGGCATCCAGATGGTCAACCTGACGACTGGCGAGAGCCAGACCTTGGCGCGCGTGGCGGCGCACGGCGAGCCCGCGACGGTCGGCCAGTATCGCATGGCCGATGAAGCCATCGAATGGGCGCGGCGCGTGCTGGCCGCGGCTTTGCTGGCCAACGCCGACTGGATCGTGGTGGATGAGATCGGCCCGTGGGAACTGCACCAGGACGGCGGTTTCGCTTTTGCCCTGGAACCGCTCGGCGATCCGGTGCGCGTGCCGAACGCCATCGTGATCGTGCGCGAGTCTCTGGCTGATGAGTTGGCCGAGCGCGTGGGCCGGACCGATGTGGTGCGTCTGCTGGTGACGCCGGCCAACCGCAGCAAGATTCCTGCGCAGCTTTTCAGACTCATCTGCGCAGCTCCATGACTCACGATATACCTGGAGAAACTCATGGCTCTTGGCTCCTGGTCCGAACGTTACACTTTGACTGCCGCGATCGCGCTGCTTCTGCTGGTGCTGCTGGACAACGCTGAGCTGATGCTCACCGTCTCCGCGCTGGGACTGGTCTGCGGGCTGATCATCGCCTGGAAGAGCGACCTCAAGCGGGCGGGGGTAGTAGCGCTGGCCGCGTTTGCCGTTGCGGGCGCGTTGGCGTTGTGGCGGCTGCTGCGCGGTTGATAGGAGGAATGCCGTATGAGAATTGCAGTGGGGGCCGATCACGCCGGCTTCCCGATGAAGAAAGTCGTCATCAGGATCGTCGAGGCGGCCGGTCACCAGACGCTTGACCTGGGCACGCACGACGAGCAGCCCGTAGACTATCCTGACTACGCGCTGGCCGTGGGTCGCGCGATCCAGCGCGGCGAGGCCGACCGCGGCATCTTGCTCTGCGGCAGCGGCGTGGGGGTGTGCGTGGCTGCGAACAAGCTGCGCGGCATTCGGGCGGGCGTTTGTCACGACACCTACTCGGCGCACCAGGCGGTCGAACACGACGACCTGAACGTGCTGTGTCTCGGCCCGCGCGTCGTCGGCCCCGCGCTGATCGAAGAACTGGTCATCGCTTTTGTGGCGGCGCGCTTCGATGACCGCGAACAATACGCCAGGCGCCTGGCCAAAGTCGCGGCGATGGAAGCAGAAGGTTGATGGCTGACCTTTGACCTCATCGCTTGGCGGTTCAAACCGCTGCAACAGCCGCCAAGCCTGCCTTCGCAGGCTAGATCGAGTCACCGGAGGGCGACTTCGCAAAGGTCGCAGCGATTTCGGTCACCCGACGGTTGGGGGGTTGTGTCAGAGCGGGATATTGCCGTGTTTCTTTGGCGGATTGACATCCCGCTTGTTCTGCAACATCTCGAGCGCGTTGATCAGACGCGGGCGCGTCTCGCGCGGCTCGATGACCGCGTCGATATAGCCGCGTGAGGCCGCGACGTAGGGGTTGGCGAATTTCTCGCGATAGTCCGCGACCAGGCGCGCGCGGGTCTCTTCGGGACTGGCCGCTTCCGCGATCTCGCGGCGGAAGATGATGTTGACCGCGCCCTCTGGCCCCATCACCGCGATTTCGGCCGACGGCCACGCCAGGTTGATGTCCCCGCGCAGGTGCTTCGAGCTCATCACGTCGTAGGCGCCGCCATAGGCTTTGCGAGTGATCACGGTCAGTTTGGGCACCGTGGCCTCGGCGTAGGCATAGAGCAGCTTGGCGCCGTGCCGGATGATGCCGCCGTGCTCCTGCGTTGTGCCTGGCAAGAAACCGGGCACATCCACGAAGGTGACGAGCGGGATGTTGAAGCAATCGCAAAAGCGCACGAAGCGCGCCGCCTTCGTGCTGGCATTGATGTCCAGCACCCCCGCCAGCACGGCTGGCTGATTGGCCACGATCCCCACGCTCCGGCCGCCCAACCGGGCATAGCCGATCAGGATGTTGCCCCCGAAATTCTGCATCACCTCGAGAAACTCGCCATCGTCCACCACGCGCGTGATCACCTCGCGCATGTCGTAGGGCTTGTTGGGTTCCTCGGGAACCAGATTGTCGAGCGTCTCATCGCTGCGCAGCGGATCATCTTCGGCGCGGACGAATGGCGGGTCTTCCAGGTTGTTCTGCGGCAGATAGCTCAAGAGCTTTTGCACCAGGAAGATGGCGTCCTCTTCGCCATCGGCCGCAAAGTGGGCGACGCCGCTGGCCGATGCATGGGTCAACGCGCCGCCCAGCGTCTCGAACGACACATCCTCGTGGGTGACGGTCTTGACCACCTCTGGCCCGGTGACGAACATGTAGCTGGTTTCCTTCACCATGATGATGAAGTCGGTGATGGCGGGCGAGTAGACCGCGCCGCCCGCGCACGGCCCCATGACCAGGCTGATCTGCGGGATGACGCCAGAGGCCAGGGTGTTGCGCAGAAAAATGTCGGCGTAGCCGCCCAGGCTCACTACGCCCTCCTGGATGCGTGCGCCGCCGGAGTCGTTCAGCCCGATGATCGGCGCGCCGTTCTTCATGGCCAAATCCAGCACTTTGCAGATCTTCTCTGCATGGGCCTCAGATAGGGCGCCGCCGAACACGGTGAAATCCTGCGAAAAGACATACACCAGGCGTTTGTCGAGCGTGCCATAGCCGGTGACCACGCCATCGCCCAGGAAACGCTGCTGCTCGGCGCCGAAGTCGTGCGAGCGATGGGTGACGAAGCGATCGAGCTCCACGAAGCTGCCCTTGTCGAGCAGCAGCTCAAGGCGTTCGCGCGCGGTCAGCTTGCCCTTGGTGTGTTGTTGTTTGATGCGCGCCTCGCCGCCGCCCAGGGAGGATTGATATTTGAGATCACGTAAACGCTGAATCTTGTCTGGATTGGACATGCAGCCCTCAGTTTTCCTGCGCATCATTTCGCCCAGCGTCGCAGGGCATATCCGACCGCCGCCAGCGCCGCTCCTGTCGCCAGCGCGCCGGCCGTCAAGAGCACACCGGCATCGAACCAAAACCGATCGGGGAAGAGACGAATCAACGAGTCGCTCCAATCGAACGTCCATGTGTCGGGCGGGAAAAACGCCTCGTGGAACGCCACGAAAAAGGCGCGCCAACTCAGCAAGACGAAGGCTACCAGAAAAGCCAGCAACCCGGTCGTCAACAGCCCGCCGCGGAACAGCGCGGCGTAACCCTCGCGCCGACTCGGCCGCCGGCCGAGCAAGAAGGCCAGGCCGCCGATGACGATGACGGCTGCTGCGCCGTGCACGCGCCACAGCAGGTCGGTGAAGCGCTTGACGTCCAACATGTGGCTGATCTCGTTTTCGGCAAACAGAGGCTTGTCTGTGCCCGGCAGGCGCAGCGCGCGCAGCATCGGAATCGCGACTTCGGCCGGTTCGGGCCGGCCCAGGTATCGAATGCACGCCGTCGCCAATTCCACCCGTTGCGCCTGGGTGAAGCCGTACGGATCAGGGGGGAAGTCGGGCTTAGCGTACTCGTAGCGCGGATACCATTCGGCGACCATGATCCGGGCCGCGCTCAGGGTCACGAGGATTGGCAGCGCGAGCACGACGAGCCAGCGCACAAGAAAGATGAATCGGCTCATAGAGCGCCTCCCAGGTTGTTCCCCCGCAGGCCGCTGTCTGGTGGCCGGGGGGATGCAGATGGCCGCGATTCTACACCAGGGGGGCGCAAAAAGCCAACCGGCGCTTGTTGTGGTATAATATGCCCTGATCCACATGGAGGGCTGGCTATGCGTCTTCCCCAGCTCCTGGAACAGATCCCATCTGATTCTCTCACAAGAGGACACTGAGGAGGAAATCCATGATTCCCAAGCTGCATTTTGGTCGTACCGGCCACCTGAGCACGCGCATCATCTTCGGCGCAGCCGCGTTGGGCCGCGTGACACAGGAGGAGGCTGATCGCACTCTCGATCTCCTGCTCGAATACGGCGTCAATCACTTCGACACCGCGGCATCCTACGGCGAGGCCGAAGACCGGATGGGGCCGTGGATGGCGCGCTACCGGAAGCAGGTTTTCCTGGCCACCAAGACCGGCGAGCGCACCTATGACAAGGCGAAGGAGCAATTCCACCGGTCGCTGGAGCGTCTGCGGGTGGATAATGTAGATATGATCCAACTGCACGCGCTGATTGATCCAGGCGAGTGGAAGACCGCGATGGGGCCGGGCGGTGCGCTCGAGGCGCTGATCGAGGCGAAGGAGCAAGGCCTGGTCCGCTTCATCGGCGTTACCGGGCACGAGATCGCCATCGCCGCCATGCACCAGCTCAGCCTGAACCGCTACGACTTCGACGCGGTGCTCTTGCCGTGGAACTATCTGCTCTCGAAGAACTCGCTCTACGCCGCGGGCTTCGCGGCGGTGCAGAAGATCTGCCGCGAACGCAACGTCGCGGTGCAGACGATCAAGAGCCTGACACGCCGGCGGTGGGAAGGCGAGCGCACCCGCGCCACCTGGTATGAGCCGCTGGAAGAGCAGGCCGACATTGATCTGGCCGTGAACTGGATCCTGGGCCAGTCGGACATCTTCCTGAACAGCACGGGCGACATCCACGTGCTGCCCAAGCTCTTGAACGCGGCCAGCCGGTTCGCCGGTCGGCCCAGCGATGCGGAGATGGATGCGCTGGTCGCCCAGCGGGACATGAAACCGATGTTTTGGTAGGAGTCAACAAGGGCCGAATCTCGAAGCGAGATTCGGCCCTTCACTTTCTGGGAACAGGAGGGGAAGATCGCCCTGCCGCGGCCGCCGCGCACAGAGCATCCAGCGGCGAATCCGCAGTCAGTGTGACGATCTCCAGGCCGGGCACGACCGGTGCAGGCCGAAAGGTTTCGGCCGTGCAGACCAGCAGCGGGTTGCGGCCTTCCTCCACGAAGCCGGCTGCCTTAAGCGCGGCTGGCAGGCCCGGCGCGTACTCCGGGACGAACTCGAGACGAGGCAGGCGGTTGCGCGCCTCGAACGCCTGGCGCAGAGCGACGAGCGCCGCGCTCAGGTCGCATCCTATACCTGTCGAAGCGCCGCGGCCTGAGCTCTGGGCCTGGCGCAGGTTCGAAGCGGCCTGGCCGATCGGCTCGATGGGGCGTGCATAGTTGAAGAACCGGAGCGGGTCGTGCGGGTCGAAGAACAACGCAAAAGGCGGCAGCTCGACGGTCTCGTGCGTCAGCTCCGCCGCGCGGCGCATGTATGATTCAAGAGCAGCCGGTGTCAGCATAGATAGCAGATAGCAGATTGCAAATAGCAAGCTGCAATTTGCAATTCACTTCTGTCAACCCTTGTGCCCGGGATACGCCCGATCTTCCAGCTCGGCCAGGTACTTCTCGGCTTCCATGGCTGCGGCCACGCCCTGGCCGGCCGAGGTGGCGGCTTGCTTGAAGCGGTGATCCTGGATTTCGCCGGCTGCGAAGATGCCCGGCGCACTGGTGCGCATTAGCTTATCGGTGATCAGATAACCTTGCTCATCCATGGCCAGCTTGTCCAGGAAGAGCTGGTTGTTGGGCAGGTGGCCGATGTAGACGAAGACGCCATCAGTGGCTGTGTCGGTCGTCTCGCCGCTGACCAGGTTCTTGAGCCGGACGCTTTCGACCTTCTTCTCGCCGTTGATGCTCTCCACCACCGAGTTCCAGACGAACTCGATCTTCGGGTTCTCCTGCGCCCGGCGCTGGAGCGTTGCGCCGGCCCGCAACTGGTCGCGGCGATGGACGATGCGCACCCTGGCCGCGAACTTGGTCAAGAAGAGACCTTCCTGGAGCGCGCTGTCGCCGCCGCCGACCACGATCACATCCTTGCCGCGGAAGAAGAAGCCGTCGCAGGTGGCGCAATAGCTTACCCCGCGGCCTGTCAGCCGTTCCTCGCCGGCCACGCCCAACCGCCGTGGGGACGCGCCGGTGGCCGCGATGATGGCATTGGCCCGGAATTCCTTGCCGCTGGCCGTCCTCACGGTGAATGGCGGGCCGTCGGCGTCCAACTCGGTGACATAGTCCAGCAGCACCTCGGTCCCGAACCGCTCGGCCTGTTTCTGCATCTGCGCTGCCAACTCGGGCCCCTGGATGGACTCGAGGCCGGGGTAGTTTTCCACCTCGGTGGTGAGGGCGATCTGGCCGCCCACTTCGTTGCCCGCGATCAGCAGCGGCCGGAGATTGGCGCGAGCGGTGTAGATCGCGGCGGACCAGCCAGCCGGCCCGCTGCCGATGATGATCACGTTCTCGATCGCAGGCCGCGGCTCAGCTGGCGCCTCGAGATCCACGTCCGGCGCCTCGCTGCTCAGGTTGAGGTTAAGGTCAAGGTTAAAGTTGCTCGACATGATCCACGCTCCCTGTATGTACAAGCCCTGACAGGTTCTAGAAACCTGTCAGGGCTCACAACTCGCCTGCCTCGTACAAGATCAACGCCGCGGCGATCACCCCGGCTGTCTCCGCCCGCAGGATGCGCGGGCCGAGGGTGACCGGTTGCACGCCACAGCGTCGGGCCAGGGCGATCTCGTCTTCGGTGAATCCTCCCTCGGGCCCGACGAACAGTTGGATGCGCGCACCTGCGGCCCAGTTACACCGCGCCAGCGCGTCGCGCAGGGTGGTCGAATACTCGCCTTCCCAGGCGATGAGCCGGACCTCACCCCCAGCCCCTCGCCTGCCGGGAGAGGGGCAAGGGGGCGGCAGGGAAGGTGACGCTGCCTGGCTGAACAACTGCGTTTGGTCCAGCTCTGGCAGCCGGCCGCGACCGCACTGTTCGGCTGCCTCGCGGATGATGCACTCCCATCGTTCGCGTTTGCTTTCGATCGCCGCCAGGTCGTCCACCACGTTGCGCTCGCAGATGAGCGGCGCGAACGCGCTGACTCCGACCTCGACTCCCTTCTGCAGCGCCCAACTGAACCGCTCTCCCTTGAGCACGGCCTGGTAGAGGGTGATGTGTGTGCGCGGTTCGCCTGCGGCCTCCCACCGGCGCAGTGTCTGGCATCTGACATTCCCCTCGTCTACAGCGATCAGAACACCCTCGTAGGCCCAGCCCTGGCCGTCGAGCAGCGTGACCCGCTCGCCCACGCGCATCCGCAGGACGCGCCGGATTTGATGCGCCTGGTCGCCGGTGAGGACGACGGGCTGTTGGGCGAGGGCTGCGGCAGGGACGAAGAAGCGGTGCACCTTACAAGGCCAGACACGCCTCGGCTGCCAGCCAGAACAGATGCTCGCGGACCGAGCGCCGGCCGTGCCAGCCGCTGGCGTCCCACTCCCCGCGCTGGTCCCACTCGCTGCCGCTCACATCGTCGCCGCCATAGAGCATCTGGCCAAAGGGGACCCTGCGAAACTGCGCGACCGCGAAGAAGGCTGCGGCCTCCATCTCGACCGTCAGACACCCTTCCGCTTTGCGGCGCTGCACCCGGCCGGCGGTCTCCCGATAGAGGCCATCGGTGGTCCACGTCTTGCCGAGCAGATAGGGGACGCCGTGGGCTTGCAGGGTGCGCTCGATCGCGGCGACCGCGGCCGGGTCGGCTGCAACCTCGCGGCTGGGCGGCAGATAGTGATAGGACGTGCCCTCGTCGCGCACCGCGCTCGTCGGCACGACGAGATGGCCCACCGCGATCTCGCGATTCAGCACGCCCGCGCCGCCGCAGGCGATGAACTTCCGGCAGCCCAGGGCGATCACCTCTTCTAACATGCCGGCCGCCAGGGCCGCGCCCACGCCGGGATGACACAAGGCCACCCGCCGGCCTGCCACCATCACCTGGTAGACCGGGTGCGGCCCCATTTCGCTGCGCTGCGTGGCGATTGGCGTGGCCTGGCCCTCGTTGACCAACCTGGTGATCACCTCTTGGAAGAAGCAAAGGACGCCATGCTCCGGCGCATCAATCGGCTTGATCACCCGCCGCGGCTCGATGATGGCCTCGGGTGCGGGGTCGAATTCGAGGATGGGATAGAGCTCAGGCATGCAGGTCTCCCTTGCTTTGTTGAGCGATTAGTCGTTCGCCATCACCCCCGAAATAACGGTCTCGGTTCTGAAGTAGAACGGCAGAGCGTAGATAGCATCTCTGATCCGAACATAGAGATCGTGGTGATCCCAGGTCTTTTCAGGTAACGCGCGCGCGGGTTCACTTCCTGGCATCATAGCTCTCCAATCTACGAACGGCGATCTCAAAAAAATCGCGACGTATCTCGGCGCTCAAGCAGCGTCGGCCCAGCTTCAGGGCAGCGATAGCAACTGAACATAGTCCGCCAAATGGCTCCCAGACTAAGTCATCCGGCTCTGTCGAGGCGCGCAAAATCAACTCGATGAGCTTCAGAGGCTTCTGGTTGGTATGAACACACTTGCTGCCGTTCTTCAGCCGCTCCTGTCCCCGCACGGCCGGCTCGCGCCAAACATTGGTCACACCAATCTCACAATAGAACTTCGAGCGCATACGTTCCCATTCGGCGCCTGTCATAGGGCGCACGCCCTCGACCGAAAAATAGGGGCGTCCGTCAGGCCGGCCATGCTCGTTGGCATAGTCAGCCAATCGCTGGAAGGCATCAACGGGCGGGTAGTACCAGACGTGGTCCTTGGTGAAGTATTTGCGGGTAGCCGCGTTCTTGACGCCACACGCTTCATTGGTTTTGTAAAGGGGTATACCGGAGCGTTCCCATTCATGCCGCAGCCACTCCTGCATGGTGACCGATTGGCCGTTCACTATGAATTGGGCCTCTTTGACGTACTGGACACAGACCTCGGTGATAACAGGGAACTTGCGAAGGCTTTGCGTGTTGGTATTGCCGGCGACGTGCGCGATCCCTTTTTCCCAGATGTGACAGTTGCGATAGGTCCAACCGTGCTTGACTAGCACCAGATGGACATTGGCCCACCCGATTTCGGTATTCCAGAACCACAGCGTTGTCAGAGGAGTCGCCCTGGCCGACCACGCACGGATGTGCGGCTCGTACCATGTCGGCAACTCTTCGGCAGTGGCAGGATCGCCAGGGAATCCTGCCACTCCATACGGACCATCAGCAACGATGATGACCGGTGATTCCCAATCGGCGTAGAGCGTGGCGACGTCTGCGTGATGGATGGTAACGCCAGCGCGTGTGTATACCACCCCCAGGTCATCATTCGGTTCATCCAGGGGGAGCGCGTATTGAACGTCAGCCGACAAGAGCTTCATGATATGCCATTCCCATAGCGCCGACTGTCAGCATTTCGAGCTTTACGATACCCGAACGTTGCCCATTCATGAAGTACTCGTCTTTCACCTGCACAACGGTGTGCCGTGCAGCGGTGGAATCACCTCTGCGACGAGGACGTGTAGATGATACCACAGACCAGAAACCCTGGCAACGGACTGAAACGGATAGGTCAACTCGTTTACTGGGAGATTCGCAGTGTCCTACCACTCGCCCGTCACAGCCGCCATCAGGCAGCGCTCCAAGTCCCCAAACCGCATGCGCACCCCGCTGTGCATCGGCGCGTAGCAGGCCATCTTGCCGGCGTTGGTGGCCATGGTACGCACGCCCAGCAGGTGCATCGGCGCCACCACCGCGCAGGTGTCGGCCACGACTTCGCCGCCGGCCGCTTCAATGGTCTGGACGTAGCCCAGGTTGGCCGCGGCCTGGCGTGTGACCGCGGCAGTCGTCACCCACAGCCGCGTCGCCAACGTCTTGCCTGCCACGAACTCAGCCACTTGCCGGATTTCGGCCAGGCTGGCGTGCGGGCAGCCGATCGTGACCAGGTCAATCGCGCGCAGGTCAGGGGCGGCGTCCATGATGCGCTGCGCCTCAGCCAGGTCGGTGATCACAATGCGCCTGGCGCCGGGCCGGATGAGCGCTTCGCCGGCGTCTCTGGCCTCGGGCGTGTAGCCGGCGATGTGGAAGAGCGCCACCGCGCCATAGGCGGCCAGCCCTGCGGCCAGGGTTTTCAGGCGGTTGCCGGCGCCGTTGCCCAGGCCCCAGCTTTCCCCTTCGAGGCCAAGGGTTGCCTGGCGCGGCATCGCCCCCCGGAGATGCGCCTCTTCAGCAGGGCTGCTGCCAGCCGGCCCTAAGCCCGATTGATCGGGCGCTGCTCCATAGCCCGCCGATTGATCGGCGGGCGAGACCGCGCTGACGGCAAAGCTGGAATGGGGAGGTTCGGGTGGGGTCCCCAGCCACTCGGCCAGGTCCGCAAACCACGGCGTTCCGTTTCCCACCGCTTTGCCCACCAGATAGCTGAGCGCGCCGAAATCGGCCACTGACCTGACCGGGCAGCGGACTTTCACCACGCAATCGGCGCGGCGGTTTTCATCCAACAGGTAGCCGTAGATCGCGGTGCGGCCGGCGATGGCCGCGGCCAGCGCGCTGGGCCCGCCCTCGCGGTTGCTGCGCGCGGCGATGACCGAGTTGGCGAACGCCACCGCGGACGATTCGGCCCAGGCGAGCAGGTCGTTGCGGCGAGGTGTGAAACCGGGGAACAGGTAGGGGGTGCAGCTCAGCGTGGGCGTGACGCCCATCTTGACGAAAACATCCAGCACGCTGAGCTGCGGATGCGCAAAGCTGGCGGGAAGGCCCCACGCCTGCCACCGCCCGCGCTCCATGCCCATCGGGTTGAGGGTGGTCGGCACGCGCACCCTGGCCCCTTCCGCGGCCCAGTCTGCCAGGAACGCGACCCCTGCGTCGCCGAGGTTCTTGTAAGAGACACCCGCGATGTGCGCATGCACGATCGGGGCCAGGTGAGCTGCGCCGTAGATGCGGCCGAGCGCGACGACGATTTCCATCGCCCGCCTGACGCCCGGCCCCTCCGCGCCGGCGAGCATCGCTTCTTCTGCAGCCGTGAGACGCAATTCGGCCATTTATCCTTTTCTATCCCCTCAGCGCGTCCGATTCAGCAGGTGGTCAATGCTCAGGAAGAGCACGACCGCCAGAACCACGAACAGGAGCAGGATTTGCCAGAAGTTCGCTTGCACGAAGACGACGATCCGCAGTCGTGACCAGATCAGCCAGAAGGCGATCAGCTACAGGTGTGCGCGGCCGGCGACGCGGCGCCAGGCCAGGGATGGCGCGGCCGGCTGCTGGCCGCGTTGATCTTCCCTGCTCAGGTTGAAGGCCAGGTCTTCGAGGGCTGCGCCGATTTCGCTTTCAGGCTTGTCCACGACAAGCGGAACCCCTGCGTTGATCGCGGCGACGACGGCATTCCCTGCGTAGGGAATGACCAGTTCCGCGGGCCGGCCGAGGGCGTTCTCGATGGCCAAGCGCGTGCGCTGATCGCAATCGAAGGTGCAGTTAAGGGCCAGGCGGATTTTGTCGGCCGCATAGCCCAGGCCCTGGAAGGTGGCTTGCATGAACTCCACGCCCATCACGGAGGCCGCATCGGGCGCTATCAGCGCCAGGATTTCGTCCGCCGCGTCCAGGCCCGCGAGCGTAGTGTCAGCAAAGTCGTGCGGCATGTCGAGGACGACGTAAGGGTAGCGCGCAGCCAGCAACTCCAGCACACGCGCGACCAGCTCCGGGCTGATCTGTCTGGCCTGTTCCAGATTGCGCGGCGCGACCAGCACCCGCGTCTGGCTGGCGTGAGAAAGCAGCACGCGCTCCACAGCCT
>Ga0194110_10003378_pt1 | contig 19757 bp, 22 predicted proteins | sample TA2Kig1200mmetaG_FD_146192 | JGI IMG/M metagenome (GOLD analysis project Ga0194110, IMG submission 146192) | Freshwater microbial communities from Lake Tanganyika, Tanzania - TA2015032 Kigoma Deep Cast 1200m | ecosystem: Environmental > Aquatic > Freshwater > Lake | place: Tanzania: Lake... | reverse complement strand
TGTGCTCTTGTTGAGCAAGCAACAGAGGGATGTCATCAACTCGTTCACTGATCACGGTAAGCATCTCGGCCATACCGAGAGCTTACCACAATTCTCGAAACTTGTCTAAATTTGAGCGAACCAAAGGAGAGAATCTGGAGACATTAAGAAATGAATGGGACACCTTCTGCAGTGGTAGCATTCACGCTGCCTAGAGTAGTCAATGTTACAATTGATGATGATACTCTGTCCATAGACTTGGAAGATGGTCGCACCATCTCGGTACCCATCGGATGGTATCCGCGCCTGGCGCATGGAACACCTGCCGAGCGCGCCAATTTTCAAATCAGTGGCGCGGGCTACGGTATCCACTGGCCCGAACTGGATGAGGATATTGGTGTCGAGGGGCTGGTGCTGGGCAAAAGGTCTACCGAAGGTCCTGCCTCGTTCGAGCGATGGTTACAGAGACGGAAGCAACTCTATCTCCAAGCCGCCACCTAACCAGCGTTTGGTGCCGATCGCCTTCGGCGCGGGTATGCGCACGCAATGAGGCAACCAGCCCAGATGCCCAATGCGCTGGGGGGTTATGCGTTCAGGCAAGTCAACAGCTTGGCGGGGATGGACAAGATATGGAATCACTGAAACACTGAGAGCACTGATCACACTGAAGGGACCTCAGTGGCCTCAGAGGTTTCAGTGAAGTCAGTGGTTCAGCGGACGTGCGCAGATTGACGAGCCGGTGGGCGAGCAAGCAATCGAGGATTGGCTCAGAGCCATCGCCATCAGACCAGATGACCAGGATCCTCTTGAAACTAGGGGTTGGCCGCGATATGCCGCCAGGGAAGGCGAAATGGCCATGCCATTGCTGACCACCAAACTCTATATTCCCCCCGTCCGGCCTGACCTGGTGCCGCGCCCGCGCTTGATCGAACGGTTGAACCAGGGGATGACGTACAAGTTGACGCTCATCTCCGCCCCCGCCGGCTTTGGCAAGACCACGCTGCTGAGCGAATGGATCCCCCAGAGTGAGCGCCCCGTGTGCTGGGTATCGCTAGACCCGGGCGATAACGACTCTACGCGCTTCTGGTGCTACTTCATCGCTGCGCTGCAAATGCGGCAACGGCAACTCGGTGAGAACGCCCTCTCGTTACTCCAGTCACCCCAACAGCCCCCGATAGGATTTTTCCTCAATACCCTGCTCAACGAAATCGCCGCCTTCCCCGACCGTTTTGCCCTTGTCCTAGATGATTATCACGCCATCGAAACTCTCGCCCTCCACGACGCCATCGCCCACTTGGTTGACCATATGCCACCGCAGATGCACCTGGTCATTGCCACACGCGCCGACCCGTCTTTGCCACTCGCCCATTGGCGAGCCCGTGGCCAGTTAACCGAACTCCGGGCGGGCGATTTACGCTTCACCCCCGATGAAGCCGCCCTGTTCCTCCGCCAGATGATGGGCTTGCCACTCACCGCTGAACAGGTCGCCGCCCTGGACACGCGCACGGAAGGCTGGATCGCAGGATTGCAACTGGCGGCGCTCTCCATGCGGGGACGCCAGGATATCTCTGGGTTCATCGCGGCCTTCACCGGCAGTCATCGCTACGTCCTGGATTACCTGATGGAAGAAGTGTTTGAGCAACAGTCCGCCGATGTACAGGATTTTCTGCTGAAGACATCCATTCTCGACCAGTTGAACAGCCCCTTGTGCGATGTCGTCACCGGCCAAGCAGGCAGCCAGGCAACACTGGAGAGGCTCGAGCGGGCCAATCTGTTCATCATATCACTGGACGATGAGCGGTGCTGGTACCGTTATCACCGTCTCTTTGCCGATTTGCTACACCACCGTCTGCGTCAGGCGCAGCGCGATCTTTTGCCCGAGCTGCACCGGCGGGCTAGCGAGTGGTACGAGCGCGAGGGCCTAGCGGTCGAAGCCTTTCAACATACTCTGGCGGCAGGTGATCTTGAGCAAGCCGTGCGCCTGGTTGAGGAAAACGCCCGTGATATGGTACGTCGTGGTGAACTGGCTACACTTCTGAAGTGGCTGAAGGCGTTGCCTGACGAGGTAGCACGTTCCCGGCCACGGCTTTGCATGGCCTACGCCTGGGCCTTGCTATTTACAGGCCAGGCGGGCGCGGCTGAACCGCGCTTACAGGATGCCGAAAGAGCTCTGGCGCAGCGGGTGGCATCACCCCTGGCGGCCAGCGATGAGCACAAAATCGCGCCGCTACTGGGCGAGGTGGCTCTCCTCCGGCTTCTCTTCGCCCGCTATCAGGAGGATTTGCCCAAGACGATTGAACTGAGCCAACTGGGGCTCGAACAGATTGATGAGGATGACTTCTTCGCCCGCGGCCTTGTCTATTTGAGCCTGGGTGTCGCACTCCGCCTGAGCGGTGACGTGACAGGTGCCGTTCAAGCCTGTACCGAGGCCGTGCGTTTGTGCCGGGCGGCCGGGAACATCATGGCCGCTATGATCTCCGCGTATAACCTCTCTCGCCTGTATGGTCTCCAGGGGCAACTTCATCGTGCAGCCGAGACTTGCCGGCAGGTACTGCAGTCCGCCGAGGGGTGGACCGGGCCCGGTCTGGGCATGGTCTACTTGGGCACGGCCGATGTGCTGTACGAGTGGAACGAGCTGGCAGCAGCCGAACAACACGTGCGGGAAGCCCTTGCCCTGGGTGAACCCGGCGGCTATCTGGGTCTCCTGATAAACGGCTACACGCTGCTGGCGCGCATTCGGCAAGCCTGTGGAGACGTACAGGGCGCGCACCAGGCCATTCATAAATTGGAGCAAGCTGTCCAACAGAGAGATCTGCTCCAGACGTCCGTCCAAGAGATAGCCGCGTACCGGGCCTGGTTTTCGCTGATGGAGGGCAACCTGAGAGCATCGGCCTGTTGGGCCCAGACAATTGAACCTGACCCAGATGACCGGCTTGACACCTTGCGCGAATTCCAGTGGATCACGCTAGTGCGGGTACTGCTTGCTCAAGGCCGGCCTGATGAAGCCCGGCCGCTGTTAGAGCGGTTGCTACACACTGCCGAAGCCGAAGGGCGGATGGGGAAGGTGATTGAGATCCTTGCCTTGCAAGCCTTGATGTGGCAGGCGTGCGGCGATACAGCCGGGGCGCTCGCAGCGTTGAAACGCGCCCTGGCCCTCGCTGAACCAGAAGGCTATATACGCACTTTCGTTGACGAGGGCGCGCCAATGGCCAGGCTGTTGTATCAAGCCGCATCGCGGGGCATAGCACCGAAGTATGTGAGTGAACTGCTGGCATCGTTTGATGCGTCAGAGCATGGGCGTGTGGGAGAAACACTCCCATACCCCTGTACTCAACCACTCATAGAGCCTCTTACCCCACGGGAAGTCGAAGTGCTGCGACTGATCGCCGCCGGGCTGATGAACCAGGAGATCGCCAACCAACTCTTCATCAGCGTAGCCACCGTTAAAAGACACATCACCAACATCTACAGCAAGCTAGGCGTCAGTCACCGAACCCAGGCCCTCACTCGCGCACAAGAACTCAGTCTACTGTAGAGACTACCACCTCAAACCTTTCCCCCTGCAATCCAAATACGACCCCCATTTACGACCTTTGGAGGATCACAACAGCCGTAATTCAGTGTATAATGTCTTTGCCAAGGTCCGCGATGAAGGATGTGCACATTGCCGCACGGCCCAACCGGACAACGGGAGAGCCTTTCCTGGGATTTGAGTGATGTGTGAAACGTACGAGATTCGGCTCAAGGGACACCTCGACTGCCGCTGGTCAGATTGGTTCGATGGCTTTGCCATACATCATCAAGAGGACGGCACCACGCTGCTCACGGGTGCCGTCACTGACCAGGCCGCCCTGCACGGTTTGCTGATGAAGATGCGCGACCTGGGCCTGACGCTGCTCTCAGTGAATCAGGTTGGTGTCCCCCAAAGCCTCTGTGAGCACCTGTAGGCGGGCCGGCGTCGTCCGGGAACGGGTGAATCACGACGAGGGCTTGGCCATACTGGACATGGACATTAAGGAGGTGAAGAACGATATGACCTTGCCGTGCTCTATCTTACCCAAACCTCGGTCTCTGCTAGCCTTTTTTCTTTTGGCCTTTGGGATTTCGTGGATTGTCTGGATACCAGCAGCCCTAGCCTCACACGGCTTGCTTTCTTTTCAGCTAGGCCAATCCACCACCAGTTTGCTCGGTGCCTTCGGCCCATCCACTGCGGCATTGATCACAACAGGAATATACGACGGTAAAGCGGGGTTTCGTTCGCTGCTTCGGCGTTTGTTGACATGGCGCGTTGGCCTACAATGGTATCTCTTTGTGCTTTTCTGGCCTGCCCTCCTTTCGCTGGCGAAAACGGCTCTCGCTGTTTTGTTCGGAGGTTCTGCTCCAGACTTTGCCCAACCGCCCTTTGTACACCTCTACCCCTTACCATCTGAGCTCTCGAAGGTCAATCCGCTGCTGTTCTTGCCTTTCGTTTTCCTTCAGCAAACCCTGATCGGCAGTTCGATGGGTGAAGAAATCGGCTGGCGGGGATATGCCTTGCCTCGATTGGAGGCCTATCGAAATGCTGTTCGCGCCGGTATCATTCTGGGAATTGTCTGGGGCGTGTGGCATTTGCCCCTATGGCTGACCAAAGGATATCCTCTGGCCGAGGGATTCTTGGGATGGACGATGCTCAGCATCCTAGCTGATTCTGTCTTGTTTACGTGGGTCTACAACAACACCAAAGGGAGTCTGCTACTAGCCCTCCTCTTTCACACGTCCATTGCCATCACGGGACTGTTTCTTTCTTCTGCAGAAGCTTCTGCACCGATAGGCTTGGCCCTGAAATGGGGAGTAGTCGTACTCGTCGTCGCCATGTTTGGGTCAGAGCACCTATCGCACAAAGCAACGGCTACGGCCCAATCATCCGTTCGGTAACGTGGTTGAGGGCACCTGCCGGAGGTCAGGGGATAGCTACTTGCCCTGGAAGGAGAATGCAGTGGAGAATCTCTATATGCTATTGGGGGTATGCGGCCTTTATTGTGGAGCGTGCTATCACTACCGTGCTTCGCTTGCCGAGGGCCAGCACCTCCTGGAAATAGCTGCCGGTCAAGGGCGAAGTCTGGAAGGCTTTGGCTGTAAGGGGTGCCGATCAGGAATTCTCTATTCTCATCTCGGCTGTTCGCAATGTGTGATCAGAGCATGCGCGGAAGACCGTCGGCTGGTTCATTGTGGGCTCTGCTCCGAGTTCCCGTGTGAGCGGATCAGTGCTTTCCAAAGCAACGGGCGAATTCACCACCGCGATGTGCTAATCCATCTTGAAGAATTGAGGACGAAAGGTCCTGACCGTTGGCTGGCAGAGCAGGCGCAACGTTGGAGATGCAAGTGCGGGGCTGAGTTTAGCTGGTACGAGGTGGTTTGTAACTGCTGTGGCGCGGCGTTGCTGTCTTACGGGTCTGATCCGGCGGCACTGTCACACCGCGCAGACACGTAGATTACAGACATGCCAACCCAGAGTGACGGTGGATTCATCACCACCTTTCGACAGGAGGCGAAGAATGAGCGACAATGTGGTCCAAGAGAAACAGTTGCGAGTCTGGCAGACCGAAACAGAATTGCCGCCAGATGTGTTCCAAGTCTGGCACAAGCCGAACGGCGCCATCAGTCCTGTTGCCATTGTAGCCACAGTGGATTCTAATGGCAGTCCCCACACTGCTCCCTTCGGCAGTCTACGCGCGATCTCGCCGCGGCTATTGCGGCTGTTCGCGTGGCGTCAACATGACACCTACACCAATCTCTGCCGCGACGGGCAGGTATCGGTAGCGCTGGTCTCTCCGGACGTCGCCGTGAGCGTTACCGGACGAGCCAGAGTGGTCCGTGAGCACGCACACCACGACGAGCAGTTTGCCATCTTGGAGATAGACATTGAGGCAGTAAAAAACGATATGGCATACCGCGTCGTCATCAAAAGTGGGATTGAGATCTCTCCCAAAGAAAGGCACAAGTCCTGGTACGCCGCGGTTATGGCTGAACTGGGGGATGTCGGATGCTCCATGGAATCAGAGGCGTCATCTTTGACATAGATGGCGTTCTGGAGTATCAGGGGCAAGTGTATCCCGGCGCCATTGACGCCATCGAGACCCTCAGACAAAAGGGGTTCGTCCTCAGATTCTTGACCAACAGCACGTTGCACAGCCGACAGTCGCGGACTGCCAATCTCATAGCAATGGGTTTCCATGTTTTTGCCGGAGAGGTTATCACCGCGTCCTACGCCACTGCCCGCTACCTCCGGCACCGGAATCCCAGGTCGTGCTGGGTCATGTTGGAAGGCGAGGGACTCGATGAATTCTCGGCTTTCCGCCAAGACATGGAGAATCCGGAATACATCGTGGTGGGGGACAATCGGAGCAAGTTCGACTTTGATCATCTGAACCATGCCCTGCGGTTGTTGCTGAAGGGAGCAAAGTTGGTCGGTACGAATCCGGACTTGGTAGACAACAGCAGGGGAGCGACAGAACTCAACGTGGGAGCATGGGTCAGGTTGCTGGAGGTAGCCTCCGGAGTCCGGGCGGCCTATGTTGGCAAGCCACAGCCCTTTGTCTTTGAACTGGCGCTCACCGATATGGGACTGGACAAGGACCAGGTAGTGATGGTGGGTGACCGAATCCAAAGCGATATCCGGGGAGCGCAGGCGTTTGGGATCCGGTCGGTACTTGTGAAGACGGGGGAGTTTCAGGTCGGAGACTTGGATGCTGACATCAAGCCCGACTTTATCCTTGACTCGATAACAGACCTGGTGGGGCTGTTGACGAAAAACACCGTTAAGCGAAGTCAGCAACCTGGAGCATGGAGGAACGGCTGAGTATGGCAGAAACAGAGTGGTGGAAAAGCTTCTACGCGGGACTCTGGTTGGATGTCCTTCGGCAATTCAAGACCGAGGAGCTGACACGCGCCGAAGCAGACTTTATCGAGAAAGAACTTCAACTCGCCCCACGGGCTAAAGTTCTGGATGTGCCGTGTGGCGCAGGTCGCCTTTCTCTCGAACTGGCATCGCGTGGCTATCGTGTAACAGGCGTGGACTTGACATTGCCTTTGCTGGACGACGCGCGACGGAAAGCCGCCGAGCGACAGTTAGAGATCGCTTGGGAACACCGCGATATGTGTGATCTTCCCTGGAAAGAGGAATTCGACGGGGCTTTTTGCTTCGGGGGAAGTTTCGGCTACTTTGATGAACAGGGCAACGCCGACTTTCTGGAAGCTGTTTGTCGAGCACTCAAGCCAGGAGCGAGATTTGTTCTGGACGCCATCATAACCGAAGTGCACCTGAGACACCAGGACTGTGCTTGGGGGCAAGTCGGGGATATACTGATATTGCAGGAACTTCACTACGACCATGTGCAGAGCCGAGCTCGCTTCGATTGGATATTAGTACACAAAGGGAAGGTGGAGAAGAAATTCAGTTCGATTCGGCTATACACATACCATGAGCTTTGTCAATGGTTTGAAGTGGTTGGTTTTGTGAATTGTAGAGGGTATGGCTCATTGAGCCATGAGCCATTCAGACTTGGCGCGCAAAAGTTCTTTTTGGTTGCAACGAAGAGGGGTTGAGAGAGCAGTCTCCCAAGTACGCTCAACACGCTACGCCGATCACGCACGCCCGTGCGTTTCGGCGAAGGTGGCTGGCATAATTTGGAAGTTGTCTTCATTTCGCGTGGCGCGTCGATGTGCTAAGCGTTTGGCGTCATGCCATCACATTCGGTAGCAGTCGGACTTGAGAGCAATACAAGGAAAACGAAATGAACAAGCAGGCGATGCTTGACCTCATCAGACAGGAACGTAAGCGTTTTGACAATGTCTTCAGGCAGATCAATGAGATGCACTTGGCCGAAGCACCCATCGTGGATGGCTGGACAGTCAAAGATGTTGTTGCTCATGTTACGACATGGGAACGACGAACAATTACCTGGCTGGCAACTGCTGCGCGCGGCGAGCCTCAGCGAATTCTCGACACAGAAGCAATAGACAGGCTGAATAATCAGACGCTCATAGAGAACAAGAATCGTCCTCTGGAGTTGGGCGCGGTGGGGAGCCGCCTTGGGCATTGATTGCGAGTAACACATACGAACATTACCGCACACATCTTGAACCTATCGTGGCGTGGTTAGAGCAACGGTTTCATTGCACCGGGACTCTTGGGGACGCACCGTGAGAGGTGATGCTTACCTGGAAGAGCGCTTGACCCAATATGATGGCTGGCTACAAGAGAAGAGAATCCGCTTCTCCTCCAGAGTGATCCCTGTCCGTGAAGCACTCGACGTCAAGCAGTGGGTACTGCCCACTGAACAGGTCGTCGAGTTTCTGCGCAATGCCCGGTCTTTTGCGCTCACCCACTGCACGTGTCGCAGCCACTATCAGCGCTGCGATAACCCAGTGGAAGTTTGCTTTCTGCTCGACCACGCGGCGGATCAAGCCGTAGCGGATGGCGCCGCGCGCTACGTCTCGCTGGAAGAGGCGATGCGCGTTTTGCGCCAAGCCAACGCGCGCGGCTTGGTGCATTTGACGATCTATGAGCCGGAACAAAGAATATACGCAGTGTGCAGTTGTTGCTCCTGCTGCTGCCACGACCTCCAGTTCCTGCGGCTCTATGGCCGGAGCGATCTGATCGCCCACTCGGAATACGTCGCGCAGACCAACATGGAGGCATGCACGCAATGCGGTGACTGTGTCGAACGATGCGTATTTGGTGCCCGGGTGTGGCAAGATAGCCACCTGAGCTACGACGCAGGCGCCTGTTTTGGCTGTGGGCTCTGTGTAACAGTTTGCTCCGTTGGCGCGAACGTTTTGGAGCCGAGATCTCTACCAGCATCCAGATGACTGGTGCCCGAGGAGGAGACAACAAATGAACAGCGGGACTCAGAAACCGCGTTTCAACCCACGCGAATTGATTTTTCTTGCCGTTCTGTTCAGCGCAACGTTCGTTGTGGCGACCGGCATCCAGATGGGCAATGTGCTCTTTCCAGCCCTATCCCGACTGCTAGGCGTACCGGTCGGCACTGTGACACTCTTGGTCTCGGTTTGGGCATTCACCGGACTTTTGACGCCGTTGTTCGGCCCGCCTTCGGATCGGTGCGGACATGGCGTGTTCGTGCTGATCGGACTGGGTAGCTTCACGATCGGCAACCTACTCTGTGCTTTCGCTCCTGGATTCATTCCTCTCTTGGTTTTTCAAGTGTTCGTTGGCTTGGGCTACGCCATCTTTAATTTCAGCGCATCGGCTGTCGTGGGAGACTTGTTCATCTACGAGGTACGCGCGCGGGCTATGAGTCTCGTGCGGGTTGCCGTGTCCGTGACCGCGCTGGTTGGCGTGCCTGCTGTGGCGGCCATTGCCAATTGGGCAACTGCTCGGGCTGCGTTCGGAGTTGTGGGCGGGCTCGCTGTGATCGTTCTATTTTTGGCTTGGGGCTTTCTTCCCAGGTTGCCTCTGCAGAAAGCGTATGCTTCATCTGTCGAGGCAAAGGTCAGTCTGTGGCGATCCGTGAAAGAGACTGCCCAACAACGGTCGGCGCTGGCGTGCCTGTTCACGTTCGCAGCTTGGGCCATGATCCCAACGGGCGTGTTCGTGTACCTCGCCGCGTGGTTAGAGCAAACATTCCGGCTGGATGAAGCCCAAGTGGGACTGGCTTTTGCACTGATTGGCGTGGGTGGATTGATCGGCAATGCGCTGACGGCTGCGTGGACTGATCGGCTAGCATGACCTTTGAACGCTCGTTAACAACTGCATAGCTGGAATTTGACCTGCGGGTCGAAAGGTGGTACACTATGGGCCATTTTGCAACTCGTGACGACAGGAGGTGTGCCCATGGATCACCCAGCCGCTGTGATCGAGAAGGCCAGGCGCATGGAGCAACTGCTACAGCGCGTCGAGCAAGGCGAACCTTTAGAGCAGGTGTGTGCCGAGTTAGACCTGGCAGTTGACGCCAGGCATCTGGCCAGGTTGCAGGCCCAGTATGAGGCCGGTGGCCGCACCTGGGAGGCGCTGATCGACGGGCGGTATGGTCATCCTCAAAAGGCCCATTCCGCGCTGCGGGAGTGGCTCTCCGGGCGCAAGCGCCAGGATAAGGAGTTGACGGCCTCGCAACTGGTGGACGAAGTGAGAACCCAGTTCAAGGTAGAGCTGAGTGCGGGCCATATCAACTATTTGCTGCGCAAGGTGGAACTGACCCGGCCTCCTGGCCGACCGCCCAACCAGTCAGCCACCGAAGCCGAGTCAGAGGAGCCCGAAGCCCCCAGCCAATCCCTGGACAACGCGGGGATTTTTTTCCCTGGAAGCAGCAAAAGGAGAGATGGGCATCCCTGAGACGGTAGAAAACTGTCTGGAGATGGCCCGCCAGGAGTATCAGGCCGAAAACCCCAAGGCGTCGCTGAGGGTGGTAGTAAGTGAGCCTGAGACCCTGTGGCACAAGCTGGACCACTTGCTCTACCTGCCCATCCTGAACCTGACTCGGCCGCGGGACCTGTACTACGACCAGGGAGACGGATTACAGGTGCTGTACGGTTTCACCTACAAGTACCTCACCCTGGAGCATTTCCTGGGAGAATTGACCCGCTTGGCCATCGGCCAGCCGTTGGCCGAGCAGTTGGCCCAATGCTACAGCCAGGCCTGGTATCCCGGCGACACCGCGCTCTTTATCTTCAGCGACTGGCACATCAAACCCCACTGGACCAAGTCCTTCGCCCATTCGGGTCACGTCACCATGTGGGAGAGGGTGATGCCAGGCACCAAACAACTGATCCTCAACGGCCCAGGCGGCCATCTCCTTGGGGGTTGGAACTACGCCGTAGATACCCACCTGACCCACCTGTTAGTTGATTTGGAGGCTGACCTGGCCACCCTCCTGGAGCGTCCCATCGCCTACAACGTCTTCGACAGCGAGGGAAGTGGCCTGCCCATCGCCCAACGCTATGCCCAGGCGAGGCGGGACTACATCAGCGTGCTGCCGCGTCAGGGAGACCAAAGCCTGGCCGCCTTCCGAGTACAAGGGGCGTGGCAACCGGTGGCGGGCGATCCAGATCACGAAGCGGTGGATGCCTGCTGGGCCGATGCCCAGAAAGCGGCTGAGGACCCGCGCCGTCTGGTGTTGATGCGCCCGGTGGGACACACCGATCCCACGCGGGTGTATGCCGGCCGGATACCGGCCTACCTCTCGGCGGCCGAAGTGCCGGCCACCCACCGTCAACGCTGGCAATACCAGGAACGCCGCATCCGGGAGATGGTAAACGGGGCTAACCTCAACGCCAACTTCGGGTACACCTACGACCTGGTACCCAATCGCACCCGTCAGCGACGCTGGGAGGAAGCTCAGACCAAAGTCGAGGTCACCCAAGGCAAGCTGGCCGAACGGGAGGAGGCCATCGCCAACCTGTGGGCGCAACTCCAACACCTCAAGCAGGCCTACAGCGAGGAACAGGCAGCCCAACAAGTAGCCATCGAGACCCAGCGGGAGGAACTGGCTGAGCGTCAGCAGGCCGGGAAGCGGACCCGCCGCTGTGAGCAGCGCCTGGCGCGCCAGGAACGCCAATTGACAGAACTCACCGCCCGCTTCCAGCGGCGACGACGGCGGTTGCTGGAACGCCTATGCTGGCATCGTGCCCAGCGGACTCAACTGCGTGGGCAACTGGCCGAACGGGAAGCGGCGCGGGAGGCCATCGACACCGAAACGCTGTGTCGGGAGCGTCACCTGGAGAAGGACCAGATCATGCTGGACTTGCAGGTGCTCCTGACCGGCCTGCACGACTGGGCGTGCCAGCACTACTTTGCGCCCGAGTGGCAACGGCTGGAGCTGGACACGGCCACGCGGCTGATCTACCGCAAGCCCGGTCGGGTTACCTGGTACGAGGATCGCATCGAGGTGATGCTGGACCCATACCGCTATGCCGACCAGCAACGGGCCATGGAGGCCACCTGTCAGCGCTTCAACCAGGCCAACTTACGCTGGCGAGATGGCCGCCTGCTGCGCATCCACCTGGCGCGAGAGCCTTGATTCCAGTTATGCGATTTGTAAGGTGCCGTTCAAGCCTGATGCTAGGAAAGAAGCGGGCGGCTTTACTTGGCCTACTCGTTTTGTCAGTGACGGCGATGCTTTTGTCACGTCTTGAGGCGATGCCAGCGGTCTTGTGTTGCATCACCCTTCTCGCCGTCGCTCTCGAGTTCAGTACCGCATCCTTTGGCACGTTGGTGACGGAACTGACTCCAGCCAGCAGGGGCACACTGTTGTCCTTGGTCAGTCTGGCCATCGGCATCGGAACGGGCGTAGCGCCGCTAGTGTTGCGTCCACTATGGGAGAGTGGAGGGTATGGGCTTGTCACTCTTGCGGTGGGTGCGGTAGGTTTAGTTCTGGCGATTGTTATTGGAATCCTCGTCACCGAGCCACAAACCCCTGCACGCGATCAGACCGCCTATGCAGGAGAAGCCAGTGACCGCGCGTGAGAACCTGACGACGGCGCTCCGGGGCGGCATCCCCGAGCACACACCGCTCTCTGTACTTGACTGGCTCTTGGCTGACCCCAGGTACGATCTGGAGGAATGGCGCCCGCTGTTCGACCGGGGTCTGGGCCTCGTCGTGCAGTGCCAGACCGTGAGGCTCGTGGAGCACGGCGTCAAGCTTACGGTCAAGTGCAAAGTCGAAGGGGACCGACGCTACACGATGCGCCGCAAAGAGACCCCGGTGGGGGCAATCCGAAGCGTGACCGTCAACTCGGCCCGGACGCCGAGGCTGATGGAATGGTCCTGCGAACACTGGGGCAAAAGGCCGGAGGATTACAGGGTCCTGAAATGGATCGCCGAAAACGCCGAAGTGCAGCCCCGGTACGACGAGTATGTCAAGGCGGAAGAGCGGGCCGGAGAGTGGGGCATCGTCGTGGTGCTGGGGGGGCGCAGCCCGGCTATGACAATTCAGATCGACTATGCCGGCGGGGAGCGGTTCGCCCTCGACCTGGGGCAAGGTGTGGACGAGCTGTTCGAGCTCTACGAGGCGGAGAAGAAGCTCTTTCTGGAAGTGAACCGGGCGATTGCTGCCGGCCCAGGGGGTTTTGTCACCTGGTGCGAGCAGCTTACAATCGATCTGCTCGGCCCCCGGCGCTATGCCGAATGGCTGATGCCTGTGTACGAGCGAGCCGTTCCCCTGCACGAGCTCGCCGGCAAGCGGGTCCTGGTGCAGTACGACGGCAGGCTCAAAGCTGCGGCCGATCAGATAGCGCAAGCACCCTTCCACGTGGTCGAGATGCTCACCGAGCCCCCAGAAGGCGATATGGGACTGGACGAGTGCCGTGCCGCCTGGCCGGACAAGGTTCTCTGGGCGAACATCAACGTTGGCCTGTACCGGCTGCCGCCGGCCGAGCTGCGGCAAGCCATCGTTGCCCTGCGTCAGCGCGCCGGCAAGAGGGCCTTGGCTTTGGCCATCGCGGAGGACATTCCCGAGAACTGGCGAGAGTCGGTTCCCGTGGTGCTGCAAACGTTGCAGGAGCTGGGATAGATGGCAGTCTCCATTCGACCCGCACAGGACCACGATGTCGAGGCGCTGTGTGACATCTACTACGATTTTCACGAGTTCAACGTCTGTGGGGTGCCCACCCATCTGTGCAGCCTGGGCGACAAAGAGCAGTGGGATCGGACATTTATCCGGGAGGCCCTGGGCAAGATCATCCAAGGCGACGATTCCGAGATATTCGTGGCTGAAGTGGCGGGTGAGCCGGTGGGGCTCATCGAGGTCTATGTGCGGCAGGACCCTGAGGAGCCCACCCTCGTTCAACATCGGTATGCTGAGCTCCAGAGCCTGATGGTTTCGTCGCCTTTCCGGAGAAACGGCATAGGGACCCGGCTGGTGAGAATTGCGCGACGATGGGCCCGGGAAAAGGGGGCGACGGAAATGAGACTGGGAGTATGGGAGTTCAATGAGGCAGCTCGGAAGTTTTACGAGACCCTTGGTTTCAAGACTCTGAAGCGAGGGATGGTCGCGGAGTTCCCGGTCTGATGTTGCCGGTGAATCGGCATGCCTGGGCAGAGCAGCGTTTGCAAGGAAGAGGGGAACTGAGATGACAGAAAAGGTCAACTACATATTGAACTTGATAGCAGGTTTGGCTTCCTTGAGCTGATTGACGTGCCAGCTCTCATTGCTGCCTGCAAGGAGCCGTGGTACAACCAGACCCTTTGCCAGGTGAATGGCTGTGTAGTTCGCCTGGGCGTGGTGCACAGAGAATTCCATTGGCGCAAACACGATGAGGAAGCAGGCTATGATCACAAGATCAATGATGTTCCGGGCTGCAATTCTGGTGGTTGGGTTGCTTGTGATATGCGTGGCCGGTAGGACTACTTGGTCTGAGCTGCGCAGGCCGAGGCTCTACGAGGATGAAATCCAGCTGCTACGGCGGCTTGCCGTTTCCGATGATCCCAGTCTAGGGGAAGTGCTGGACCGCAGTGTTGTTAACATACCAGCCGGCTACTTCCTGATGGGAAGCAACACGGAGCGTGCTGATGAACATCCACAGCGATCAGTTTATTTGGGCACATTCGAGATCGATCGCTACGAGGTCACCAATGTCCAGTATCGGCGTTTTCTACAAGCGACAGGTCGTAAGGCACCGCCCTATTGGCTGGGGGGCAACTACCCACCTGGGCAGGCCGATTACCCAGTGGTTGGAGTGAGCTGGGAGGATGCCAATGCTTATTGTACATGGGCCGGTAAGCGTCTGCCTACCGAGGCCGAGTGGGAGAAAGCATGTCGAGGCACTGATGGACGGGTCTACCCGTGGGGCAATGCGTGGGATCCGTCCAAAGCGAACGTTGATGTTTCTGCTCATATCCTGTCTCCAGCGTATCAGATCGGATCTGATGAAGCTTTGAATGTTGCTTGGCAACTCCTGCTGGCAACCCCCACGAGCGCCGGAGAGGTTGGACTAAGGCCTGTTGGATCATACCCTGATGGCATAAGTCCCTATGGGGTCATGGACATGGTCGGCAACGCCTCGGAATGGGTATTCGATTGGTACAATTGGAGTGACTACTCGAAGATGCCAACACACAACCCTCGCGGCCTGGGGCCACCCTGGAATCACTCCCTGCGTGGTAGCCCGTGGCACGACCCATTCGGAAATGCAGCCTGGGAACAAGATATGAGCCGCTGTTCAGCACGCAACTCTTCTCATGGGAACCTGGACTCCCGTCTCGGCTTTCGCTGTGCGCGGTCAGTTTTGGAAAGGACGCCATAATGCAACGCGAACTGGTGCAGAAATGGTTGGGGCAGTAAAAGCTATGGGTATGCCTCGCAATTCCGCATAACAAGCGGTTACAGCCGACGCCACTCCGCTGCGCTTTGCGGCACACCGCGCCAAAGCCACATCATAACTGATCGGACAAGACTATACCCTCAAGGAGACCAGACACATGGACAAACAAGCAGGTGCAGGGTATTACCTGGCTCGCCAGGCAAACATCCTGGCGTTGTTTGATGATCACGCCCGGGCCTGGAGACCTTTGCTGGCCCATCGCTATGGCGAAGGCTTTGCCGCTGCCGTTCTGCAGGAAGCGCGTCAGCAGCACGAAGCACTGCTCCCAGGAATTCCCTATATTGGCGGTGACGAGAACCCGATGACCCGCCATCTGATTCGCTCAATCACCAGCCTGGCCTTCTACCAGACAATGAAGGCACATGGCAAGACAGCGGAAGAAACCGGCCAGATCCTCTACGCTGCGGTCGAAGCAAGTGTCCGCCAGCTTCCACTCGCTGCCCCCAACAGCCCGGAAGAATTGGTGAGGAAAAGAGAACAGGCCCGCGAATCTCAGAAGCGCCGCTATCTAGGGGATTGGGTGTGGGAATTCGTCGAGGGAGATGGAATCGCATTCGACTATGGCTATGATTTCATCGAGTGTGGCACGCAAAAGCTGTACCATGCTCACGGTGCGGATGAGTTTCTGCCTTTCTACTGCTATCTTGACTTTGTGACGTACAGGACGGATGGGTGGAGCTTTAGCCGGACCACGACTCTGGCCGAAGGCTATGACCGGTGTGACTTTCGCTTCAAGAGAGGCGGAAGCACGAAAAAGGGATGGCCTCCACCGTTTCTCGAGAGGTGAAGGCTTTGTTTTCTGACGGTGGCTTTGTCGTTTGCCACGACAGCGTCAGCGCCGTGGGCAATCGCACCTGGTTTACTTTTGCGTGCTTGGCCTGCTGAACCTGGCAATTCTGCGGTGTCAAAGGTGGTTGAAAGAATGATTCAGGCGCTCATCCTCGACTTTGATGGCCTGATCCTGGATACCGAGACACCTTGCTTTCGATCCTGGCAAGAGGTGTTTCGAGAGCATGGCTGTGATCTCTCTGTGGAGGACTGGGCTGTCTTGATCCATTGCTCTATGGCGCCGGTGGATCCTTTCGACAGATTGGAACAATGTCTGGGCTATCCCGTAGACCGACGAGCGATTTCTGCCAGGCGCATGCAGCGTGAGCTTGAGCTTCTCGCGGCAGAGCGGCCGTTGCCGGGAGTGGAAGATCTGCTCGCTGAGGCGCAAGAGTTGCGACTGAAACTGGCGGTGGCCTCCAATTCGAGTCGTAACTGGGTAACTGGACACCTGACCCGGCTTGGTCTCTGGGCACGATTTGATAGCATCTTGTGTGCGGACGATGTGGGTTCCATCAAGCCCGACCCGGCGATCTACTGGGCTACGCTTGATGCTTTGCGCCTTCAAGCCCATCAAGCCATCGCCTTCGAGGATTCGCCCAGAGGCATTCTGGCGGGCAAGCGGGCGCGGATCTATTGCGTGGCAGTTCCGAATCCGGTGACGCGAGGCATGTCCATGCCCCAGGCGGATCTGACATTGGCGTCCCTGGCAGATATGCCATTGGAAAGGCTTCTCGCCTGCGCCTCCGGGACTCGGCCTGAAATGGGCTGCCGCGAGGATTCGGTTCCCTAGTTCGCATCAAGAACTAGCTGAGCCGACGGCTCGTGCTGATAAAAAAGGACGGGTGGGACACCTTCCCCACCCGTTTTTATGTTGAGCTTGCGCTTTGGTGCCTGAGGTGATAAGTATGGACCTCTGCAGTCTACAGCCTGCTACTTCTCAAGCAGCCTCTAGTGTGATTGGACACAATAAGCAAGTTGTGCTAGAATTCCCTTCCAATACTCGACAGAGGGAGGCTACTATGGCTAAGATCAAACAACTACCCACACGACAGCGAATCCGCAAGGCGTTGCTATTCGTTTCGCTCTTGCTCTTCCCCATCACGCTCTACTACTTCTCTCCGGTCATGATCCTGGAGAGCGCCTCGCAGGGCGTCATCAACGCCAGTTTCATCGTTTTTAGCCTGATGTTCGTTGCCGCCCTGTTCGTGGGTCGGCTGTGGTGCGGTTGGGCCTGTCCTGCGGGTGCGTTGCAGGAGTTCGGCTCGCCCATCAACGACAAGCCGGCCCGAGGCGGCAAGTCCGACTGGATCAAGTGGGCCATCTGGGTCCCCTGGATTGGGCTCATCGCCGTCCTGGCCATCCAGGCCGGCGGTTATCACACTGTGGACCCATTCCATAACTTCGAGGGGGGTGTGACCCTGACGCAGCCAATCGAGCCCGGTGCTCCCCCCTGGTACATGATCTATTACATCATCATCCTGCTCTTCCTGGGTCTCGCGGTGGCCTTTGGTCGGAGGGCAGGCTGCCACTACGTCTGCTGGATGGCGCCATTCATGATCATCGGGCGCAAAACCCGCAACCTCTTCAAGTGGCCGGCCCTACGTATCAAGGTAGATGCAGACAAATGCACCGATTGCCAGACGTGTACCAGGGAGTGTCCGATGAGCCTGGATGTTCATGCTATGGTGCGACAGGGTTCCATGGAAAACAACGAGTGCATTCTGTGTGGGACGTGTATAGACGTTTGCCCGCAACACGTGAAGCGCTACTCTTTCAGCGCAGGGAAGTAGATACCCTTCGGCTCCGCTCAGGGCAGGCCCTTGTTTGTCAAACGGAGGGGGCGGTAGATGAGAGACCCGCTCGACAACGGCCGATCTCGTCGGAGGAGTTAAGGCCGACAGGGAACTGTTTTAGCGTTGACATCATCATAATATTATATAGAATCATTCGTTGCTGACGAGGAGGCTCCAAGATGTCAGCCAGGCGTAAAGTACATAGAAATGGAATCATAGCACCTATACCCTTTGTGTCCGCTACCCTATTTGTACTGCTTCTCGCTGCCTGTGCTAAACCGCAAGTGGGGATCGAGCGCATTCCCACGCCTGGTCCCACAGTCACAGCCATGCTCGCGCTCTCCGCCACTCCCAGCGCGCAAACAGCAACGCGGACGGCCACATTGCAGGCCACAACTGGGCCGACATTCCCGACCGCGACATCTACCCCCACACCGATGCCAATCAAAGTTCCGACTGTGACATTTACCCACACACCGATCGAAGTTCCGACTTCGGTTCCTACCCCCCTTTCGACAACGGCCGCCACCCCTACGCCTGTCGAGGCTTTGCCTATGGGCATAACGCCTGGCACCCTGACCTTGTCGGCGGGTGATTCGGCCTGTTTCAACGTTTCCGCACTGGCCAATTGGGACGGCCAAACCCTGCCCAGTTGGTCCGTTGATGGTCTACCCACAGGAGCGACCGCCGAATTCAAGGGCCAGACGGCAGGAAGCCCGACAGACGGTTGTTTACAGATTGACACTCCTTGTTCTATAGCTGAGGGGGAGTATCCATTAGAGGTCACAGCCGCCGTTCCTGGCAAGGTGTGGAAAGCTCAGGTCACGCTCGGAATTGCAGCTTGCGAAGAATTCAAGCCCGGCGTGTATACCAAATCAATGGACGAGTTAATTCAAGTCATCGTCGCCGGTAAGCCGGATTTCATAAATGGTCTGCTGGTACCTCTACAAATCTGTTGTAGCTCTCAGCCCAGGAAGCTCAAAGCCACCATCGAGTCCGCGACTTCAGAAGCTGGTACTCCGTTGACCAAGCCACCGAGATTCTATCTTTTCTACAGCCTGGTTCGGCCTGCACCCGACTTCATTGATGCACACAACGCTGAATTTCGCAATGTAGAGCGGGACTACATGATGAGTAGCGGTTGGAGCCTGGAGGAGATGATCACCCCAGGCCTCTACCTGCTCGTGTTTGAACACGACTCATACGCTGATCTTGTCAACCCCAGGCAGCCCAGTGACGTCCCAAAGTCTGTGACGTACCGTTTGGAAGTTGTGCCTATGCCGTGCGCGGAGGCAATTTGCCTGACCGCCAGCCCCATGCCAGTTGCACCAGATGGCATCGTAACGCTGCATTGGAATGTCCCAGGGGCGGCTAAAGTGGAAATATGGTGGTGGAACAAACAACAAGAAAGGGTTATCCACTCTGACCTATTGCCAGTGGGTAATCTGTCCTTTTCCATTGCCGATGCCCACATTGAGAATATTGGCCCATACGTTTACGTTTCACTCACCGCTTACTATGCCGATGGCAAAGTTGAATCGAAGGGACTCTACATCTCGGTGCAGGCTCGACATACCATTACGGCATTTGCCGTTTCGCCGCAGACGGTGAATCCTGGGGAAATGGTGACCTTGAGCTGGGACGTTGCTGGGGAAGTGCAACAAGTGGTTCTTTGGACTCTCAATGAACTGAGCCAACTGGATACCTCCGGGTGTAAATCTCAAATAGTGAGCTCCACTTGACAAAAGGCGGTCACCCTGTCATAGTTGGACTTGTTCCAGAAGTTCAACCATTGAAAGGAGACTGTCCAGTGGAAGCATATCAAGAAACCGATCT
>Ga0194110_10003370_pt1 | contig 19789 bp, 17 predicted proteins | sample TA2Kig1200mmetaG_FD_146192 | JGI IMG/M metagenome (GOLD analysis project Ga0194110, IMG submission 146192) | Freshwater microbial communities from Lake Tanganyika, Tanzania - TA2015032 Kigoma Deep Cast 1200m | ecosystem: Environmental > Aquatic > Freshwater > Lake | place: Tanzania: Lake... | reverse complement strand
TGGCAACCAAGGCATGGATCGGGGGGCCCATGAACATCATAGAGCGAGCCAGAGCGTTTGTCGAATCCCTGGGCGAGCAGGCGAACCGCAGGGCCAGAAGCGCAGGCAGCGGCGCCTGGGCCATCCACAAGATGTGTACCGAATCGCTTTGACGCCCCCATGGCCGCGTGCTATATTACGAATGCGCTGGGACCAGCGTCGAGGTTGTCGCTCGTTGGGACCCAGCCACTCCGTACCACCCCACTTACGCAGGAGGACACATTGAGGAGCAGAGCCATTCTACTCCACGTCGCCGACAACGTGGCGACGGCGTTGACTGAGCTGAAGCAGGGCGAGCAGCTCCACGTGGAGCTCGATAACGTCGCCGCCGATGTCGTGCTCCAGGAGGACATTCCGTTCGCGCACAAGTACGCCTTGCGCAACATCGCCCAGGGCGAGCAGGTGCTCAAGTACGGCATGCCCATTGGCAAGGCCATGAGGGACATCCGCGCGGGCGAGTGGGTGCATGTGCACAACTGCCGCAGCGACCATTGGGGTTTCCACAACGAGACATACGGCCTGAAGGCCTGATCACCCAACCACATCGAGGAGAGCATTCGATCATGGCAATCCTGGGCTATCTGAGGCCTGACGGCCAAATCGGCATCCGCAATCGCGTGGCCATTGTCTACACCACGCACTGCTCGCTCGCGGTCGCGCAAAAGATCCAAAACCTGTTCCCCGAGAACACCCAGCTCTTTGGCTACCCGGGGGGCTGCGCGCTGCGCGAGGCCCCCTTGAGCAAGATCGTGGCCCTGGGCCAGCACTCCAGCTACGCCGGCGCGCTGGTGGTGGGCCTGGGGTGCGAGGGCACCGAGGCCCGCATGGTGGCCGAGAAGATCGGCGAGTCGGGCAAGCCGGTCGAGGCCATCAAGATCAACGAGTGCGGCGGCGACATCGAGACGATCAAGCAAGGCTCGCGGATCATGGTCAAGCTGCTGCAGCACGCCTCTGTGGCGGAAAGAGCCGAGCTCACCCCCGCTGACCTGATCGTGGGCACCGAGTGCGGCGGCTCCGATGCCACGTCCGGCCTGGCCTCCAACCCGATCACCGGCGTGGCCGGCGAGTTGCTGGTCGAGGCAGGGGGTACCTACATCATCGAGGAGATCTCCGAACTCCTCGGCTGCGGCGACGTCCTGGCCGCGCGCGCCGTCACCGCCGAGGTCGGCGAGGAGATCAAGACGCTCATCGCCGCGGCCGAACGGGCCAGCTTTGAGCATGGACGCTTTTCCTGGGGCTATGGCAACATCCTCGGCGGCCTGACCAGCATTGACGAGAAGTCGGCCGGCTGCCTGGCCAAGGGCGGAAACCTGCCCTTGCAGGGCATCCTGCATAAGTTCGAGCGTCCGCCGCGCAAGGGGTTCTGGATCGAGTCTCGCGAGCCAGGCTCGGGCACCTTCCACGGCGATCCCGAAGGCATCAACGGATTCGCCGCCTGCGGGGCGCACCTGGCCATGTTCACCACCGGCTGTGGCTCCACCACCGGCGGCCTCATCCCCGTGATCAAGGTGATCGCCAACACGGGCCGCATGCAGCTCATCGCGGACAACGCCGATCTGGACGCCACGCCCGTGATTCGCGGGGAAAAGACCATCCGGCAGATGGGCGAGGAGCTCTACCAGGAGATCCTGGCTGTGGCAGCGGGCAAGCTGACCAAGTCCGAGATCTATCAGCACTACGAGGCCTGATTCGCCAACCGCTCAGGGCTGGCGCAGCGGCGGCGGCGCGCCCGCCGACGTCAGCCTTGAGGGGCGCAATACCTGGAAAGGAGGCAAAGACCCGGATCGCGATCGCGTCGCAATGTTCGAGCGGAGAGCCGTTGTCAATCTGCAGCGCCAAGTTGGGCGCTGCGCGCACAAGGAGGGCCAAGATGAGTTCCGTGACGTTGACCCGAAGGAGACTGCTGAGGGGCGCCGCCTTTTCTCTGGCGGGCATGGGCGCCGCGGCCCTGGCGAGCTGCCAGCCCGCGGTGGTCAAAGAGACGGTGGTCGTGGAGAAGGTGGTCAAGGAGACCGTCGTGGTGGAGAAGGCTGCCGAGATCGTCACCCTTCGCCACATGCTGCGCGCCGGCGATTTGGGGCCGCGCTATGATCGCGCCGTCGTCGAGTTCGGCAACACCCATCCCGACATGAAGGCCAAGATCGAGCCGGTGCCGGGCGGCGACGTGGAGTACGTGCCCAAGATGATGGCCATGCACGCCGCCGGCACCATCGGGGATAGCTGCTGGACGTCTATCGGCTCGGTGAACCACTACCAGTACGCCGACATGGGCGTCACCGCTCCGCTGGACGAGCTCATCAGCGAGGCCAGCTTTGACAGCAGTGTGTTCTACGAGAGCTCCTGGGAATCGTCCAAGTACCAGGGCAAGGTGTATGGCCTGCCCGAGTGCTCTCACCCCGGCACGGCCATGCTGGTCTACAACAAGACCCTCTTCGAGGCCGAGGGCGTGGAGGAGCCGGATGACACCTGGACGCTGGACAAGCTCCTGGAGGTCTCCAAGTACTTTACCCGGGACACCAAGGGCGAAGGGCGCATTGACTCCTGGGGTTTCAACCCCTCCACCGGGCGGCTGATCGTCATGCTCATCCGCTGCTTCTCGGGATACGAGTATGACATGCTGAACGCCGATGGCACCAAGGCCATGGTGAACCAGCCCAAGACCAAGGAGGCGCTCACTTGGGTCTATGACCTCTATCAGAAGCACAAGGTCACGCCCACCCCCGAGTCCATGGAGATAGGCTTCAACCAGCTCTTCATGGCTGGCCGCGTGGCCATGTTCCAGACGGGCTGCTGGGGCGGGCCGGGCCTGAGCAACGCGATGAAGGCCAGGCGCGAGTTCCCCGTGGAGTGGTGGTGCGCCCCGCTGCCCAAGGGACCCTCGGGAGTGCTTGGCTCGCACGCGGAGGTGGACTGCCAGTGTGTGACGAGCCTGTCCAAGCACAAGAGCGCCGCCTTTGACTTTATCGGCTACCTGGTGGACAAGGAGGGCGCCGTGCTGCGCGGCGTGCCCTACGGCTGTGCGGGTTCACGTAAAGACCAGTACGACGACCCTCGCCTCCAGGGCACGCTCTTCACCAAGGACGACAAGGCGCTTTTCGCGATCTATGACATGTTGAACGCCAGCGCGGGCCCCTACTTTTATCCCGCGAACCTGCAGGGCCAACAGGCCTTCCAGGTCTATGCGCAGGGATTGGCTCCGCTGTGGCTGGGCAAGGCGGAGCCGACCGACGGCTTCTTTGACGACGTGGCCAGGCAACTGCAGACCGTCCTCGACCAGCCCAAGGCCGGGGCGTAGACGTTCGGATGTGCGGAGGGAGCCGGCGGGACAGGCGCCCGCCGGCTGCCGCTCCGCACCGGTGTAGGCATCATCTATCACTTTGAGGATCACACCTATGGCGAACGCACTTGAGGGGCAGGTAGCGATTGTCACCGGCGCGGCGCATGGCATGGGCGAGGCCATCGCCAAGACCTTCTCCAGCGAGGGCGCTGCCGTCGGCCTGCTGGATCGGGACGGCGAAGCGCTGCTCAAGGTCGTGGAGGCCATCCGAGGCGCTGGGGGCCGGGCGACCGGCCAGGCGGTAGACGTGCGCGACCTGGCCGGCTTGCAGAAGGCCGTGGCCGCCATCGAGAGCGAACTGGGCCCGACCGACATCCTGGTGAACTCGGCGGGTCTCGGCATCTACAGGATGTTCGAGGAGCTCACCGAAGAGGACTGGGATACCACCTTTGACGTCAACGTCAAGGGCACCTTCCTGACGTGCAAGGCGGTCGTGCCGGGCATGACCGCCCGCGAAAAGGGCCTGGTGATCAACATCGCCTCCCTGGCGGCGCTGATCCTGGGCTTTAACCGCGGCTCCTGCTACAGCGCCTCCAAATACGCCGTGCGGGGGTTCAGCAGCTATCTCTTCCGCGAGCTGCGGCCCAAGGGGATCAAGGTCTGCTGCCTGTGCCCCGGCACCACGGACTCGCACTTTCGCGGGCAGCCCACCGGCAACCCGAACTGGATGGTCCCCCAGGACGTCGCCAATGCGGCGCTCTATGTCGCCACCCAGCGCGAGCGCGTCGCCGTCGCCGAGGTGGCCTTTGGCATGATCAACGAGGGCTGGTGAGGTCGCGCTTGCCGACCGGCGTCCCTACTGGCGCGACAGGGAGGTATCGCTGTGAGAATAGCAGGCAAGGAGCTCAGGACAAGCACAGCAGAAGCTGTCTCGGGGTACCTGTATATCTCTCCCTGGCTGATCGGGTTCGTCCTCTTTACGTTCGGCCCGTTCATCGCGTCGTTTCTGCTGAGCTTTGCCGACTATGCCATCGCCACGCCGCCCCGCTGGGCCGGGCTGGGAAACTTTCGGCGGGCCTTTCTCCAGGACGACCTCTTCTGGAAGTCGCTGCGGGTCACGGCGACCTACGTGGTCTGGATGGTGCCCACGGGCATCACCATCTCGCTGCTGCTGGCCGTCCTGCTGAACCAGCCCATCCGCGGCAACGCCTTCTTTCGGACGCTCTTCTTCCTGCCCACGCTGACCCCTACCGTCGCTGCGGCGCTGCTCTGGAAGTGGATGCTCCATCCCGAGGTCGGGCTGGTGAACTCGCTCCTCTGGGGCCTGCGCATCCGTGGGCCGGGGTGGCTCTCCGACCCTGACTGGGCGCTGCCCTCCATCATCATCATCGGCCTGTGGGGGAGCGTGGGCGGCGGGCGGATGATCATCTTCCTGGCCGCCCTGCAGGGGGTGCCTCAAGAGCTGTACGAGGCGGCCGAGATCGACGGGGCAGGAGGCCTGCACAAGTTCCTCAACGTCACCCTGCCCATGATCACGCCCTCGATCTTTTTCAACTTGGTCATCGGGATCATTGGCGCGTTCAGCACGTTTGCCGTGGCATACGTCGGAACGGATGGCGGTCCCATGTATGCCACCTGGTTCTATATGCTGCACCTGGTGCGCCAGGCGATGCAATATTTTCAGATGGGGTACGCTTCATCGCTTGCCTGGATTCTGTTCATCATCCTCGTATTCTTTACGTTTCTACAGCTTCGCTTGTCTCAGCGTTGGGTCTACTATGCGGGAGGCAAATGACCATGGCTGAAGGAGCGCGAGGCGCGACGCTTGATGGACCATCAGCCGGAATCCTCACCAGGGAAGTGAGGCGGCGGACGTCCGGCTTCCGGCGGTTCGTCACCTACATCTCGGTGACGGTCCTGGGCCTCATCTTTATGGCGCCCTTTTTCTGGGCAGTCTCCAGCGCGCTCAAGGACCCATGGGAGATCTTTGACTATCCGCCCAGGCTCTTTCCATCCGTGGTGCACTGGGAGAACTTTGTCGAGATCTGGCGCCGGGTGCCCTTTGCCCAGTGGACGCGCAACAGCCTCTTTATCTGCTTCACGGCTGTATTTGGCCAGGTCACGTCGGCCACGTTGGTGGCCTATGGGTTCAGCCGCTTTCGCTTTCCGGGGCGCGACAAGTTGTTCCTGCTGGTGCTCAGCACGATGATGCTGCCCTTCCAGGTCACGCTCATCCCGCTCTTTCTGCTCTACCGGGCCATCGGCTGGCTGGACACGCTCAAGCCGCTCATCGTGCCCCATTACTTTGGCGGCGGCGCCTTTTACGTCTTTCTGATCCGCCAGTTTCTGATGACCATACCCATGGACCTGGACGAGGCCGCCAAGATCGATGGCGCGAGTTCCTTTCGTACCCTGTGGCAGGTCATCCTGCCCCTGGCCAAGCCCGCCCTGCTCACAGTGACCATCTTTTCCTTCATGGGCCACTGGGACGACTTTTTGGGGCCGCTCTTTTTCCTTAACAACCCGGAAAAGTTCACCCTGTCGCTGGGGCTGCGCTACTTCCAGGGCCTGCCGACGTCGGGCGAGCCCAAGCAGCACTGGCTGATGGCCGCCTCCGTGACCATGACGGTGCCGATCTTGTTGCTCTTTTTCTTCACGCAGAGGTACTTTGTCCAGGGGATCGTGACCACCGGTCTCAAGATGTAGGCGCGCAGGAGCTGTCCGCGCCGCGCAACGGCCGGGGAGCAGCAGTCGGTATGTCTGTGGGACACCACAATAAATGAAAACGGACAGGATGAACAAGATTCACAGGATTTGCCTCGATCTTCTGAGCACCTTGTTCATCCTTGTTTCAGCATGCACGTTTTCCGGGGGCGCCAGGCTGGGGCCTGGCGATCCCAGGGACATGGGCTCCCCCCTCTGTCTCCCGCCTGCGGGGGAGGGGGCGAGCGACTGGCCCGCGTGGAGGCTGCGGGGGCTGTTCATCCTGTGAATCCTGGGGGCGCCAGGCTGGGGCCTGGCGATCCCAGGGACATGGGCTCCCCCGCCTGCGGGGGAGGGGGGCAAGCGACTGGCCCGCGTGGAGGCTGCGGGGGCTGTCCATCCTGTGAATCCTGTCCGACGTCCGATCCATTTGCGAGTAGCACGGCAGAGGGTCGCGAGAGATGTCAGACCGCCCACTCGACATCCTCTATATCCATCCCGCGAAGCAGCGTGTCGGCTTTCCCTTTGGGGATCCCCGCCTGAGCTACCTCACGCCCTTTACGATCATGCCGGTGGGCATCGTCGGCTTGATCAACATGCTCCGCGCCGAGGGCCTGGAGGTGCGGGGCGTGAACTATCCCGCCGAGGGGTTCATTGATCCGACCTTTGACCTGCGCGCCTGGCTTCAGGGGGCGGGCATCCCCAGAGCGTACCTGGTTGACCTGCACTGGTACGAGCACAGCTTTGGGGCGCTGGATGTGGCCGCCCTCTGCAAGGCTATCTCGCCGCGCACGCCGGTGGTGATCGGCGGACTGACGGCCTCCCTCTTCAGCCGCGAGATCCTGGAACGCAGTCCCCACGTGGACTATGTGCTGCGCGGCGACGCGGAAGCGCCGCTGCGAGAGCTGACGGGCATTCTCTGCGGCGGGGGGACATCGGGCGATCTGGCCTCCATTCCCAACCTTTCCTGGCGGGACGGCGATCACGTCGTCGAGAACGAACGGAGTTACTGCGCCTCCCCGGCCGACCTGGATGCCCTCGACTATGCCTCGCTGGACTGGCTGGCCCACCCTGGGCGCTATGGCGGGTTCCAGTACGTGGGCCGACGGGAGCAGTTCATCCCTGCGGACGAGCCGCGTTATCGGGCGCACTGGCTGTGCCTCGGGCGCGGGTGCGTGCACAACTGCGACTTTTGCGGCGGGGGCAGCGAGAGCCACGCCCTCATCGCCGGTCGCAGGGGATTCGTCCTGCGCTCCATCGGCAAGGTCGTGGACGAGATGGAGGCCCTGCACAGCCGTGGCATCCACCAGATCGCGCTGACGCTCGACCCGGCCGTCATCGGAGAGGCGTACTGGCAGGCGCTCTTGGCCGAGATGTCGCACCGGGGCCTGCGCGTGGGCCTCTACAACGAGGCGTTTCAGCTCCCTTCAGATGCGTTCCTGGAAGCCCTTGCCGAGGTCGCGGATCTCGAACACTCGCAGCTCGCCCTGAGCCTGATCTCGGGCGACGAGGGCGTGCGCCGGCGCAATGGCAAGCCCTTCTCCAACCATGAGCTGTTCGAGCGCCTGAGGACGCTCCGGCGCCTCAAGATGCCCCTGGCGATCTACTACTCCTTCAACCTGCCCGGTCAGAATGAGGCGAGCCTGCGGCGCACGCTCTTTGTGTCGCAGCAGATCGGTCGCCTCTATCCGGCGCGCCTGCTGATGATGTACAATCAGCCGCACACCCTGGATCCCTGCTCGCCCATGAGTCGCAGTCCGGACGATCATGACCTCGATATTGCACTGAACAGCTTCCAGGACTATTATGATTATTGCCGTCGCACGGCGCTCGAGAAACCGGGCGTGCAGGGCATTGACGACCGTGGGTTTCGCTGGCGGGGGCGCACGCGCGAGGAGGAGCACCGGATGCAGGCGCTCTGGACGGCCTTTGGGCGCTCGCAGCGCTTTCTGTGTTTCTGAGGTCGCTGGACGCCACGCGCGTGCGCCTCGTAGTGGGGTCAGAGAGGAGGGGCAAAGACATCAAACGCTCGTGTCATCCGCTTGTTCGATGGATCAGTCTGAAAACAGAAAGGAGAAAGAGAGATGAGCCGGGTTATGACGCGTAGGCGATTGCTCAAGGCGGTCGCAGCAGGTGCGGGGGCGGCCGCGCTCGCCGCCTGCCAGCCGCAGCAAGTGGAGGTGGTCCGCGAGGTCGAGAAGATCGTCGAGCAGACCGTCGTCGTGGAAAAGGTCAAGGAGGTGGTCATCATCCGCATGCACTCCCGCCTCGGTGACGCGCAGCGCACGGTCTATGATGGCGGCATCGCGCGCATGGAAGCCGCCCATCCCGAGGTTAAAGTGAACGTGGAAGAGTTCCCCGCCGGCTCAGCCGAATACGGCCCCAAGATCGCGGCGATGGTGGCCGGCGGCGCCGTGGGCGACATCACCTGGAACGCCATCGGCACCGGTTCCTTCCAGTTCCTGGCCTTCAACAAGGCTTTGGCCTCGCTGGAGGAGCAGGTGGCGGCCGACAAGTCCGGCTTTACGCTGGATGAGTTCTTTCCCACGGTGGTCAAGGGTTTCCGCATGGGCCCGTCCGGCCAGGGCTCGGGGGACCTGTACGGCCTGCCCACCCTCACCCACGGCGTGCAGGTCTGCCTCTGGTTTAACAGGGACCTGATCGAGGGAGCGGGCGTCGAGGCGCCCACGGATGACTGGACGCGCGACCAGTTGTTCGACATGGCCACCAAGGTCACCACGGAGGGGGTCTTTGGCTTCTTGCCCGCCACGGGCGACTACTCGAACCATCGCAACCACACCCTGGCGTTCGGCGGCGAGATCATCTCGGAGGATGGCACCAAAGCGACGATCGCGGACGAGCCATGCCGAGCCGCCTTCCAGTGGGTGCACGATTGCTTCTTCAAGGCCAAGGTGGCCCCTACGGCCTCGCAGATTCAGGGCAATACGGACCAGATGTTCCTCGCCGGCAAGCTGGCAGCGTACCAGAGCGGTGGCTGGGCCCTCGTCACCATGCGCAACGTGATCAAGGACGCCTTCCAGTGGGACATGGTGCCCATGCCCAAAGGCCCAGCCGGTCTCGGCAGCCACGTTCATGCCGACAGTTTTGCTGTGTTTAGCCTGTCCAAGAACAAGCCGCTCGCTTACGAGCTGTGCAAGTTCCTCACGGACAAGGAAGCGGGCGTGGGCTATGCCTCGCTCATGGGCCTGGCCTGCCGCTTTGACACGTTCCAGGACGAGCGCATCACCAAAGATCCGCTGCTGCTCAAGATCGGCGAGACCACCGAGGCAGCGGTAGAGCACAGGGGATCTGCCAACCTGCGCAAGCAGGAGCTCCAAACCACCGTCGCGGCCATCATGAGTCCGGTTTGGACGGGTGACACGCCCTTGGATGACGCCTTTTACGCTGAGGCGACCAAGACGCTGCAGACCTTCCTGGACAAGCCCGCGGGCTAAGGCTCGCCTGTCCCTGGTTGGGCCACGCCGGGGCATTGCCCGGTGCGATCCAGTTCTGTGAGCAATGGCGAGCAAGCGCTCTGTTCAAGGGGGGCGCTTGCTCGTCGATCCCTTATTAGCAGCAGACCGAAGGAAAGGTTCCCATGGCCGTAGCAGCCGCCTCAGTCTCAGGACAGAGCAGACAATCACGCTGGCAGCGCCGACAGAACATCCTGGGATACCTGTGGGTATCCCCCTGGATCCTTGGCTTTGTCATTTTCACCGCGGGGCCCATGATCGCCTCGCTGGTGTTGAGCTTTACCAACTACCGCATCATCAACGTCATCAGGTGGGCAGGCGCACAGAACTATGTCACTGCCCTGACCAGGGATGAGCTCTTCTGGCCCTCGCTCGTCCTTACCTTCTACTATATGCTGATCGTCGTGCCAGCGGGCCTGCTGGGCTCCCTGCTTCTGGCCACGCTGCTCAACCAGCGCGTCAGGGGCGAGTCGGTCTTTCGCACCCTCTTTTACTTGCCCTCGCTGACTCCCGTGGCGGCAGCCGCCCTCTTGTGGGCCTGGCTGTTGCATGCCGAGGTGGGCCTGGTGAACTATTTGCTTTATCTGATCGGCATCAAGGGCCCGCCATGGCTTGGCTCGGTCAAGTGGGCCATGCCGGCGATCATCCTGATCACCCTGTGGACCAGCATGGGCGGCGGCCGCATGATCATCTTTCTCGCCGGCTTGCAGGGCGTGCCGCAAGAGTTCTACGAGGCCGCCGAGATAGACGGCGCCAGCCCGCTGAGCAAGTTCCTTCATATCACCCTGCCCATGATCTCGCCCACCATTTTCTTCAACCTGGTCCTGGGCATCATCGGCGCCCTCCAGGTGTTCAACACGGCCTATATCGCCACCAAAGGAGGCCCTGGGCGAGCGACCTGGTTCTTCGCCCTGCACATCTATACGAACGCCTTTGAGTATTTCGACATGGGCTATGCTTCCACGCTGGCCTGGCTCCTGTTTCTAGTGCTCCTGGTCTTTACTGTGATCCAGTTGCGGCTGTCGGAGATGTGGGTCTACTACGCAGGCGCCGGTTGAGCCAGGCCATCAACCACGCGATGGAGAGCGCTACCATGGACGCAACGCTCACGCTGACGAGGCATACGCGCCACACCGGTGCGTATTGGCTGCGGTATGTGGGCCGCGGCATCGTCTACCTGTTCACACTGGGCCTCGGGCTCATGTTCATGCTCCCGTTCTTCTGGACCCTGACCAGCGCGTTCAAGACACCCCGGGAGCTGTACATCTTTCCCCCCACCTGGTTTCCTGCCGTGCCCCAACCCCTGAATTTCGTCAAGGTGTGGCAGGTGGTGCCCTTTGCGCGGTGGACGGCCAACAGCTTGACTATTGCCTTTTTCAACGTCCTGGCGGAAGTGATCGTAGCGGCCGCGGTGGCCTATGGATTCTCGCGCTATCGCTTCGCCGGCCGCGAAGTCCTCTTTGTGATCCTTCTCAGCACGATGATGTTGCCCGCATACATTACGATTATTCCGTCTTTTCTCATGTATCGTATCCTGGGCTGGATAGATACCCACATGCCCCTGATCGTCCCCGCCTTCTTTGGCGGCGGCGCGTTCAATATCTTTCTCTTGCGCCAGTTCTTTATGACCATTCCCACGGACTTTGACGAGGCGGCCTATGTGGACGGCGCCAGCTCGTTCACCATCTTCTGGAAGCTCATCCTGCCCCTGTCCAAGCCCGCTCTGAGCACGGTGGCTATCTTTGCCTTCCTGGGAAGCTGGAACAACTTTTTGGGGCCGCTGATCTTTCTCAACACTACGAACAAGTTCACCCTGCCCCTGGGGATCACCTACTTTCGGGTGGCGCCCATGGAGGGGAGCGAGCCGCGCGAGCACCTGCTGATGGCCGCTTCGGTTACCGTCACCATGCCCGCCCTCATCCTGTTCTTTGCCGCGCAGCGTTACTTTATCAGCGGCATCGTCATGAGCGGCCTCAAGGGATAGTGGCGAGCGACCGGCCCGCGTGGAGGCTGCGGGGGCTGTTCATCCTGTGAATCCTGTCCGACGTCCGGTCCATGTGCGAGGTAGCGCATGACTGCCACGATCCCGCCTTCGATCTCGGGGGACTGTCTCGACGCGTTGGTCGCCTCCGCTTTGCGCATGATCGCCGAGCTGGGCATGGACGTGCGCCGGCCGGACCTCCTGGAGCGAATCCGCAGCCAGGAGGGCCTGGCCGTGCGCGGGAGCCGCGTCACCATCAGCGAGGCAACCGGACGCGAGACGCTCGCCGCCATGCGGCGCGCGCACGCGAGCCCTGACGCGGCGCACGGCGGTGGCGCAGCGACGGGGCGCGACGGCCCCATTGTGCGCATCACCTCGCGGCCCATGTCCATCGCCGACCACCGCGTCCACCGTCTGCGCCCCCTCACGCGGGGGGACGTTATCCATGGCACCAAGCTCGTGGATGCCCTGTCCCGGCAGCCGGGCGTCTATGGCACGACCTGCGGCACGCCGCAGGACGCGCCCTTGCCCCTCCAGCCCCTGGAGCAGTACATCATCGGCTACCGCTACAGCCGCCACGGCGGTTGGACCGACATCCCCCTCGATCCCGAGGTCGCCGGCGTCATGGAGGCCGTCCGCGAGATCGCCGAGGAGGACTATGACCCGCGCCGGCGGGCCTTTGCCATCTGGGAGCCGAGCCCGCTCCGGCTGGACAGCACCGAGCTGCACGAGCTGCTCGCCTTTGACGGCCAGGTGGTGCGCATCACCGTGGGCTCGATGCCCACCATGGGGCTCAACGGACCCGTGGATCCCCTCGGCGTGTACTCCCTCTCCGTCGCGGAGAGCCTCGGGGGAGCGGCCATCCTGCACCGGCTCTACCCCGAGGCCGAGCTCTCGATCTTGCCCCATCCGCAGCCGATGGACCTGCACACCGGCAACATGATCTTTGGCTCGGTGGAGTGGAACCGGCTCGACCTGCTCAAGAAGCAGATCCTCGGGCACCTCGGCATCCCCTATCGCCGCAAAGAGTGCCTCACCAGCGCCTGCATGCCCGACGCGCGCGCCCAGGCGGACAAGGTCGCCAGCGTCACATTCGGCGTGCTCCACGGTTTTGACCAGTTCGGCATGTACCCGCTCTGCGCGGACGAGGTCTGGTCGGATGTGCAGTGCGTCCTGGATGTCGAGTACGTCCACGACGCCTGGCGAACGCTCAAGCCTGAGGCGGATCCGGCGCCGGCGCAGGACGCCTACGAGACGATGGCGCGCGCGCTGGCCGAAGGGACGCTCCCTGCGGAGATGGAAGAGTCGGTGGCGCGACTGCGGCAGCACTATGCGCCCGGCCCCTTCCGGCGCTACTCCACCGTGGCCCTGTGGGACGAGGCGGGGCGCCCCGATCTGCTGGACGAGGTGGCGGCCTACGCCGAGGAGCTGGTTCGCCAGGCGGACTATGCCCCGGACGACGACCGGCTGCGCGCCATCCTTGGGCACTATGAGAGGCTGTGTCGCCGCTTTGGCGCGGAGCCGATGCGGCTGGACTGACAGGCACTCGAGCAGTTGGCAGACCCCAACTGGCCCGCCTCTATTCCTCGTCCGGCTCCTGGTAGACCACCTTGTCCGCCTCGGAGAGCTCCGCCTCCTCGCTCTCCTCCTTCGGCTCTACCCAGCGGCCTGAGAGCACCGCCAGCTCGCGGAGGGCCTGGGCCAGCTCGGGGCGGAGCATCTCGTCGCGATAGCGCCACGTCCAGTTGCCATGCGGCCGGCCCGGCAGGTTGAGGCGCGCCTCGCTCCCCAGGCCGAGCACGTCCTGCAACGGGTAGATCGCGGTATCGGCCACCGAGGTCATCGCCTGGCGGATGAACGTCCAGTGCATATCGTGGCCGTCGGAACCGGTGTAGACGCGCGCGCGATGCTTTACTTCCTCGCTCGCGGAGGCGTACCAGCCCAGGGTGGTATCGTTATCGTGCGTCCCTGTGTAGACCACACTGTCGCACGTATGGTTGTGGGGCAGGTGGGGGCTTTCGGCGTCCGAGTCGAACGCGAACTGGAGCACCCGCATCCCCGGCAGGCCCAGCGTCTCGCGGAGGGCGTCCACGTCGCGGGTGATCAGCCCGAGGTCCTCGGCGATGATGGGCAGCTCGCCCAGGGCGCCCTCGGCGGCGCGGAAGAACGCCTCCCCGGGCCCGCGGACCCAGCGCCCGTTGATGGCTGTGTCTTCACTCGCCGGGACCTCCCAATACCCGCAAAAGCCGCGAAAGTGATCGAGCCGGACGATATCCACCTGGGCGAAAACGCGCCGCAGTCTGGCTAGCCACCAGGCATAGCCGTTCTCGCGCAGGAGGCCCCAGCGGTAGAGCGGGTTGCCCCAGAGCTGCCCCGTGGGGCTGAAATAGTCGGGCGGCACGCCAGCGACGACGGTGGGGTATCCGCGCTCGTCCAGGCGAAAGAGCTCCCGATGGCTCCAGACGTCCGCGCTGTCGTGGCCCACAAAGATGGGCACGTCCCCGATGATGAGGATGCCTTTCTCGTTCGCGCACCGTTTGATCGCGCGCCACTGCCGGTCAAAGAGGAACTGCAGATAGCGGTGGTAGTCCACCTCGTGCGCCAGCTCCTGCTGCCAGCGCGCCAGGCCGCTCTCCGTGCGCAGGGCGATGCTCTCTTCCCAGTCGGTCCACACGGCCCACCCAAAGTGGAGCTTCAGGGCCATAAAGAGGGCGAAATCGTCCAGCCAGTCGCGGTTTGATTCGCAGAACGCGGCCAGCTCTTGTTTCAGCGCGCCGGCTCCCCGCGACAGGAACCTCTCGTAGGAACGTCGCAACGCGGCGGACTTGGACTCTATCACGTCGCCGTACAGGACCCGATCCTCAGGAAAGGCTCGCGGGGGGACGAGCGCCTCCTCGTCGAGCAGCCCTTCCTCGTGCAGCGCCAGGAGGTCAATCAGCAGGGGGTTTCCGGCGAACGCCGAGAAGGGCTGGTATGGCGAGTCGCCGTATCCCGTCGGCCCGAGGGGCAGCACCTGCCAGCGCGTCTGGCCCGCGTCGGCCATAAAGTCGAGCAAACGGTAGGCCCCCCGGCCCAGGTCGCCGATGCCGTGGGGCCCGGATAGCGAGGTGGGGTGGCACAGGATGCCGCAGTGCCGCCGTGATGGCATAGCGCCTCCAACGGTTATGGTAGGATGGTGGCCCAGTGGCCATCCCGATGCAAGGCCTGGATCGCGCCGTCGGGCTGGCGGAGCAGGGCACCGCTCTCGAACGTCTGGTACAGACCGCGAAAGCCGCGCTCCGGCGCCGTCGCCCAGCCGAGGGACTCGCCGACCCTGTCCTCGCGACACCACAACAGCCCGAAACCACGGATGGGTCGGTACAGCCCATCGGGCGGATGCGCGTCGCAGCTCACCTCCGGCATCCCCTCTTGCCAGGCGTCGCGGAAGGTCAGGTACGTGCCGCGCTGCGGGAGGCCATCGTCGCCCTCGAACAGGGCAAAGAGGGCGCGGCTCGATCCGCGCCAGTAGAGCACCCCCTGCTCAAAGGGCTGGACGGCCCAGTCGCCCTCTTCGGCGGGCTCCAGGGCGCAACCCAGCCCCTCCCGTCCGCCGAGCGACTGCCATGCGCTCCACAGGGCCTCCGCCACGGGCGCCGCGCACGTCGGGGTAGGCGCCGGCGTGGCCGTGGGGCGCGGCGGGAGCGTCTGCAGGGTGCGCGCGGTCGTGAGCAGCGGCGTGTCCATATCCTGAACCACATAGACGACCCCGCGGTCGCCGCTGGCCACGTAGACCAGGCCGCGCTCGGCGTCCACGGCCAGGGCTTGCAGCACACCGTCCAGCTCGAACGATGCGGCCTCTTCCATGGTGCGCGTATCATAGGCAACCAGGCGGTTGCTGACCGCGCTCTGATCCCAGGGGTTCGAGAGCAGGATCACCCACAGATGATACGTCGTGGGGTTCAGCGCCATCGCCGTGGCATAGTCCCGGAGGGGCATGTAGAACAGCTCCTGGCAGTCGGACGCCTGGCTGACCTGCAGCCCGTGCTGACCCATGCGGGTGGTGGTCGCGTAAAAACGGTCCAGCGCCTCGTCATACAAGAGCTGAACGACGCTGAGACGGCCCGGCACGGGCTGGCCAGGCTCTGGCCCCCGTGGACCCCATCGGGTCACCACATAGCCGTGGTTGGAGCCCGGGACGCCGTTCGAGGCGACGGCATAGAGCAGGCCGCGGCGCGTGTCCCGCACCATCTGTACCGGCGGGGTCGTGTCGGGCACATAGATCGTGGGCACCTGGAGCGTGCGCACACTGCGCATGGTCCAGTCGATCTCGGTATCGCCGACATACAGCCGATGGTTGGCCTCGTCAACCATCAGCCCCACGGGATGGCGCCCGGTCGCATACTGCGTCACGACCTGCCCCGCCCCTGCCTCTCGCGCCGCCAGATCCGAGGCAAAGGAGTCGCGGTTCAACAACAGCACCTTCTCCTCGACCAGGCTGGCCACGGCCAACCAGCTCATGCTGGGGATGACGCCGAGCTCGTGTGGGCATCGGCCCACGTACCAGCTCCCGGCCAGCGAGCCGTTGTCGAGCACCAGGACGCGGTCCGCGCTGCTGGCCGCCACATAGAGCCGGTGGTTGTCTGGATCAACCTCCAGATCGTTGATCCTGAGCGCCAGCGGCACAGTGTCCTTGACGGCCCAGGCCGCGGTGTCTACGAGCGTCACGCTATCGGCGCCCCCATTGGCCACATAGAGGATGCCGGTCTCGGGGTCCAGGGCGCCCTGAACCGGCTGATAGCCCACCTCCAGAGCAGCGAGGACCTGTAGGGTGCCGCCGTCAAGCGCCGTCACCTGGTGCGTGTAGCGCGAGAGGAGATAGAGGCGACCGTTGCGCGGATCGACGATCAGGGCCGAGGCATCGGGCGCCACAGGGACGCGCATGCGCGGCGAGAGATCGCCCGTGTCCCAGACGGTCATCTGGCTCGCTTTCGCCTCCGAGTCGTACCCGGCGATGTACAGCGTGCCTCCGTCCGTTGAGAGCGCCGTCGCCCGGTAGACGTTGGCCTCAAAGGCGGCTCCCTCCTGGCGGGCCTCGGCATCCACGACGTGCACCGAGCCGTAGGTTGTCGCATAGACCCGAGCCCCGTCGGGCGAGGGGATCATCTCGAGCGGATCGCCTTTGCTGGAGAGGCTGGTCCACCACTGGACCGCGCCATCCACCGACGAGAGCACAGCGATACGGCCCTCCTCCACCCCGACCCACAACGCGCCGCCGACGACGCAGAGGGCGGTGCCTCTGGCGGGGAGCGCCCAGGTATCCCGCACCTCGTGCCCCTGCAGTACGGAGATCGTATTGTCCTCCTGGTTCAGGACATACACGCGCCCTGTCGCCGGATCGGCGGCCAGGGCGCCCGGAGCGGCCCCGACCGGCACCACGGCCTCGATGCCCGCCTGGCCCAGCACCGACACGTTGTCGCTGGCGCGGTTGGCGACATAGACCTGGCCCCCCGCGAGGACCACGTCGCTCGGGCTGCGCCCAGGCGTCGCGGGCGCTGGCAGCGGGAAGGCGCCGATCAGGGCCGGCTCAGTCGGCGGCGTCGGGCTGGCGGTCGGTCCCGTCGTGGGCACGGGCGTGGGAGGCTCGGTCAACGTGGGTGTGGGCGCGGAGGGGCCAGTGGGCGTCCCCAAAGCGAGGGTTGGCGTCGCGGAGCCGGGCTTCTCGACCGGTCCCGTGCAGCCCGATAGGACGCTGAGCAGGCAGGCCAGGCCGAGAATGAGGTGGACGCTGGCCGAGCGCCGAGCCCGAAACCGCCGTTCGCAGCGTATCGAGTCTGCCATGTTAGCCAACCTCCTCTAGCGCCGTCAGGACCTCCCTCAGCTTGCGGAGCGTGCCGCGGGTCAAGGGGTGCTGCGGGAGATACGGGCAGGCCTCCTGGGAACGGGTCGAGATGTCAAAGGTGCCGATGCGCTGCGCCAGAGCCACGATCTCCCCCTTGTCCATGCCGATCAGGGGGCGGAGGATGGGCTTGGGGATGCCATCGGAGATCACCTCCAGGTTGGCCAGCGTCTGGCTGGCCACCTGGCCGAGCGCATCGCCCATCACCAGGGCGTGGGCGCCCAGCTCCTCCGCGACCTCGCAGGCCCTGAGCAGGAGGGCGCGCTTGCACAAGATGCAGCCCCAGCGCTCCTCGCCGATCTGGCGCAGCTTGTCCAGCGTGGGGCCGACCACCTCGCCGTGGTCGAGCACGACGGGGCGAAGGTCCCAGCCATAGCTGAAACGGGACAGGATGCGGACATTGTCCAGCGCCTTGGCCGTCTCGGTCTCATTCTGGGAGAAATGGAGGGGGATGACGCTGCAGCCGCGTTTCATCATCAGCCAGGCGGCCACGGGGGAGTCGATGCCCCCGGAGATGAGCGCCACCACGCGCCCCTCGATGCCCACCGGCAAGCCGCCGTAGGCCGGGATCACGCGCCCGTACACGAGCGCGCCCGTATGCGAGACCTCCACACCGATGGTGACATCCGCGTTCTTCGAGAGGTCAATAGTCCCCTCTGTGGCGCGGTAGATGGCCTCGCCTGCCAGGCGGTTGATCTCGGGCGAGATATAGGGGAAGGTCTTGTCGGAGCGTCGCGCCCGCACGCGGTACGAGACGCCCGGTTTGACGCCAGCCAGCTCCGCCTGACGCACGCATTCTTCGGCGATGGCCTCCATATCCCGCGCGACCTCGGCCACCGGGCTCAGCGATGTGAGCCCAAAGACGCGGCTCAGGGGTTCCAGCGCCCCCTCCACATCCTCGGCGCGCACATAGACGCGCTGCCCGACCGAGGTCACCTCGCCGACGAGCGCATGGCTCTTGAGGCAGGCGCGCAGGTTCCGCCGCAACCGCCGCACAAAGGCCCCTCGGTTGCGCCCCTTCAGGGCGAGCTCTCCGTACCTGAGCAGAACAAGACCCAAGCTGACCTCCGAATCGGTCACCCAGCGTGATCTGGCGCTATGATACCATCAGCACCCGCGCCGATCAACTTGCTTCGCAGGTAACTGTTCAGGCCCACGGTGCTTTGAGTAGAATGAGTGCATGAGCGCCGAGGAGCTGGTCAGGCCCTGCGAGACGAGAACGAGGCCCTGCGCTTTTTTTGACAGATACAGGTCCCGAACGTATAATCAGTTTTCGTGAGCGGAAGAAGCCTTCCGAACGCGATGAACCGGCGGATGCCCGGAGGTAGATGGATGTACGCTGTTATCGAGGCCGGCGGCAAGCAATACAAAGTGGCGGTAGGCCAGACCATTGACGTCGAACGGCTGGAGAGTGAGGTCGGCGTGACGGTCGAGCTCGATCGCGTGCTGATGGTGTCCGACGACCAGGGCGTCCAGTTTGGCACGCCCACTCTCGAGGACGCGCGGGTCTCCGCGACCGTCGTCGAGCAGGGCAGGGCGGACAAGGTGATCATCTTCAAGTACCGGCCCAAGCAGCGCTACCGGCTCAAGAAGGGGCACCGCCAGCCATACACCCGTCTACGCATTGAGGCCATCCAGGTCTAGCGCCTGGTAGCAAGGAGAGCAGCAGATGGCGCACAAAAAGGGCGGTGGGAGCACCGTAAACGTCCGTGATAGCCGGCCCAAATACCTGGGGGTCAAGCGCTTTGACGGCCAGGCCGTCAACTGCGGCGAGATCCTCGTTCGCCAGCGCGGCACGCGTATCCTCCCCGGCATCAACGTGGGATGCGGCCGGGACCATACGCTCTATGCCACGGCCGGGGGCTATGTCAAGTTCGAGTGGCACTCCAAGGGCCGCAGGCAGGTGTCCGTCTATCCCGGGAAGGGTGAGTCGGCATGAAGAAGAACATCCACCCCAAGTACTACTCCGAGGCCAAGGTGACCTGCGCTTGCGGGAACTCCTGGGTGACCGGCTCGACGCTGCCAGAGATCCGCACGGACGTCTGCAGCAAGTGCCACCCGTTCTTCACGGGGCAGACCCAGCGACTGGTGGATACGGCCGGCCAGGTGGAACGCTTTGACAGGCGCGCGGAGCGCGCGCGTGAGCTGCGGCAAGAGGCCCAAGAGCGCGCCGTGGCGCGGAAGGAACGGGCTCGCGCCCGTCAACTGGTCGAGGTTGTGGACGAGGAAGAGGCGGTCGAGCCGATCGAGGGCGTTGGCCTCCCCGAAGAAGAGAGGCAGGCCTAGCCGGCTCACTGCTACGGCGTTACCTTGAGGAGGCAGAGTGCTCGCACTCTGCCTTTTTGTTGGCAGTCGGCATGTCCGTAGGACAGCACGATGGATAAGAACGGACAGGATGAACAAGATTCACAGGATTCGCCTCGACCTTGTCAGCATCCTGT
>Ga0194110_10003369_pt1 | contig 19789 bp, 17 predicted proteins | sample TA2Kig1200mmetaG_FD_146192 | JGI IMG/M metagenome (GOLD analysis project Ga0194110, IMG submission 146192) | Freshwater microbial communities from Lake Tanganyika, Tanzania - TA2015032 Kigoma Deep Cast 1200m | ecosystem: Environmental > Aquatic > Freshwater > Lake | place: Tanzania: Lake... | reverse complement strand
TATTATAAATCCTAAAACAATTTCACAACACTCCTCAGGAAAATTCAGATAACCTAATTAATTTATGTGTTCTTACCACACATGATTAGTAGACAATATACTACATTAAACTTATGTGTTCTTACCACGCATTTATAAATAGATATGATTATATATAATAAAAAAATAAAAACCAATCAATAAAAAACCAGATTAAACCCTTAAGGGAAATTAGTTTGAATTAAGGGGATATAAACATGGAAAAGCCGGTTTGAAGCTTTAAACTTAAATTGGAGGTTTAAAATGGTAGAAATTGAAGTAGATGAAGATGCTTGTGTTGGATGTGGCTCCTGTGTTGAGGACTGTCCAAACGATGTCTATGAATTAGACGAAGAGAAAGGAAAAACAAAAGTCGTAAAGGAAGAGGATTGTATGGCGTGTCTATCATGCCATGAAATTTGCCCGTCTCAAGCAATGGAACACAGAGAAATTCACGTGGCAAAAAGACTCTATATTGACAGAAAAGTGAGCAATGTGCTCGATAAAATGATATGAGGGGACAAAATGGAAATTGAAAGGGAAGAAATAAAAGGTACATTTAAGCCTGAATTGATTCCTAAAGAGACTGGTGGAGACATAGATGACTATGAAGAAGCATTGCACGTTCTTATGAAATTTGTAGGTTCTATGTCAAGTGCTTTAGAGCAGGTTTCTGGTCGTGGTGCGAGTGCTGTAGTCTACCAGGCTGGACGAAGAATGGGACATGAAGCAGGTAAACTAATGGAAAAAACCGATGACTTGGAAAAAGCCATGGATGAACTAAGTGAAATCTTAGGAATCGAATTTTATTTTGAGATGTGGAAACCTGCTGATCAAGATGGATACACCATTGAAAAAGGGGACGAGACTATTGTAAAACTTTTATTCATGGACTGCGTAGTAAGGCAGACTTTAAGAAGAACTGGTTTGCCTCAAAAAGGACCTCTATGTTACCTTCTCTACGGTTATATGGTAGGTGCAGTTGAAGAGGTCATGGGAATAAAGGGAAAGCTAGATATAGACCATGTAGGACCAAATGCTTGTCTTAAAACCCTGACCATAAAGTGGGGTGGTAAATAATGGTAAAACTCGCTTTAGAATGGCTTGCAAGCTGTGCCGGCTGTGAAATTTCTGTTCTGGATTTGCACGAAGAAATTCTGGATCTGTTGGATGGTGCTGAAATAGTTTATGCACCTGTTTTAGTGGATGTGAAAGAAGTTCCTGATGACATAGACATAGCAATAGTCTCTGGATCTGTTAGAAACGAGGAGAACCGAGAAAGATTAGAAGAACTACGAAAAAAATCCAAAACATTGATTGCATACGGAACATGTGCATGTTACGGCGGAATAACTGGAATGGCAGACCTTTACAGTCCAGAAGAGGTAACATCAAGAACATATACAGATAACCCCAGCACAGAATCAGCACCTGTTCCAAATGAAGTAGTTCCCAAACTTCTTCCAATAGTTCACCCTGCGGGAGATCTAACAGATGTTGATTATTATATTCCAGGATGTCCTCCAAAGGAACGATTAATTGGAGATATATTAATCCCTCTTGTTAGAGGAGAAGCTCCAAATGTACCTAAAAAAAGTGTATGCGCAGATTGCGATCGTAGAATGGAACATATAGAATTTGATAAATTATACAGAAGAATTGAAGGCGATCCAGACCCCGAAAAATGTTTCTTAAGTCAGGGTTATGTCTGCCTCGGCTCAGTTACCCTGGGAAGATGTGGGGCACTGTGTACTAATGCAGGGGTTCAATGTCATGGCTGTGGAGGCCCATCTCTAGATGTAATAAGGGAACCAAGTCACGACATATACAATGGAGTGATAAAAAGAATAGCTCACCTTTCCAAGATGCCCGAAGCCGACGTTGAAAAGCAAATTTATGATATAGGCCATGTTATATATGGATTCGTAATTGGTAGTACGATAATGGAGGAAAAGGAGGTATCCCTGATCCCTCAACTTGTCAAGAAATAAAAAATAGGTGATAACATGAAACAGATAGAAATAAGTCCTGTAACAAGGATTGAAGGCCATGCTAAAATCACCGTTCAACTGGATGATTCTGGAAATGTTTCAGACGCTCATTTTCATGTAATGGAGATTAGAGGGTTTGAGAAGTTCCTAGAAGGAGCTGCAATCGAAGAAGCACCAAGAATTACTCCAAGAATATGTGGTATATGTCAAACAGCTCACCACTTATCATCTGCAAAGTCCACGGATGCGGTGTTTGGTCTACAGCCACCAGAAACAGCTCAAAAATTAAGGGAGCTGATGCTTCTAGGTCAATACATTCACTCACATTCTCTTCACTTCTATTTCCTAGCTGCGCCAGACCTGGTACTGGGTCCAGATGCAGATCCTGCTGAAAGGAACGTGGTGGGAATTATAAAAAAAGACCCGGATCTAGCCAAAATGGCCATAAAAACACGTAAAATTGGGCAGAATATAACCAGTGTTGTTGGAGGTAAACCTATACACCCTGTTACAGCAATTCCCGGAGGTCAGTCCAAAGGAATTACTGCAGAAGAAAGAGATCAGCTTCTCTCAGAAACTAAAGAAGCAATTGGACTTATAGAAGCAGGTGTTGAAGTTGCTAAACCATTATTTGCGCAATACAGCGAGGTTATAGATGTTTTAGGCCCAGTTGAAACCTATTTTGGGGGTTTAATCAACAATGGAAATCTAGAATTCTACGATGGCCCTATGAAGATAATTGACAAAGATGGAAATGCTTTTGCTGAATTTGGAGTATCAGATTACCTTGACCATATTCAGGAGAAAGTTCAGCCATGGTCTTACTTGAAATTCCCCTTCTTAAAAAATGTAGGATTCCCAGATGGAAACTACCGAGTAGGACCACTTGCCAGACTGAATCTCGTAGATGCTGTTCCAACTGAGAAAGCAGGAGCGCTATTTGGGGAATTCAGAGACAATTATGGAATTGCACAAAACACGCTGCTATATCATTATGCCCGTTTAATTGAACTGATGTATGCTGCTGAAAGATCCATAGAACTTTTAGAAGACAACGCAATAATTGGTACAGAGTTAAGAGACCCTCTTAAAGAACCATTAATGACCATAGAGGAAGCAAAAGAATCCAGTGCAAGAAAGAGAGGTGTTGGAATAGTTGAAGCGCCAAGAGGTTCACTGATCCATGATTTCGAAGTAGACGGGGCAGGTATAATAGCTCGGGCAAATCTCATAGTTGCAACAGGTCAAAACAACTTATCCATGGACATAGGAATAAGAGAAACGGCAAAGGCAATGATAAAAGGAGAAGAAGTTGGAGAAGGGCTTAAAAATAGGCTAGAAATGATTTCAAGAGCTTATGACCCTTGTCTTTCATGTGCGACCCACGCTATTAATGGAGAATCTCCACTTGTGGTGGATATACATGACAGCGATGGAAGACTTATAAAAAAACATATTTTGTAAAAACTAAAAAATCTCCTTTTAATTTTTTTATTTAATTTTTTTTATTCCATTCTTTTCTAAATCATTCTGCAAAATTTATTCTGGATTCTTAAATTTTAAATCTAAAATTATAATTAAAAACTTAAAAATTAATACATAACAATAAACATATAAAGAGAAAAATAATACATATCCTTACACTTATTAAATGTGATTACATGGCCAAATCTAGCAATATAAACCAATTGGAAAACGTTTTAAACGATTTGAGTAAAGTTGATGGGGTAAATGGTAGTTTAATTGCTGATGGTGATGGAAATGTTCTCAGCCATCGAATGTCAAAAGGTGCGGATGTTTCTCTTTTTGGACCTATGGCCCATGTGATCACCAGTTCTTCCAAAAGATTATTAACATCTGCCAAACAGGGCGAAATTCAAAGAGTTTTAGTGGAATCAAAGGAAGGTAAAGCTCTCTTCCTACATTTAGGAAATGTTCTTTTTATAGTGTTGATGGAAACACGTGCAAACATTGGTTTAGTGATGATTTCAGCTAAAAAAGCGGCCTCACAAATCGCTGAGTTCACTAAAGATATGATTCCAATTATATCGGAAGAGTTAGAGGTTCCAATAAAAATTCACATAGAAAAAGTCACCCCAACTGAAAAAACTGCAGAAATATCATCTAAATCCGGTGAAAAAACAAATTTAACTGAAATCAAGACTGAAGATATTTCTAAAGTCGTGGAAAAAGTAGAAGTACAGGATAAAACTGAACCTACAACAGAAAACGTGGAAATTGAGCTCGAAAAGGAAATAAAAGAACAGGATGAAGTCGAGATAAAAACAGAAAATTCAATAACCCAGCCTGAAACTGAATTAGAAACTAAAACCACAGAACCTCAACCAGAAGAGATATCTGAACCATCTGCTCTCATTCCCATTATAAAACCGCCAATTGCGTTCCCCGAATTACCAAAAGATGTTAAAGTACCTGAAGAGCCTGAGGAAAGATCTAATTTGATTTTAGACATATACAAGGCAATATTTTTAGCCATGTCTATAGGCGCAAGTAAGACTATGGGCGTAGCTCCTGCAAGAGGGATGACTAAAAAATTTTTACCAGTAGATAGCTGCAAGAAGCTCCTAGAAGGAGTGGACGTGAAAAGTAATTCAACAGTTGATTTCGATAAAATAAGAGAAAATGCTCTGAAAATACCTCTAGATAAGAGAGAAACGGAATTCATAAATGATTTCAGTAAAATCATCCAGGATATAACAGAAGGTTATGGCCAGGTGACGGGATACGGAGCTTTCAGAGGAATGGTTAGAGCTGAATTTAAAATGATAAATGATTCTTTTGGAAATGCAATGGATGAACTGGGGATAAAAGGGAAAATTCATCCAGAATTATCTATTTTATTCGAATAATATCATTATTAATCTTTTTTAATTATTTAATCATTGATATTAGCTTTTGGAATCTTTAAAGCGGTTTTAGAATACTTCTTTTAATCTACAAGGAAGCTGCCAACAAAAGAATTATTAAAACTGGGATGAGAAGTATTTTTACTATCTCAAGCTTGTCAGCCCAGTAAAACTCTTTAAATGTCCTTATCAAAGTCAATACAAAAGCCAATGTCATTGCAAGCGTTATTAACATCCATACGCCTGATGCATATTTTGTAATCCTGTAATTCTTTATAGAGTAAACTAGAGCTACAAAAAAACACCATAGTTGTGAGAGTTTTTAGAACAATGATCGTGTTCATCAATATTCACCTCTCATTAATTTTATGTGCTTGTTTGAGGAATAGGCTGCATATGCAAACACAACTGATGCAATGAATATGAATATCCACTCTAATGTTCTGAACGTGTCAAAATAATAAAATTCTCGTAAAAGAGCAAATATCGCGGATATAAACAGAAAAAAGACTGCATAAGTTATGTTTTTCCATCTTTTATCCACTTTACAGACGGTTAACAAATAAAAAGAGTTGGGGTGATTAGTATTAAGGCGATTATCTGAGCGATTTTGAATTCTGCAGCATGAGTTATCATCTAAACACCATTTATCTAATTATGAATTTTTAAACATCACTTATATATATTGATTTTTAGGTAGATATATATACCTTAAAATAAAAAAGAAGATATGCAAGTAGGTAATCTTGTTGATTATGTAAAACTAATTTCTAAATCTTGTAATAACACGTTTACGAATCCTATTTTTCAGTGAAACCTGAAATTCAATCTAAAGGCATGATAGTATGTTAAATAGTTTGCAAAGAGAAATCATGAATCTTAAAGAAGAAAAAAATGCCATAATTCTGGTTCATAACTATCAAAAAGGAGATATACAGGAAATTGCAGACTTTATAGGAGATTCTCTAGAGCTCTGTATAAAGGCTTCCCAGATCGAAGATTCAAACATAGTGGTCTTCTGTGGTGTTGATTTTATGGTAGAAACAGCTGCTATTCTCAATCCTGATAAAAAAATTCTCCTTCCAGATAGGGGGGCTGAATGTCCAATGGCACATATGCTCCCAGCAGAAGAGATAAAGAAAGCAAAAGAGAAACACCCAGATGCCGCTGTTGTCTTATATGTTAACACACTTGCTGAAGCAAAAGCAGAAGCAGATATACTTTGTACATCCTCAAATGCTGTTGCAGTGGTTGAAAGCCTCAAAGAAGAAACAATACTATTTGGACCAGATGAAAATCTTGCTTGGTACGTATCCCAACATGTTAATAAAAAGATAATCCCTATACCTGAGAAAGGGTACTGTTACGTCCATAAAATGTTCAACATTGCAGATCTTCACCTTTTAAGAGAAAAGTATCCGAATGCAGAGATACTGGTACATCCTGAATGTGATCCTGAGGTTCAGGAGTTTGCAGATCATGTATTAAGCACTGGTGGTATGGTAAAACATGTTGCAACATCTCCAAAGGACATTTTTATCATAGGAACCGAAGTTGACATGGTAACCCGACTTAGAAGGGAAAATCCAGGGAAATCCATACTGCCAGCTTTAAGCGAAGCTATATGTGAAAACATGAAGCTTCATACTCTACAGAAAGTTAAAAATTCACTTGTAAATGAAGAATTCGTAGTAAAAGTTGATGAAGAGATAGCAAATAAGGCAAGAAAAGGCATAGAAAGGATGCTTGAAGTTTCTTAACCACCACTTAATCTTTTTTTTTATAATTTTTATATTTATAAAATAAATATTAATTCCAATGTATCTTTTAATTTTCTTGGAACTATTTATTTAATAGTTCTTAGTTTTTGATTTAAATCTCATTTAGAGATCTGATGGCAAAACAGAAGTCAGTCTGGCATGTAATATCCACGCAGCACTAGTTCGACCAGGAGGAAAACAGGTAACCAACAACAATCGTGGTTCTCCACTTTGTTCAAATTTAATCGGATTTTTCAGGTAATCCCAGCGGATGTCCTCACCATTAGAGACCACAGTATATACATATTTTTTCATGGCAAGTAAATCGTCTATAAAAATCTGATCTCCTGGTTTAACCTGGTCAATTTTAGATAGAGGAGCAGAATATTGTGTATAGTGTCCCATTATTCCGCATTCTCCCATTTCCCCAGGATAAACACTCCCAGGATAGTGATAAACAGAATTATATTCATTTACAGTATCAGAACGTATCGAGCATTCTAGACCAATCTTGGGAATTATAAGTTTCCCCCAAGAGAATGGGTATGAATTCATTTCCGGGTTTTTTATACTGAATGTTCTAATTATCGTCTTGAAAGCTTCAGAATTACCAATATCCCCCTCTATAACCTTACTAAATCCCAAATCAACTGATAAAAATTTTTCAGTCAATAACTTGCCAGTTGAGTTTGACACTTGTTTCTCCACTAGAAATTCTACCAACCTCTCTTTAGGATATGTACTGATTATGCTGCATAAATAACCATCCTTCTCAAACCACAACTCCTTTCTTAGGAAAGATTCATTCCCTGAATTTAATTTATAGGTGATTTCATAAGCTGAAACTCCATCAACCTCAAAATTTCTTTTCCTAACAAATTGAAAGCTGGAATCAGAATTTTCAGGAAAAATTAACTTATCAATATGTTCTTTTAATTTGTAACCTAGTGGTATCTGTTGCTTTTTTATAGTATAATTTATTTCTGCATTTGAAAAAACAACCATACCTAGTTGCTTGTTTTGTTCTTTTACCACCCAATTTGTAGGGTAATTAAAAGAAAAATCTCCATCATCGTATAGTTTTGTTGCTGGTCTCACCTCTACTAGGTAAAAAACCGCAAAAATCAGAATACAGGAAATAAATAGTGCAACCAAATATCTTTTCATTATTATTCCCCTTTTTATGACTTCCTATTTCAATTTTTGAAAAAATAGGTATATTTAATCTTTAATATAAAAATCTATATCCATTTCAGCATTTATTCATATTCACCCCAATCCAATATAGAATTGCGATTACTATGCTTTATGATCTATATATATATAATGCCCTTTTATGACATTGGACATTCCAAAATTACATTTTTTAAAATTAAACCCATAAATTATTCCATGGAGCTTTTTATTACCTTGTGAAGGTTATTTTTCATTTCAAATTTATATTTTATTTGGGTATAAAATAACTTAAAATAGACATAATATTGAATAGGTTATTAATTAAAAAAGATAAAAATCACTGCAAAAATTCTAAAAAACTAATATCCCATTTTTACGGTACTTTCTTGCCACTTTCTCAATGTTTTGACGAGCTTTTGGACTTTCCTCAATTATTTTAGTTATCAGACAATCCAAAAATATGAATGCATTTATCTCGAATAAGGATCCCAGAGGTAATGACGAGATTTCAGTTTCTGTTTTTGTTTTACCCTCTATACCAATCAATTGGTCTACATTCCTGATTTTATTCCGTGGATCTGATGTTATCATGACTATTTCCAGATTATTTTTCTTTGATATAGATATAACTTTTTCAACTACCTCTGTTTTGCCTGAACCTGAGATCAGGATCAGTATATCCTTCTCATGCATCAAAGGTGTTGATGATTCCCCTAAAAAATAAGCATCAAAGCCTGTCTGGACCAGTCGCATCACAAATGCCCTACCAATATAACCACTTCTTCCTGCACCATATACAAAAATTTTACCGCTGTTTTCACATTTTTTTATAATTTTTTGAATTAGATCATTTGCATTATCGTTTAATTTATTTTCTTTTAATTTTTCTAATTCTTTTTCTATCTCTTCAATTATATTTTCAAAATCCAAAATATTAACCCCCCAATGAATATTAAATATTTATTTATAATATTTATAATGTTCTAGACCTTGCGTTATTCAAGAGCTAAAGCCATTCTATGACCTGCTGATGGAGCTCCATACCAAACTTCTTTTTCTAATTTCTCTAATTAGCTTCTCTCTTTTGTTGCTTAAAATTCTCCTATTTATATATAGATTCCATATTAGTTGAATGTATAATCCTTAATGTAACCATATACAAAAAACTAACAATGTAAACTATTAGATTAATGTGATAAAAAAAATTAACAAAAAAATAAAATAAGATACAATAATGAATTTTTACTGATTTTCTAATGTTCTAACGATATATTAACCAATTTAGGGAAATAATGTTAGTTTACGATTATTTTTGATCCGAACTTTGTGGATACATTAAGTTTATATATGGAAACAGAAAAGACAATTGTATGTGTGTACTAAACACACATCAAACACCTCCTAAATATACCCAAAATGAGATTTCAAATATTTAAAAAAACTTCTTTTTTTTAGTTGAAATCTCAAAAAATGCTTTCAGAGATTTAAAAACTACCATATTTTCCCTCCTAACAAATTTTATCTCTGGAAGCTTTAATTTTATAGTTTTAAGTTCAAAAAAAAACATTATCTTATTTAGATATTGACTTCAATAGGTTAAGTTGTAATTAGAAAGATATTTTCCATGTATCTTAAGGAACTATTATGAATGTCCTATATTCTATGATTCATCTATATTTCATTGTTTAATTGGAATATAAAAATTCATTTTTCTGTTTGATAGAATTTTACTATGATTATTTAAGTTTTTAGAACTTTATTCCTATTAAATCAACTTAAAAATACCCAAGAAAGCTTATTCGAGATGAATTGCGGTTCCCATTTATCCCTGCCCCATCAAGGCAAAAAAGAATTAAAATGAAGTCTTAGACCTTAAAAATACTTTTAAATTCTTTTTCATTCAACGAAACGTTTATATATATGTATTGATATATAGATTCAATGGTTAAGATCGGTCCCATACCCACTAATCAAGTTCATTAGTCGCTTAATTTTACCGCCTGCGACAATATCCCACTGATAAGGGTAAAAGAACGATTTTAACCCCTACTTATGGGATTGAGATCATAAACTATCAATATCCATTGAGCTATTTTTATCATCTCCTAAAATCCCCTCTAAAAAACAATCCCAATCCCAAAGTTTCTTTAAATAAATTTTGGCCCCCAAAAAACTATAATAATCTATATAAAAATTTTCAACAATACCACAATATTTTATAAGTATTTTCCTATATTACCACTCCCCATAGCGATTTTTTTTATCTGAAATTGGTAGATATTACTAAAGGTGAATATAAAAGCACTATTAAGTTTAAATCATCTTTCACAAATCGTAGAATTGATTATAATTGGGTTAATAAAGTATGATAAAAGAAAAAAAGGGCCCCCAAAGCAAGCTGTGAAAACAGGAGGGAATGGAAGGATTTAGGCCTTTATCTAATTTTATCCATCAAAAAATGTGTTTGTGATTTTTAGAAATCGCCTTAAAAAGTTAAATTTAGAAAAATATAACCCATTAGTAAGATAAATATTAGGATAATAAAATCGTGAATAAGGGGGTAAACTACGAAAATTAAAGAAGAAAGAACCCTGATGATAAAGAGACTTGGTAGATATAAAATATCTCTGGAAAGTAAGGAATCAAGCTTACTAGAAAAACTTTTCATATATTATAATCAGGAAGATGTATATTCCAATCATGTTCATAGCATATATGAAGTTAAAGAGAAATTGAAGGATTTAAAATATTTAAACTATGTTAACCCTTATGAAGCTTATCTAATCGCCCGAATAAAGATCGTAGAATCCTTACCTCCAATATTAGAGGAACATATAGTTATGCTAGAGGATGGAGAAGATTTAGACATCGTTATAGAATCTCTTGAATATGACGTTTATAAAGTAAAAAGAGAGGTTTATACAGATTTAGAGGAATGGGATGCTCTTTTAAAGCATATACCTGACGATAGATTATTTGAAATTGAATTAAAGCCTAAAGGCCCTGGTGACATGCTTATAAAAGAATTATTATGGTTAAAAAACTTTGAAAAAAAAATAGAAAATAGAAATAAGCTATTTGATAAAAAATAAAACGTTTTGATTGTATTAAACGAATTATAGTGAAGAAATGTTTTAAACTATTTACTCAGTAAATTTGCGAACTAGTGATTTTAAACTGGTTAAAGACAATTTATTAGAATTTCCTTGATTTATAAGTTTAATAAATTACGTTCTTCACTATAAATTGATAACAGGGTGTTAAAAAAATTAGATTTAAATTCCTATAATTTATTAAAAAGCTTTAATTTAAGATACATTAGATTTTAAGTTTTAAATCAAGTATTAATAAAAAAATAGAATCATAAATTTAGTTTGTACCTATAAAATCAATTCAATATCTTAAAAAATGAAAATTAATCCTTTTCTTACCTTTAATTACATTAAAATCTCATTTTCAAGAATCTGCAAGTTTAACATATCTTAAGATGTTATCCTTTATATTTTCATCTCCTCTTTTCTAAGCTTTCGAACAGCCTTTTGCAGGGACCCCCAATATCAAATTTCCCTCTGGAAATTCTTTTTTTTCTGTAACAACTGCTCCAGCTCCTACAATACTGTTATTTCTAATTTTCGCTTCTGTCAAAATCGTCGCGTTTATTCCAATAAGGCAGTTATTTTGGATCTTACAACTGTGTAAAACTGTACTGTGTCCTACAGTCACATAATCAAAAATTTCTGCTGGAGAGTGTACAACACAGTTGTCCTGGATATTTGAAGATGTTCCAATTGTTACATCGCCTATATCCCCTCTAACAACTGCATTAAACCATGCTGAAGACTTTTCATCAATTTTTACGTCACTTACAACCTTTGCACCTTCAAATATCTTAACATTAGTGTGAATCATTTTTAAACCTCAGTAAAACAGTAGTACGGCTCTATAGCAACTCAAAGATTTATTTTTAATATTATTTTTATATTTTGAATTTTTTATTGTAAAATATGGACATTTAACCTTAAAATAACTAATATTTTATGGTTTTCTTGCCAGAATCATCCTTAGTTCGAATATCATAGCCCATGCTTCTTCAATTTGTGGAGCGAGATCAGGTGTTGCGAGTTCTATAAATCGTTCCATGCATTCTATAGCTCCTTGGTAATCCCCCATAAATCTAAGTGTGGATCCTTTACCAGCCCATGCCTTTGCATTATCAGAGTTTATATCCAATGCCCTATTAAAACATTTGACTGCTTCTTTGTAGTTGGCACTTTTTAAAAGAGCTGTACCCTTGTTGTTCCAATTATCATCATCTCCTGGTTTTATATCTAAAGATCTATCAAAGCAGTTTATGGCTTCGTCTAGTCTTCCGAGTGCTCCGAGAGAAACACCCATATTTGTCCATGCCTTTACATTATCTGGTTCCAGCTCTAAAGCTATTTCAAATGATTCAACTGCATCATTGTGCCTTCCCACCTTTGATAGAGCAACTCCTCTATTATCCCATATTTTGGTATTATAAAGGTCTAATTCCAATGCTTCATCATAGCATATCACTGCAGCTCTATATTCTCCATGTTTTAGATGTTTATTTCCCTCCTTGACCCAAGATAGGGCAGTTTTTGGTACTTTTCCACCTTCACGGGCATTGGAATCTCTCATGTTTTTTTTTAGGTTTTTTTTAAATAATTAATTTTTGGCTTAGTTAAAAATTAAAAACTAAAAAACAGATTACTCAGATTACTTTCTTTAAAAAGGATAATTTCAACTTTGTTAACAAAATGGCTAAAAAAGCACTCCAACTATACCAAATAATTGCACTATTACCCCGAAATGAGCGTTAACTATTAAATTTTTATTAATTAATTCTCAATTAATTACTATGATAGAGAAATCAACAGTATTAGTTTTAGGCACAGGGGCAAGTGAACCATACAGATATCCTATTGGAAGTGAGTTAAAAGACAGGATAATTACAGATTTGAAAGAAATGATTGATAATAATTTGGGGTTGGGTTGCTGAACTTGGATTTGATAAAGGTTTAGTCTCTATTTTTAATGCAAGGTTCGCTATGTTTCCAGGACCGTCTATAGATTCATTTTTAGCTTAGCAAAAAGAAGAGTTTGGGAAATCGGTAAAATTGCAATAGTTGATGCCATATCAATATGTGAAAAATCTCAATAAAAAATAAAAAAATTGCATCAGTCAAAGATAAATCAAAAATTAGATAAATTTGAAGAGAAATAAAAGTATTTAAAACTTAGAAAAAAATGAACTCATCATTAAATCTATTAGAGGTGTCGAAAAATGGATAAAGTAGAACCGGAACTTTGGAGGATATATGTTACTATTGCTGTAGGTATGGGCTGGCTTTTGTTTTTAGCTATATGGTTATTCTTTTACGCTGCAGTTTTTAGTTTAGTCCAGAATATAGCCATATTCATTGCATCACTGGTGGCTGTTGGAGTAATAATCATTCCTATATGGGTTCCATGGGGCATGAAACATGCTGATTAAAAGGCCTTTTTACAAACCTAAAAATGTCTAAAAATACAAGAAAAGGTAAGATCAAGGTTCTTAAATCACAGGAATTTTATTGCATTTAGAATTCCTAACCAAAATGAATTAGCTCCACTTTATACATTCTTCAATTACTAATATTTTTGCCAATGCTAATTAGAGTGTTTGAGAATAATGCACTATAGATGCTTTAATAATTTCTAAAACTACTCATTCAAGAAGTTGAACCTTGATTAAAATAAATAAGCTCAGGATCATCTGAATTTCAGGTAACATTTTCAAAACTTCAGGATTATTAGATAGTTTACTATGTTATTTCCTTCAAAAATCCGTTATTTCCTCTATTTTGTTTAATCAATCCCCCCCAAAAAGATTTTTTTGTTTATTTCACTATACATTTGAAGAAATTTATGAAAAAGAGGCTTGGATGGAAAAATATCATAAAGTTACACTAAAAACTACACTATCACTTGAAAAATATTACGGCAAAAACAAATAAAAACGAAAAAAATAATAGCCGAACGAAGGAAAGATTATAAAATGTATTTAAAAAGCAAAAAGGGGAATAAAAAAATCTCCAATCATGTTGAAATAGTATTGGTAGCATTATACTCACTAATTCTAAAATTTTTTTAAAATTTATTTGTCCAAATTAACAAAAACTTCGAAATTGACAAAAATAGATTTAAATTGATAAAAAAAAATTTAAAAAAAGTCACACTTAATATAAAAATTAAAATTAAACTATTTATCTATCTTTTTGAAATAGATTATTTAGAAAATTTAGAATCCATCAATACTTTATTATGATTGTGCTGGTCTAAAGCCAGTGTTTTTAATAGAGGCACATAATCCGTGTGTCCACAATCCGGATTGGTACATTTATACTTGAAATTTTTCGTATTACTAAATATAGAATGTCGGCCATTATCCTCGTCAGACCATATAGGCATAAAATTTTCTCTGCCACATTTTAAACAAGTTATAAAGATTTTTTTTTCAGACACTTTATCGCCCTTAAATCTTTATTTCAGATAGAAACACAATCATTAAATTTTTATACTATCTGCACAAATTTAAGTTGTATTAACTTATATTTAAATGTTTTGTAGATTTATAAAAAAATCATAAGATTTTATGTAGAATAATCCAAGTGGACATGAACAATGTTCATTCAGATATGTGTTGAGCGAAAATTTAACAAAAAAATCATTAAATAGTCCAAAAATAATGCCTAATTTATAAATTATAATGTCTAAAGAAAGGGTAGTATTAGATATTTTCGTTAGGGTATAATTAGACTAAAAGATAAAATATGCTAAGAAATAGTAAAAAAATAGTATATTAGAGAAAAACGAAACAATATTAAGAACCCTCATTCTCCATTATATCTAGAGCCTTTCCAGCACAGGTAGATACTTTACTTAAAGCCAATCTAAAGCTCTCCTTCAGATTTTCATGATTTCCAACTGTAAAATGACTAACACCTTCCTCTATTTTTTGTGAAACTTCCATAAAACAAAGTCTGGCCCAGTCTATCTTAGAACATACGGATTTTGCTAAATTCACCTCTTTTTGACTGGATTTCAAAACTTGTAACATCAATTTTTCTAAATCCTCTGATTTTTCAAGCTCTAAGTAAAAATCAAAAACTCTCAATGTTTCAATTAAAAATGCCTTGATCCTATCTGCATAATAAAAAACCAAAAAATTTTCTTCCATAAAATCACCTATAATTCTGCAATTTATCTCAAACACAATGATTTCGGAATTTTGTTTATTATATAATTTTGAATTCTTTGAAAATTTTAAGTATTTATCTTAATAAAATGTGTTTAATGGATAAAACTGTTAAATTATTTTTTCAAGCGATTGATTTTTTCTACCAATATCTCTATTTCTTTTACTGATTCTTTCAGTTTTTTTTCTATATCTTTCCTATTTGTAATGTCCATCGCAATGCCGAGTATGCGATATGTTTCTTTATTTTCGTTTAGAACTTGGAAAGATCGAACCCAAATCCATTTTATTGAACCATCAGGTCTTATGATTCGATATTCAATTCCTCTCTCACTTCCTTTTTTAACCACTTGAGATTTTTCAAATATGGTTTCAATAACCTTTTGGCGATCATCAGGATGAATGGAATCTATCCAAGATTTAGGATTATCATAAAGACTTTCAATTGAACGGCCCCACAGCTTTTCATATGCTGGGCTTATATATAATATTTGGCTCATTGAAGGATTTATTATCCAGAAAACTTCTTCAATGGTTTCTGCCATCTGACGGAATAGCTCTTCACGTTTTTTTAATTCATACTCAGTCAACCTTCGATCAGTGATATCTCGAATAATTAGAGTTGTGAATTTTTCTCTTTCTGCCCCCCATTTAGTAACTGAAAACTCTATTGGAAATTCGCTACCATCTTTTCTCAACCCATATGATTCAAATACCTTACCAAAAAGAAGATCACCATCCACAAACATGAAATTGTACTCCTGCTTTTTTAAAATCTCTTTGTATCCAGGCATCAAAGAGACTACAGGTTTTCCAACTAATTCTGTTTCAGAATAACCAAAAATCACTTGCAGGATATCATTACAGAATATAATTCTTTTTTTTGAATCATTTATAATGATTCCAACAGCTGCTGATTGTGCTACGGTACGGAATCTTTTTTCACTCTTTCGCAGTGCTTCCTCCATTTTTCTGCGTTCAGATATGTCTTCAACTGACATCAAATATTCACCAGTTTCAAGTAGCACTGGAACAAAGTATATTGTTTTTTCCTTTCCATCTTTACAATTAACCTTAAAGGTTCTAGGTTTTTTCTCGCCAGGATTTGCATCTTTAAAATCATTTATCCATGTTGCTATGACTTGGTGTCTGTATTGTGGGTCAGGATAAGCCTTTCTAAACCATTCTTTTCCATTGGGAATTTCATCCAAACTATAACCAAATACTTCTTTAAATTTTGGATTAATATATTTATAGGTTCCAGTATTATCAATGAGCGCCAGACCAAAAGGTGAATTTTCTGTGAGTGTTTGAAATCTACTTTTCTCACATCGAAACGCCTTTTCAGCTTCTTTTCTTGGGGTGATGTCTCTTCCTTCTGCTACTAAATATTTTACATTCTCTTTTCGATCATATATGGGATGCATACTAAATTCTGTCCATATTAATCCATCTAAAACTTCTCCCAAGAGTTCATGGGATAATGTCTCTCCAGAGGCACAGAGCTCTATATCTTTTTTGATCAATTGTTTCGTTGCCTCAGAATAGCTCCACCATTCACCATCATAAAATTTCATTCCCACTACATCTTCCAATTTCAGTCCACTGAGTTCTAGTATAGTGTTGTTAACAAATATTATCTCTCCATCTGGTTTCATGACAGCAACGAAGGTGAGCATATCATTTAATGTACCATAGAAAAAGTCCTTACTCTCCTTTAAGGCTTTATCCACATTTTTAAGCGAAGTTATGTCTCGAGAGATAAGCTGAACTGTAAATTTATCATCTCCAGAGTGGATTATTGGCTGTATATTTGTTCTGAACCATATTATTTTACCGTTTAGAAGCCTTCTGTCTTCTAAAATACGTCCATTCCCTGTTTCAATAACTTCACATATGTTATTCATATAATAATCTGCGTTTTCTTTGGGGAACAAATCCCACATAGTTTTTCCCACAAAATCCTCAACTTCACCACCTAAAAATTTTGCAGCAGCTTCATTTAGCAAAAGCAACACGCCATCATAGTCTACAACGGCCATAGAATCCTCCATATTATCCATTAACAGACGATTCCTATTTTCACTCTCTTGAAGAGCCCTTTCCATCTTATGCCTATACAAAACCATGTCAACTGCATGTTTTAACTCTATATGATCCAAAGGTTTCCATATATAACCAGTGAATGATTTCAAGTTATTCTCATGTATCTTCCCATCAGAATTAGAAAGAAGATATAACACAGGGACATCCAAATAATTCTGAATCTCTTGGACTGTGTATATCCATTTATCATTTCCATCTTGTCCACTATCTAACACAATTAAATCTGGATTTATAATCTCTGTTTCTTTTATTGCCTCTTGTTCAGATACTGCTGCTGTAAAAACATCGTATTCCCACGATTGCAGCCATTTTTTTATCTTCATAGATTCTGAAGCATTATCTTCAATAAAGAGAATTTTAGCGTTAGGCATTTATACCATTGTTTATATTTTTTTTAATCTAATTTAGTATTTGCTAAAAAATCCAAATGAAAAAATTTATATTATACTAAAATGCCAAATACATTTAAAGCCCAATAAATTCTCAAATTTATTGAACAAATTCTTTTTAAGCCGTATATTCTACCAAACTTCCATTTTCATTTCAAAAAGATTTAAAAACGCCTTCAGATATTATTTAATACTATACAATAGTCCATATCAATAGAATGTTCTTTTAAACAGTAAAAACTAGTTATTTGATTTATAAGAATATGTTAAATGCTTCTCAAAGCTCAGATTCATATGAAATCAATAGCAAATAATACTACAAATAATAGTTAGTAAGTGTAAATATTAATGTTAGTTATTTAATCATGAACTATAACTGATTAAATATTCTATAACTGATTAAATATTTTCTAAAGTTATTTAACTCTAATTTAGATTTATTATAATTAAAAAATGGCAGAAATAATTTAAAAAAATTTTTAATTTAAGAGGTTGTCTCACGATTAACTTTTTTTGATTTAATTTTTCCTATTTTTATTTATTTAGGGGTTAAATTTATATTCTAGTTGTTCTATATATTTATTTAGTGATTGTTAGTTTTTTGGTGGTGTATTTCATGGCTTTGAAAGAGGATCGGATTGGTCAGACTTGGTTGGTGCCTAGGCGTCTTACAGATTTCATTCCAGAAAATCATATTTGCTATTTTATAACTAACCTGGTGGAAGAATTAGATTTTAAAGAAATAGACCAGAAATATCGGCATACACGTGGTGAGGCAGCGTATTCACGCCGAATGTTGTTACGACTTGTTCTTATGGCTTCAGTTGATGGGATATTTTCTTCCCGGCGGATTGCGAGGCTTGCTGAGGAGAATTTGGTTTATATGTATCTTTCAGGGATGGATAAGCCTGATTTCCGCACAATTTGCCGGTTTAAAATCGAATGCAACCAGCAAATCGAAGAAGCGTTTAAAATGACCGTGAAGATTGCTAAAAAATGGAAACTAGTTCAATTAAACCATATAGCCATAGATGGCACTAAAATCAAAGCCAACGCTTCTAAATCTAATTTAATTAACCAGGAAGAAATAAACACCATTCGTGAAATCTTAAAAAAGGGCATAGAAACCGACGAGGAAGAAAACAAGATTTACGGTGATAAAAGAGGTGATGAAGTTCCTAAGGAACTCATAAGCCGTAACAAAGTTCATGAAATAGTCCAAAATGAACGAAAAGAAAATAAAGATACTGCTAACGAAAATAAATTCCGTGAATCATCCATCAAACTCTTAGAACAAGCCTGTGATGGGAAGAAAGAAAAAGAGAGGGTTTTAGAGAAACTGGCTCGTGCTGAAGAAGAATTGAAAAAGACGCCTCAGGAGACTGTTAGCTTAATCGACCCCGAATCACGGTGGATGAAGAATAAAAAGAACCAATGGGAGTTTGCATACAATTTACAACTCGCAGTGGATCATGATTCGGGAATAATACTAGCCAGCATTATAACAACGGATCCCACCGATCATTACCAATTAATACCTCAAATAGAACAAATAATAGGAACAATAGGTCCATTACCTGAGGGTGCGAAGATCAGCGCTGATAATGGATATTATACGGAAGATAACCTGAAATATTTGGCAGAAAATAAATTGGATGGTTATATAGCTAACCGAAAACAGGCGCATGAAGCTAAAAAAGGTTTAAAAAGGGATAAACCATTTTCTAAACATAATTTCCTGTACGATTATCGTAGAGACGTTTATCTTTGCCCTAATAATAAAATTTTACCTTATCAAAGGACTTACAGATATAATGAGGTTTCTATGCGCCAATATTATTGTGGTGATTGTTTGAGGTGTTCTGATCAAGAAGAATGCGTTGGTGAAAACCGGGTGAGGATTATAACGGATTATGGTGGTGTTTTAGCTAAGCAGATGGCTTGGAAAATGGAAACACCGCAAGGCAAAAAGGAGTTCGCTAAACGAAAAGAAGCGGTGGAATGGCCGTTTGGGAATATAAAACAGAATTTAAAGTACACAGAGTTCTTAACACGCGGCATAAAGCGAACAATAACCGAAAAAAACCTGTTAAATATATCCCACAACATAAAAAGAATCCATAATATTCAAAATAAAAATAAAATGGATTTAATAAACTTAAACACCTAAAAAAAATCCAAATTCTTAAATTTTAAAAAACAATTTTCGTGGGACAACCTC
>Ga0194110_10003368_pt1 | contig 19792 bp, 20 predicted proteins | sample TA2Kig1200mmetaG_FD_146192 | JGI IMG/M metagenome (GOLD analysis project Ga0194110, IMG submission 146192) | Freshwater microbial communities from Lake Tanganyika, Tanzania - TA2015032 Kigoma Deep Cast 1200m | ecosystem: Environmental > Aquatic > Freshwater > Lake | place: Tanzania: Lake... | reverse complement strand
CCGCGCAAGACGTGAGGGTTCAACCGCCACTTTTTGCTTGCGTCTCAGAGCATTTTCCTCTACTTTGAACCCGAACTAAGCATAGCCACCATCTCTTGCCGGGATGATGGCTTTTCTTTTTGGCCTGCTCGTGTGGCGGCGTAGTATCCAGGCAGCAACTAGGGTTTTGGAGGGATCATGGGAGAGAAAAATAACGGCAACGTGTACTTGACCCGGGAGCGTGTCGTTGAGCTTGAAGCTGAGCTCAGGGACCTCAAGATCAATGGTCGTGCGGAGATTGCACAGAAGATTGCCGACGCACGCAGTCACGGCGACCTGACCGAAAACGCTGAGTATGACGCTGCAAAGGAGGCACAAGAACACCTGGAAATCCGGATAGGGAAGCTCGAGGAGACGCTTTCTCGTGCCAGAATAATCGAAAGCTCTGAACTCCCCAACGACAAAGTCTACATCCTCTCCCTCGTGAGACTTCAAGACCTCAAATCGGGGGAGACCATTGAGTACCGTCTTGTCTCCCCCGAGGAATCCGATTTCGAAAAGAACAAGATTTCTGTCACTTCCCCCATCGGTAAAGGCCTGATGGGCAAGACAAAGGGTGAGACTGTTGTGATCAAGGCCCCGGCCGGAGAGCTCAGGTATAAGATTCTGGAAATCGGGAAGTAACACATCGCACTCGGCTGCTGAAACCCGCGCGCATCTGATCTTCGGCTGGCCGCCGCACAAGAGGGCCCCGGCGTATCCTCGTAACTCACCTCCCCCCATCCGCCTCGGACTGCCGTCGCTATGCCACGGAATCTTGAGATAAAAGCGACCTGCCCATCGCTGTCAGTTGCGCGGGGCATCGCCCGGAAGATCGGTGCACGATACATCGGGGCGATGCATCAGATCGACACGTACTACCGAACAAGATCAGGGCGACTGAAGGTCCGAGAGATCGACGGCAAGGAATTCGAGCTGATCTACTACGAGCGTCCGAACCGCTCTGGAAGCCGGTATTCAAACTACCTCGTCATTCCCTTGCCCGAGGTGCACACACTGAAGAGGAGCCTGCGGAGAGCGTTTGGAGAGCTTGTCGTCGTGAGAAAGGAGAGAGAACTCTTTCTGTTCAAGAACGCCCGCATACATTTGGATCGCGTGGCGCGGCTGGGAGCGTTTCTGGAATTCGAAGTGTTGGTTCGATTTGGAAGGAAGCAATCTGAAGAACTGCTGCGGTTCCTGAAGATACAATTCGACGTTCGCTTGGATTCTGTCGTTGCAGGTTCGTATAGTGATATGCTCTTACGGGAATTGTGAATCGTGGTACGAAGCATGTGGTGTGGCCGGAGCGGACGAAAATTTTCTTAACTTCGCGCTTGACTTTTTGGTTGTGGCGGTCTATATTTTCAACGTCTCGTTTTTCAGAGGCACCGCAGCGTGATGGAAAGTGCTTGCGTTGGCCAGAGGTTTTTGCTATATTTCATCACCGCTTGCGGGAATAGCTCAGTTGGTAGAGCGCAACCTTGCCAAGGTTGATGTCGCGGGTTCGAATCCCGTTTCCCGCTCTGTCCCACACCCCGATCCAGGGCGGAGGGACATCCGACAATCATCTGAGCACTATGGTTGCCGGACCACTTCCTCTATGAACTTGCCCCGTTGCCACCACTCCCACCAGGCAACGGGGTTTTTATTGTTAGGGGGAAGGAGAATTGTCAATTATCAGCTGACAGTTGATAATTGCTAGTTGATTTGGCGCCGTACCCAAGTGGCAAGGGAGAGGTCTGCAAAACCTTTATGCGGCGGTTCGAATCCGCCCGGCGCCTCCAAAGAAACCGGAAGTGGACGTGAATCAGGAAGAACGGCTCTTGGTTGCGCTGATATGCGCTGGAAGCGGGTCAGTTAGAGAGGGGTAAGGGAGAGGTCTGTCCGTCACGTTCCGCCGGGAGGCGGAAGGTGACGGGATCCCGGTCAAACGAAGTTTGGACGGACAGAACCTTTATGCGGCGGTTCCCCCAGGCTGTCCAAAAAGAGCGAACGTCATTCTGAGCGGAGCGAAGAATCTGCCAACGTGAATCAGATTCTTCGTCCCGCCTGAAGAACAGCGGGACTCAGAATGACTTTTTGGTCAGCCTGGAGGTCTCGTTCCGCCGACAGGCGGGAGGGAGAATCCGCCCGGCGCCTCATATCAAGTCAAAACTGAAAAGGTAAAATGAAAAGCGGCTCCGCCGTTGAGCCGTCCTTTCGCGCAGTTAACCGTCACCTGAGGGGTGAGGTCAGAAGTCGTGGGTTGACGGCGATCCTCCAGCCTTCATCTATCTTGCCTTCGGCTGCAAACTTCCTTAATTTCGACGTGGGACGCGTTGTCTTGATTGGCCGTGGCGGAGCAAGAGATCTTTTTCAAGCGTCAATTTTCAATCTGCAATTGGCAATTTCTTTCGCCGGGGTGGCGGAACTGGTAGACGCACAGGACTTAAAATCCTGTTCCGCTGTAAAGCGGAGTGCGGGTTCGACCCCCGCCCTCGGCACCAACTGAGGTTGTGAGCTCTCAGCCGGATCCTGATGTGACTTCCTCTCGCAAGATGTTGACCTCACGCTCCGCCTCACCCAATGAGCGAAAGAAACACTCCTGCCGCCACGGCTGATCCAATCACACCTGCCACATTTGGTCCCATCGCTGCCATCAGAGGATTGACCTGACCATCAGTGTCGTCTGACACGAACTTCTGCACTACACGAGCAGCCATAGGCACAGCGGAGACTCCGGCTGCGCCAATGCAGGGATTGATTTTCTTCGATTCCGGCAGAACGAGGTTAAGGACCTTGCCGAAGAGAATGCCACCGGCAGTGCTGAAGATGAAGGCCACAGCGCCAAGAGCCAGGATCATCAGGGTCTGCGGGTTCAAGAACCGCTCGGCTTCCATGGTCGCACCGACCACGATACCGAGGAAGATCGTTACCGTATCAATCAGCGCTCCGCCAGCCGTTTTGCTGAGTCGCTCCGTCACCCCGCTTTCTCTGATCAAGTTCCCGAACATCAACATCCCAATGAGAGGCGCGCTTGAAGGAACCAGAAGTGAGGCAAGTGCGCCGGTGCACATCGGAAAAAGAATGACCGCTATCTTTGATACGGCGCTTCCTTCGCTCATCTGAATGGCGCGCTCCTTCTTTGTCGTCAGCAGGCGAAGGACAGGAGGTTGGATAATCGGAACGAGCGACATGTAACTGTAGGCGCAAAGCGCGACAGGACCCAGAATATGCGGTGCCAGCTGACTTGTCAGAAATATCGTTGTGGGCCCGTCTGCGCCGCCGATAATTCCGATGCTCGCGGCCTCTTTCAAGGTGAAACCGAATACATACGCCGCCGTAACGGCGGCAATGAAGATACCGAGCTGTGCTGCAGCTCCCAGCAGAAACGTGATCGGCCTCGCCAGCAACGGTCGGAAATCCGTTAACACTCCGACTCCCAAAAAGATCACAGGCGGAAGCAGCTCGGTCTTGATGCCGCTGTCGTAGATGAGAGCGATGATCCCGTCGCCGTACGAGCCCATCTGGGCGAGAGGGAAATTCGCCAGAACGATGCCGAAAGCTATCGGTATCAGGAGCAGCGGCTCGTACTGATATCGGATCGCGAGATAGACCAACAGACCCGAGAGAGCGTACATCACCCAGTTCCCCAGAGTCACATGAGCGAGTCCGGATTGTGAGAGTAGCCTGACCAATTCTTCCATCGTCGGTTCCTCTCATGCGATCGACATGATGGGCTTCGATGAGTTGATTTCGTCTCCTATTCTCGCAAAGACTTCTGAAACGACGCCTTCGTGCGGGGCTTTGATCTCGTGCTTTGCCTTCATCGCTTCCACCGCGGCGACGACCTGACCTTTCTTCACTTTGTCTCCCACCTTCACCTTGATGTCCACGACTTCCACGGTTCCGGCGAATGGTGATCGAATCAATGTGGCCTCCTGCTTCACCACAGGGGCAGCTGGGCCAGTCGGCGACGGTGTGCCGCCAGGTTCATCACTTGAGGTCATCGGCTCGATCGTCACGACGAACGTACGCCGGGCTCCGTTCTCCTCAACAGTGCACCTTGAGGTGATGGGCCGGCTGATCACGAGCGCAGGTGCAGTTGCTGGCGCTGGTGTAGGCGCAGGGGCGGGCGCTGGACGCGGCTCCTCTTTCTTCTTGAACGGAATGTCGATCTTGGCCTTGCCTGTAAGGAACCGTATCCCTTCGTTCGCCTCGATGTTCTTCTCCGGCACCATCGCTGCGACGACCAGGAAGATGTTGCGATCGTTGACGGCGATGTTCCTCTCCTGGAGGGCGGCCTTGACAGTCTCTATCGTTTTTGGGGCTGCTTCGAGCGGATCTCCGTCGAACACTGGAACCTTGAGTTGTTCGGCGGCGATTGCGATCACTTCAGGATCGGGAGGCAAAGGCGTTTTGCCAAAGTAGCCGAGGACTGCCCGCCCGTAGCCGGGATCGATCTTCTTCCAGCGACCAAACATCACATTGTTGAATGCTTGAAGCCAGAATTGCTGGCTGCCGGGTGTCACGCTCGTCCACGCACCGCCAGCTTTCACCACAACCGGGAACTCAGCAAGGACTTCCCCGTATTTTTCGATGATGCCGGCTTTCACCATCATGTGAACGTTCGGACCGATGGCGCCGCCGGGCATGGGAAAGGCAACGACGCGCGCGTCAGCGGTGGTTGTCGTGGGATTGAAGTCGTACTCCTTCAGTCCCTCTTCAAGAAGGTCTTCGATAGCGGTCATCTTCGTTTCATCGACATCGAGTCGATATCCGGTGCCCTTCAATGCGTGAGCCATCGAGCGAACATCGGGCTGCACTGTACCGCTGGCAAGCGGCCGGACCGAGAGGTCGATGCCGTCAACGCCTCCTTGAATCCCCGCCATGTAGCACGCTACTGCCATGCTGGCTGTGTCGTGCGTGTGCAACCACAACGGCATTTTGGCTGGCATGATCTTCCGGAGACCGACGCACGTGTCATAGATCGTCTTGGGATCGCATGTTCCACTGGCATCCTTGAGACAGATGCTGTCGATCTTCAGACCGCTCTGTAGGAGACGTCTGCCAATCTCAATGTAGAATTCCGCCGTGTGAACCTCCGTCGATTGGAAAGGAAGGCCCATCAGCGCGATGGCTACCTGATGGTGCATACCTGCGTCAACGATCGGCTGTCCGGTATTAATGAGGTTCCTCACGTCGTTCATGAAATCGAAGTTGCGATCCCACGTGGTGCCTGCCTCCTTCATGAGCCTCGCTTGCAGCCTCAGTGCTTCTATGGACTGGCTTGTCAGTGTCACGCCTGATACCGATCGTGTCAGAATCTGGAGATCGACATCCGGCCCGACGGTCTTACGAATCTTCAGCATCGTCTCGAATGGATCCTCACCAAGGTAGAAATAAGGCGCTTGAAAGCGGGCGCCGCCACCAAACTCAAAGTGGCGGATCCCTGCTTCTGCCGATGCCTGCAGCGCGGGGAGAAAGTCAGTGATCCGGACTTTGCCACCAAACGAGCTTTGGAGGCCGTCTCTGAATGGGGTGAACATAACCCGAACGTGTTTCGCAGTAGATGTGAAGATCATGGAGCCTCCTCGATCTTTGTGATACGGGTTCCAGGATATGTAGTCTGAAGGACTGTGGAAAGAGCAGCGATCACGGCAGCATCATCCTTTCCCTTACGATCGGGAAAAAGCATCATGATGCCACGCATGACCACAGCAATCAGTGAGAGCACAATGAACACCGCGATGAAAGCGATGCTGCAAATCCAAAGAAGATCGGGTGACATCTGCGGGTTCCTTCCAAGATCAATGAAATAGGCTTTTCATATCGCCGCGTGTCGGGCTCACGAAGCCGCCTGAGCCACGACGAGTCTTCCTTTCCGGATAGGCGTGTCAACACCTTCGAGAATCAGTTCCAGCCCCTCTCCAATCGATAAAACCCTTCCGCGGGCGAGTTCCTGCAGGGCACCGTCGACAGTGTCGGCAAATATCTGCACGCGTTTGTTGGCTACAAGCGACCTACCTCGATAGAAATCAAGCAGCTGATCGTAGCGGCCGCCGACAAGGAGCCGGTAGTTGTGCGCGAGCCTATCCAGAAGCCGGGTCAAAATGTGCGATCGCGATGGCTGTTTCGCTTCTACGAAATCCCACAGCGCGCCCGCTTCACGAACGAACGGAGTAGGCTCCACGTGAGGCCTCGTTTCGACGTTCAGCCCTACTCCGATAACGGCGCCAGTCACAAGGTTCCTACTGGATTGGGAAGCCGTCAAGACGCCGGATACTTTGGCTTGATCAATGATGACATCGTTTATCCACCGGATCATAGCACGATGTGCAAGCCCTTGGAGAGTGTCGATCGTCTGAACGACAGAGACTGCAGAGAGAATGGTGAAGCCAACATCGAAATGATCAATGGCCCTGTTCGGGGTGAGAAACGCTGAGAGATGAAGGTTCCCTGGCGCCGCGGCCCATGGCCGGCTTCTGAATCCGTGAAAGCTGTTGCCGCTGCCTGCGAGGCACACCGTGCCGGAAGGCAGTGATGCGCCTGCTCTGGAGAGATCAAGGAGAACATCAAACTGTGACCGATGGGCAAATTCAGTTATCAGCAGAGTACGCCAGCAATCATCGCTTTCGATCTCCGCCCGGAACAACTCATCTCCCGGCAAAAGAGATCTAACGAGGAGCTGAAGCTCATGCTGAAGACTGAGACGGGATGTGCGCGTCCAGCCATGCGCCGACTCAAGCACCTGAGTCGAGTAGGATATGTTGTCGGTGTAAACGTGCACGCCGGGATAGGGATTCGTCTATGCCAACGCCTCGGGTTTTGTGAAGCAATGTAACTTCCAAGGCCAAGAAAGTCAATTGAATCAAGAACGATGGGGACGGCAATGGAGAAGGAATTGCCACAAATGAGAAGCAGCTAGTCAATTGACTGCCGCTCGGTTGAGCTTCGACGAGCGAGGCCGGTGGCGCCTGATTGCGTGAATTCTGTCAGAATGGTGATCCTGAAAGTGCGGAGGCAGAGAGCCGATGCAGGCTTGCCTTCACAGGCCGAGTTTGTTAACTTCTGAACCACGGGAGCGAGATCCGCTATGAGAACCATCGAACAACGAAAGCTGATCTCCGATCTGAAGGACTATGTGTCCAAAATGGACCGCGCGGATCGGTACGAATTTGAAATGTTTCAGAAGCGTGACAAGGATGACGAGGAGCTCGACGATCGATCGTATGCCCGGCTTGAAGGAATGCACAAGCGATATGTCGTCAAGAAGACAAAAGCAGACATTGATGCGCTGCTGAAGAAGTACGCTTCGCAATCCAAGAAGGGAACAGATCAGCAATGAAGTACAGGAAGTTTGGACGGACTGGAATCAACGTTTCAGAGATCGGGTACGGAGCCTGGGGAATCGGTGGGGTCATGTGGCAGGGATCTGACGATGAGGAGTCCAAGAGAGCCCTCCATAAGGCTGTTGATCTCGGGATGAATTTCATCGATACTGCACTGGCGTACGGTCGCGGGCACAGCGAGCAGCTCATTAACAACCTCCTGAGGGAGCGGAACGAGAGAATCTATGTTGCCACAAAGATCCCGCCGAAAAGCGGTGAATGGCCGGCGAGGAAGGGTAGCAAAGTGACGGATGCCTTCCCTTACAACTACATCATTCGATGCACGGAGAAAAGCCTGCGTAACCTCGGCGTCGATACGATCGACATCCAGCAGTTTCACGTGTGGGATGACGAGTGGACGGGTGAGTCCGAATGGTGGGACGCGATCAGCGCGTTGAAGGAACAGGGGAAAATTCGATTCTTTGGGATCTCGATCAACGATCACGAGCCGGAGAACGCGCTGAAGCTGGGGGCTTCCGGAAAGCTCGACACCGTGCAGGTGATATACAATATTTTCGATCAGAGTCCGGAGCGAGAGCTGTTCCCGTTCTGCCAGAAAAACAACATCGGCGTTATCGTCCGCGTTCCGTTTGATGAGGGTTCCCTGACCGGTTCAATCACCGTTGATTCGGCATTTCCTCCGGGTGACTTCAGAAACAGGTATTTTCAGGGTGAGAGGAGGAAGGAGGTCGTTGCGCGGGTCAATAAGCTTAAGTCCCTCCTAGGAACAGAAGCCGAAACACTCGCCGAGCTTGCACTCCGCTTTGCCTTGAGTCATCCGTCGGTCTCCACGGTGATTCCAGGTATGCGAACGGTTCGGAATGTCGAGGCAAACTGCGGGACCTCCGACGGGCGCCATCTGAGTGATCGGCTCATCGCCGAACTCGGAAACCACCGCTGGGAACGAAATTTCTATTGATCCCTCATCGCGACGGTGCGCGACCAGGTTGTTTCCAGCCCCGTCGGCAGGTCAGAGACCGCCGAATTCCGTTCGGGCGTTGGCGGAAAGGCGACGCCCGGGGGTGCTGGAGTCGTGAATACTTTCTTGATTTTCCAGTGAAATTTCACTATAATTTTCAGAGTTTGCTGGAAGAAAGAGGCCTTTAGAACGGAAATTGGGCTCTTAGCTCAGTTGGCTAGAGCGCTACCTTGACATGGTAGAGGCCATAGGTTCGAGTCCTATAGAGCCCACGGTTTGGTACTCTCAAATCACGAATACGAATGAGAAGGCTGCCCGATCGGAGGAACGCTCCGATTTTTTTTACCCGGTAGGCGATGCCCAAAATCACGATCACATACCCTGACGGATCATCGAAGCAACTCGAGCAAGGCGTTACAGGCCTACAGATCGCGGAGAGCATCAGCAAGGGGCTGGCCAAGGAGGCGCTTGCTGTCGAAGTGAACGGGGAAACGTGGGATCTCAGTCGCAGGATTTCGACCGACGCGTCACTGAGAATCCTGAAGTGGGACGATGACGGTGGGAAGTACACGTTCTGGCACAGCTCGGCCCATCTTATGGCGGCCGCTGTCGAATCTCTTTTCCCGGGTACGAAGTTCGGCATTGGTCCCCCCATCGAGACAGGGTTCTACTATGACATTGACATGGGAGATCATGCGCTGACCGGCGAGGACTTGAAGAGAATCGAAGAACGGATGTATGAGCTCGCCGCAAAGGATGAGCCGTACATGCGAGAAGAGAAGAATTGGGAAGATGCTGTGGCCTACTTCCGGCAAAAGGGAGATCCGTATAAGCTCGAGCTTCTCGAAGAGTTGAAGGGTCAGTCCATCACCTTCTACCGCTCGGGCAACTTTACAGATCTCTGCTACGGCCCGCATCTTGCCTCATGGGGACGCATCAAGGCCATCAAGCTGTTGAATGTGGCAGGCGCCTACTGGCGGGGCAGCGAGAAGAACAAGATGCTCCAGCGCATCTACGGGGTCACGTTCCCGACGAAGCAAGAATTGGATCAGCATTTGTATCGCCTTGAGGAGGCTAAGCGCCGCGATCACCGCAAGCTCGGCCAGGAACTGGAGCTGTTTCTGTTGACGCCGAAGGTGGGTGGCGGTCTCGCGTTGTGGTTGCCGAAAGGCACGGTTATCCGCGAGGAGCTTGAGAATTTTCTCCGGAGTGAGCAGAAGAAGCGGGGCTACCTTCCCGTTGTGACGCCTCACATCGGAAACATCAATCTGTACAAGACAAGCGGTCACTATCCATACTACAAGGACAGCCAGTTCTCACCCTTGCAGGTTGAGGATGAAGAGTATCTGCTCAAGCCGATGAACTGTCCTCACCATTTTCAGATCTACGCGGCAAAGCCGCGCAGCTATCGGGATCTGCCGATTCGCATCGCGGAGTTCGGCACGGTCTATCGCTATGAGCAGTCGGGAGAACTCAGCGGACTCATTCGCGTCCGATCGTTCACCGTTGATGACTCCCACATGTTTGTGAGACAGGACCAGCTCAAGGATGAGCTCATCGATGTGATTGATCTCATCCAGCTTGTCTTCACGACGCTCGGCTTCAGCGACTTCAAGACACGGCTGTCATTCAGAGATCCAAAGAACAAAGACAAGTACGGTGGGGAAGATGCGATGTGGATACAGGCCGAGAAGGACATCAAGGAAGCCGCCGACGAAATGAGACTCGACTATTACGTTGCGGTCGGAGAAGCTGCCTTCTATGGTCCGAAGATCGACTTCATGCTGCGCGATGTGCTGGGCCGGACATGGCAGTTGGGCACCGTGCAGGCGGACTATGTGATGCCTGAACGCTTCGACCTTGAATATACGGGCGCAGACGGCCAGAAACATCGCCCGGTCGTTATTCACCGCGCGCCATTTGGCTCGATGGAACGGTTCATCGGCGTGATGATAGAACACTTTGCGGGGGAATTCCCCCTGTGGCTGTCACCCGTGCAGGTCGCGGTCTTGCCAATTACGGATCAACAAGCTCAGTACGCGCAGGAGGTGTACAATCAGCTGAAGACATCAGGAATACGCGCAGAGTTGGATGACAGGAACGAGAAGGTTGGGTACAAGATTCGTGATTGGGAGCTCAAAAAGGTCCCCTATATGCTTATCCTTGGCGAGAAGGAAAAGACGAATGGTACTGTGTCGGTGCGGCAGCACAAGAAGGGGGATCTGGGTGCTGTGACTCGGGAATCGTTCCTCTCGAAGACTCTCGAGACCATTCAGCGGAAATCACTCACTCTATAGGAGAGACGCCCATCAAGCAAGAGCGAGCACGAATCAATACCGAAATCCGCGCGCCGAAGGTCCGGGTTATTGACGAAGAAGGAAAGCAGGTCGGCGTTCTCACGACGCGTGAGGCGATCGGTATCGCTGTGGGAAAGGGATTGGATCTGATCGAGATTGTGCCGACTGCGGATCCCCCGGTTTGCAAGATCATGGATTTCGGCAAATACAAATACGAGCTGGCGAAAAAGGAAAAGCTCCAGAAGAAGCACCAGCACGTTACTCAGGTCAAAGAGATACGTTTCCATCCAAACACGGATACGCACGATTTTGACTTTAAGGTACGACACGCGCGAGCATTCATTGAGGATGGACACAAGGTCAAGGCCACGGTCGTCTTCAAGGGCCGGGAGATAACCTATCAGGATCAGGGGAAGGCCATGCTTGACCGCTTCACGGAGAGGCTCGCCGACATCGCCAAGATCGACGCGCCGGCGAAAATGGAGGGGCGACAGATGATTGCGTACTACATCGCCGATAAAAGCAAAAAGAAAACAGCCGAAGCGAGCAAACAACCAGTTGGACGAACATAACGGAGTTGCAGCATGCCAAAAATGAAGAGTCGGCGACGTGCACTCAAAACGTACAAGATCACAGGTACCGGAAAGATCAAGCGGCGCAAGGCATTCCGGAGTCATATTCTGACGTCGAAGTCGACCAAGCGGAAGCGCCACTTGCGCAAGCCGACCATTGTGTCGAAAACCGAGGCGTACAAGGTGAAAAGGTTTTTGTTAACCTAAGAAGGAGAAGGTTTCATGCCGCGTTCACAGAACAAGGTGGCAGCACACCGGCGTAGAAAGAAGGTCCTGAAGCAGGCGAAAGGATATTGGGGTGCTCGCAGCAAAGTCTACACCGTAGCGAAGCACCACGTCGAGAAAGCGCTGACGCATGCGTACCGTCATCGTCGCACGAAGAAAAGGCTCTTTCGAGGTATTTGGATCGCTCGCATCAATGCGGCCGCGCGAGCCAACGGCACAACGTATTCCAAACTGATTGCAGGTCTCGACAAGAAGTCAATTTCAATCAATCGGAAGGTCTTGGCTGACCTGGCGGTGAACAGTCCGCAGGCCTTTGCCGAAATCGTAAAGTTTGCTGCCTCGTAATGTCGTATCTTCTTGCCAGCCGAAATCGGCGTACGGGAGCTCGTCTTGGACTGGGGGGTTCCTGCTGGTTGGTGAGAAGATTTTTTCTATTCGACAACAGGAGGTCGGAGGACCGCCGCAGTATATGCCGATCTCATATTTGTGAGGTGCGATGTGCTTCGTGTAGGAAAGAGACGGGCTGAATTCGTGATCGTAGCTGCCACGGACGCCCGCGGACTTGACGAACGGCGGTTCACCGTCTTGCACGGCGTGTTTAGCGCTGCCAACTCGGACTTCTGGGAGTTCGTGAACCCCGCCACGTTCCTCGCTTTCTTTCTCCGCCCGGACAATGGTGATACCCGCGCGGGCGAGCTGCAGGCAACTCTGGCAGAACTCAAGAGGATCATGCCGGACTACGCGAGCCTCGGTGTCGGCTGGTCGAAGGGTGAGCTTGTCGCGACCTTCACATGGCGAGGCAAGATCAAGACGGCACCCCAGGGGATCGCGAGGGACGAGGCGATCAGGCAGGTGACTGAGAGCTGGCACTGAGCGTCAGAGAGAAGATCGAGTTAGTGTAGGGTTTTCGGCTTTGAACCTGAGCGGCGTGTCCATATGACTGAACGGATCGAGAACATACGACGTGAGTTCACAGAGGAGCTCTCTCGGGTTTCCAGCGATTCAGAGCTGGAGCAGGTTCGCATCAAATACCTGGCTCGAAACGGGCTTATCGGGGCACTGTTCGATGATCTGCGCTCTCTTCCGGCCGCCGAAAAGCCGGCGGTCGGGAAGATGCTGAATGACCTGAAGCGACAGGCTCAGCAGGCATTCGATGACAAACGCTCGACGCTCGAGCAATCGAGGGGGAGCAGGGAGCCTGCGCCGGATTTGACACTTCCAGGCCGACCCAGACCGACTGGAACGAAGCACCCGCTCACCCAGACGATGGACGAGATCAAACGGATTTTTGCCGGTATGGGATTTTCCGTCGCGATAGGCCCGGAGATCGAAACAGACTACAACAACTTCGAGGCACTCAACTTCCCGAAGGATCATCCGGCACGGGATATGCAGGACACGTTCTTCATCTCCAAAAACGTATTGCTGCGTACCCATACGTCGCCGGTCCAGATTCGAACGATGCAACGCCAGAAGCCGCCGGTTCGGGAAATCATGCCCGGGCGTGTTTACCGGAACGAGGCCGTGAGTGCGCGAAGTCTGGTCAGTTTCCATCAGATCGAAGGCCTCTATGTCGACAGAGGTGTCACCTTCAGCGACCTGAAGGGCACTCTCGTTGCCTTTGCCCGCCAGTTCTACAGCATCGATGTGAAGTACAAATTCCGGCCCACCTTCTTCCCGTTCACGGAACCGAGCGCGGACATGTATATCTCGTGCTTTCTCTGCGCCGGGGGCGGCTGTCGCATGTGTAAGTTCGCCGGCTGGCTCGAAATTCTAGGATCGGGCATGGTGCACCCACATGTACTGCAGAATGTTGGCTATGACACGGAGAAGTACACCGGGTTCGCCTTCGGAATGGGAATCGAGCGGATCGCGTCCCTGCGATATGGAATCGATGACCTCCGCATGTTCTATGACAACGATGTCCGTTTCCTGCGACAGTTCTAGGTGAAGTGGATCGATGAAGGTCTCCCTCAATTGGCTTAAGGACTATGTGCAGATTCCGTTGAAACCGGCAGATCTTGCCGAGCGCCTTTCTATGCTCGGTCTCGAGGTCGAAAGCTTCGAGGATCTGGCGCGGAAATTCGATAAGTTCATAGTCGGAGAAGTCGTCGAGAAACGCAAGCATCCCAATGCAGACAAGCTCACACTATGCCGGGTGGACGTAGGAAGGGAGAAACTCGACATCGTCTGCGGCGCACCCAATGTTGCTGAAGGGCAGAAGGTGGCCGTTGCTCTCGTCGGTGCGACGATTCCGCGCAACCAGCATGATCCCGAGGGGGGTCCCTTTGTGCTTGAGCGCGCGAAGATCCGAGGGCTTGAATCAAATGGGATGATCTGCTCTGAATACGAGATGGGCCTGGGGGATGACACCGAAGGAATCATGCTGCTGGAACCGTCGGCCAGAGTAGGAATGCCTCTCGCAAAGCATCTTCACGCAGCGGATATCATCTACGACGTGGAGGTGACGGCCAACCGCGGGGACTGGCTGAGCCACATCGGTGTGGCGCGCGAGATCCAGGTCATCACCGGGAAACGGGCAGTCCTGCCAAAGGTTAAGATAGCACAGAGCAGAGTATCTGCGCGGAAGCATGCAACCATTCGAATCGCTGATGCACGGAAGTGCAGGCGATACTCCTCCCGAATTCTGCGCAACGTCAGGGTGGGGACTTCGCCGCGGTGGCTTCAGGATCGTCTCTCGTCCGTCGGAATCCGTCCGATCAACAATATTGTGGATGTGACAAACTATGTGCTGATCGAGACCGGCCAGCCTCTCCATGCCTTCGACTATGATACTCTGGCGGGCCACGCCATCATCGTGAAGTGCGCTCAGGATGGAGATCGCTTCGTAACGCTGGACGGCAAAGAGCGTATGTTGAATTCCGACATCCTGATGATCTGCGACGGCGAAAGGCCGGTGGCGATCGCCGGTGTAATGGGTGGTGCAAATACGGAGATCAGTGAGCAGACGACGGCGGTTCTTCTCGAAAGTGCGAATTTCGAGCAGGGGAGCATCCGTCGCGCCTCGAAGTTCCTCGGACTGGCAACGGACGCCTCTCAGCGCTTCGAGCGCGGCGTCGACATTGAGATGACGGTGTTCGCGGCAAATAGGGCCGCGCAGCTCATCCAGGAACTGACAGGAGCAGAGGTTCTCCAGGGCGTCATCGATGTGTATCCTGTCAGGGCAAAGCCAAGGAGGATAAGTCTCCGCGTATCCCGAACAAACGCTGTTCTTGGAACGGCCTGCACCCAGCAGCAGGTGATTGGGTTCATGAAGCGTTTGAATATTTGCCCTTCCTCTGTCCGGAAAGACACGGTGGTGTTTGACGTGCCGAGCTACCGGTATGATCTCGCCGAAGAAATCGACCTCATTGAAGAAGTGGCGCGTGTGTACGGTTACGACAACATCGAGACCAAGACAAGTGCCAGCGTCGATTTCTCCAAGCCGATCTTCTTCACCTCGCCGGTGGATGAGGTTCGGAGCTATCTGATCGGGGCGGGATTCAATGAGATATTGACGGACAGTCTGCAGGATCATGAAAGTGGCTATCTCACTCAGGAAAGAGCCGTGGAGGTCCTGAATCCGGTTAGTAGTGAGGCTTCGGTTCTTCGAACGAGCTTGATACCGGGTGCGCTGCGTGTTGTCCAGAACAACAGATCCCGCGGTCAAAATGACCTTCGGCTGTTCGAGATTGGCAGCGTCTTCGATGTCCGGGATGAGCGGCTTAGGGAAAGCGTGGAAGGCTACGGCGAGGAGGAGCGACTCCTTTTGGTGATCTCAGGTCGAGTGCATGCGATGCACTACGCTCTGGTTGAGAGGCAGGTGGATTTTTTGGACCTGAAGGGTGAAGTTGAAGCCCTGCTCAGCAAGTTTTGCCTTGACAAATACCGCTTTATTTCTTATGATAGCGGCAGCGCTTTAATTGATAGCGGTTTAGCAGTTGAAATCAATGGCAGTTATGCCGGATTTCTCGGGAAGATCAGCAAGTCGATAGCAGAAAGATTTGATATTGAGGATGACGTTCTTGTCTCGGAGTTCAAGACCGCAGTCATTCTTAAGGAATCGATCACCGAGAAGAAACTCCGGGCGCTGCCACGATTTCCCAGCGTCAGACGCGACCTGGCGTTCATCGTTGAGGCTACTGTTCCACAAGAGAGAATCGAGGCGGTGATACGGGGGACCGGTGGGGGATTGGTGACACAGGTGCGGCTATTCGACCTGTACGTGGGGGGTCAAGTGGGAGCTGGGAAAAAGAGCTTGGCTTATGCGCTCGAACTTCAGCCATTGGATCGCACGTTGACTGACAGAGAGGCTGACGAGTTCGTGGGGCATATTGTCAGGCAGGTCGAGTTGGCGTGTGGTGCAAAACTGCGAAGCCTCTAAGGCGCGGCGTCGTTTCCCTTAAGGGCTCTGAGATATTCCAATTTCGCCTGAGCTGCAAGTGGAACCTGAGGTTACTAGCGGCAAAGACATCAAAACCCTCGAGGCGGCTCTTCAGACGTTGTGGGAGAAGGCCCGGATGGTTTCCGAGTCCCTGGTTCGACTCAACGAGACCAATGCTGCTCTACGCCGCAGGGTGGCGGAGCTCGAGGGAGACGAGGGGCGCTTGAAGGAGGAGCTGTCGAGTCGCGAGCGAGAGTTGGAGCGACTGAGGCAGGAAGCGTTGCGTCTCCAATCAAACGGAAGCGATACGTTGACGAAAGAAGAAAAGGAGGCACTCAAAGCACGGATAAAGGACCTGATCGCAAAGATCAACTCTCATTTGTGATCCTTTGAACACAGTCAAGGTCATGGCAGTACGGATGTTCCAGAGCTTTGCGCAAAGCACTCGTGTAGCAGCTGATCAACTATGAATGGCAAGAGCATCAAGGTCAAAATATTCGGTTCGGAGTACCCGCTCCGGGGCGAAAACGAGGATTTCACGAAGAAAATTGCTGCGTATGTGGATTCCATGATTTCCACGATCCATGAGAAGATCCCTGAGCAGCCTCCGCTGACCGTCGCGGTATTGTCGGCTTTGAACATCACAGAAGACCTCGTCAAAGAACGGGAGCGGAATCAACAGGCACTCACGCATCTCGAAACGGAAATCATCAAGCTGTCGAATTACCTGGATAATTGCCTTGAGGTAGCCGCGCACGATTCAAAGAGTGATTGATCTGATTTTTTCTGGAACGTTCTTTCTCAAGTAGGGACGGTCGGAACGTTGCTTTGTAGACAATCCGCACCGCCAGCCGTGATCAAAGCTATTAAAGAACCTGACAAGTTACTTTAATAGGGAGCTTGACTCATAAGCGTGGAGCACAAGCCACCTCTCCGCCTGCGCGGAGATGCCTAGCGACGACTCTCAGCGGGCTTGAGACGAGCGGAACGTGGAAGTGTGAAATGCTTAGGCAGGCACCCACTGTGTTCAATTGAGGTTCTCTCAATACACCTTGATCTTCGGCCGACGAGTGCGGATTTTTTTTAGTGGATTGATGTTTGAGTAGATCGCAGGAGCTGTCATGGAAATGTATGTTCTGATACCGATGGTGGCAATCATTGCGGGAATCACGTTCGTCGCGGGGTGGTATCTGAACGCGAAGTCTGGACAGAACAAGATCGCGAGCGCGGAGGAGCGGGCCAAACGCATCCTTGAGGAGGCGGAAAAGGACGGAAATGCTCTTAAGCGCGAGAAACTTCTGGAAGCAAAGGACGAGTGGTACAAACGAAAGAAAGACTTCGAATCGGAAGCCCAATCCAAGCGCAACAAACTGCAGGCGTTGGAGAAACAACTGACTGCTCGCGAGGAAAATGTAGACCGCAAGCTTGATTTGCTGAGCAAGAAGGAATCCAATTTGCAGAGTGTCGACCGCGAACTGGCAGAGAAGCGGAAGCGCGCTGACGAGAGAGAGAAGGAGCTTAACCGCCTCATTGAAGAGGAAAACCTCAGATTGGAAAAAACGTCCGGACTGACGCGTGAAGAGGCCAAGAAGCAACTGACGGAGAACTTGATCGAAACGGTCAAGATCGAGTCTGCCCAAACGCTCAAGGAGCTCAGGGATAGGGCAAAGGAAGAAGCTCGCAAGGAAGCCCAGAAGCTCATCGTTCAGGCCATCCAGCGGACGGCAGCCGATCACACTGTGGAGACGACCGTTAGCGTCCTGAATCTGGAAAGCGATGAAATGAAGGGCCGAATCATCGGCCGTGAGGGGCGGAACATCCGAGCATTTGAAGCGGCAACAGGTGTCGACGTGATCGTCGATGACACCCCCGAGGCCGTGATCCTCTCAGGGTTCGATCCATTTCGGCGGGAAGTGGCTCGCGTGGCTCTCGAGCGACTCATCGCTGACGGCCGCATTCATCCGGCGAGAATCGAAGAGGTCGTTGAGAAGGTCAAAAAGGAGCTCGAGGAGGAGACCCTGCGAACAGGGGAAAATGCGCTCTTGGAGGTCGGGCTGCATGGCTCACACCCTGAGATTATCAAGCACGTCGGACGAATGAAATACCGCTCGAGCTACGGGCAGAACCTCCTGCAGCACAGCATCGAGGTAGCGCTCCTGTGTGGAATCATGGCCTCCGAACTTGATCTTGATCCTGCCCTGGCCAAACGGGCAGGGCTCATGCATGACATCGGCAAGACGATCGACAGAAGCGTGGAGGGTCCACATGCACTTCTCGGTTACGAGCTCTGCAAGAAGCACAATGAGCACCCGATTGTGTCGAACGCCGTCGGCTCGCACCATGAGGATATCCCGATGGAGCATCCGATTGCAGCCCTTGTGCAGGCGGCCGACGCCATTAGCGGTTCCCGACCGGGCGCAAGACGTGAGTCCGTCGAAGGTTACGTCAAGCGGCTGGAGAAGCTGGAGTCTCTGGCGAAATCCTTCGCTGGGGTTGTGAATTCATACGCCATTCAGGCCGGCAGAGAGATCCGCGTTATCTGTAACCACGAGCTCGTGGACGACGCTGCCGCCGACCAGCTCTCGCACGACATTGCCAACAAGATCCAGCAGGAGATGGAATATCCCGGCCAGATCAAAGTGACGGTTATTCGAGAGGTTCGTTCGGTCGCGTACGCCAAGTAGACCCACTGAGAATTCAGCATTGCATCGGCATTCGACAGGATCCTTGGGTGCATCCTCTCATCATATGCTCCGCATCGGCGTGACTGGAGGGATCGGGAGCGGTAAGTCATTTGTGTGTTCGGCCTTCGCACGACTTGGCGTACCCGTGCTCTCCGCGGATCTGCTCGCCAAAGAGCTCATGCATAATGATCCGGCACTCCGTCGCAAGGTCCTCGCCCTGCTTGGTTCATCCGCCTATGACTCCGATGGTTCGCTGAACCGCCAATCTGTGGCTGCGAAGATCTTCTCGAACGAGACACTCCGGGCGAGGATCAATGCCGCTGTTCACCCACGAGTTGTGCATCAGCTCGATCGCCAACTGGGCAAGCTCGAGCGGGAGGGGCGGTCGATGGCCATTGTTGAAGCTGCGTTGATTTACGAAGCAGGATATGACAAGAGGCTTGACGTTGTTGTTGTGGTCGATGCGAATGAGCGGGTTCGCATTCAGCGGCTGATGGATCGCGATAAGATGACCGCGGACGAAGTTCGAAGACGAATACGTTCACAGTGGAGTACCGCACAGAAGGCTGAGAAAGCCGACTATGTCATACGAAACAACGGATCCCTTGAGGAGCTCGAGACGAACGTTCGATTTCTTCACTCTCTTTTCACTCTCATTTCCGGAAAACGATGAGCCAGAACGAGACCCTGTTTCAGAAGGAAGAGAGAATCTTCTTCCGGACGTACAAACGCCTGTCGTTAGACATCGAGCGTGGAGATGGTTGCTACCTCTACGCCAGGGATGGGAAACGCTACCTGGATTTCTTCGGCGGTCTGGCAGTTAACGCGCTTGGCTACAATCATCCGCGCATCAACAAAGCGATACAGGATCAGCTCCAGAAGTACGTCCATCTCTCCAATTTCTACGTGCAGGAACCACAGGTACAGCTCGCCGAACGGCTCATCGCTGTCACGGGCTTCGCGCGTGTCTTCTTCTCGAACAGCGGAACAGAAGCCATCGAAGGGGCCATGAAGCTCGCACGGAAGTGGGGAAAGAAGAACAGTAAGGTGCACCTGCTGGGATTCACCAATTCATTTCACGGACGCACGATGGGGGCGCTTTCGCTCACCGAGCGGGAGAAATATCGCGACGGATATGACCCGTTCCTCCCGAATATCAGTCACATCAAGTATGGCGACGTGGCTGAACTGCGCGGGGCCGTCAACGAGGAGACCCTCGGTGTCGTGTTGGAGTTCATTCAGGGTGAGGGGGGTATCTACCATGTGAACCAGGAATTCGCATCGGTGCTTGAGGATCTCCGGAGGCGCTTCGGATTCCTCATC
>Ga0194110_10003366_pt1 | contig 19818 bp, 16 predicted proteins | sample TA2Kig1200mmetaG_FD_146192 | JGI IMG/M metagenome (GOLD analysis project Ga0194110, IMG submission 146192) | Freshwater microbial communities from Lake Tanganyika, Tanzania - TA2015032 Kigoma Deep Cast 1200m | ecosystem: Environmental > Aquatic > Freshwater > Lake | place: Tanzania: Lake... | reverse complement strand
CGGAGCCCGCGGCAGGTAAGCCGGCAAGGATGCCGGCTCGCAAGCGTGGACGCTCGCCCCACCAAAGGCTCCAGAATCTTCGCGGCGCGCAAAGAAACTCAGCGAGTGTAGTACAGAGCGGCGCCGGGTCCCGCGCCGCTCTGCCTGGTCAAAACTGGTAGCGCAGGCCGATGGAGATCTCACGCGGACCGGAGAAGTCGCGCGTCGCGACGCTGGTGATGCGGCCCACGGCGGCCGGGACCGAGATGTTCAGGTTCGGGTTGCCGAACGAAGGATGGTTCAGCGCGTTGGTGGCCGTTCCTTGCACGCGCAGGGTGTGGCCCTCGGCGACCGTGAACCGCTTGAACAGACCGAGGCTCATCGAGTGGCGGCCCGGTCCGATGATCACGCCCCGGCCCGCGTTGCCAAACCGCCCGTTGGGCGGAACGGCAAACGCCGAAGCGTCAAACCACCGGCCGATGGAGCGCTGCCCGCTGGGGAGGTTTCCGTTGCCGATCCGGTCGGCGATCCCGCCGATGGTGTTCGTGTTCGACGGGTCGGAACCCGAGAATGTGGGCGTCAGGTATTCGCCCGTCCGGGCGATGTAAGTGGAGCTGATCTGCCAGCCGCCCAGCAGCCAGTCGGTCCAGCCCGGCCGGCTCAGCACCCGGCGGCCCTGCCCCACCGGCACCTCCCAGATCAGGTTGCCGATGAAGCGGTGCCGTGGCACCCACTGCGACTCGCCCCGAAATCCGGCGCGATCATAGGGGTTCTCCATCGTCGGGCCGCCCTCGCTGGCATCCTCGGTGTCCGTGAGCATTTTCGCTATGGTGTGATTGGCCTGGAAGTAAAGGCCGCGGTCCATACGGCGCTCCACGTTCAGCGAGAAAGCGTGGTAGGTCTGGTTGCCTGCGCTGTCGTTGAACAGAATGGTGTTGTAGAGCGGGTAAGGCCGGCGGGCGGCCGAGAACCTCTCGGTGCTCGGCAAGGGTTTGTTGATGTCGCTGCGGTAAGTCGCCCGCGTGGTCTTGGTGCCGATGTAGGACAGTCGGACACCGATGTTGGGGGCCACCTCCCGCTCCAGGGTGAAGTTCCACTGCTGGGTGTACGGGTTGCGCAGGTTAAAGTCCATCCCACGGACGTCCAGCGCCCCCAGCCGGGTCCCCATCGGCAGGAACGGCCGGTCGAAGGTAAGCAGCGGCGCCCCGCCGGTGATCGCGTTAGTGAAGCCCTCGTTGAAGTTGAACGGCCCGTGCCGCACCAGGAAGGCCGCGAAAATGTCCGCCGTCAGGTCGTCGATGAAAATCCCGTAGCCTCCACGGATCACGGTGCGGGCGTCGCTGAATGGACGGTAGGCGAAGCCCACCCGCGGCATGAAGTTGTTCTTGTCCGGGTGGCGCAGCGAGCTCGGCAAGCCCACTTCGGCCGCGGTCACAATCGGCACCGCTTTCGGGAACAGCGGGTGGATGTACTTCATGACCTCCGTCGTCGGCACCACGATGCGCCCCGTCCCCCGGTCGAATGTCGACATAACGTCGAATTTGTCCACCTGCGGGCTGTTGTACTCGTAGCGCAGCCCGAGATTCAGCGTGAGCTTGGGCGACACCCTGATATCGTCCTGCACGAATCCGCTGAGTGAGTACCACCGGGCATAGAGCAAAGGCCGCTCCTGCTCGCGCTGCGTCGTGGCCGGCAGCCCCAGCAGGAAGTCGGAATAGGCGTGTCCCGTGAAACGGTTGGTGAAGGCGTAGACGCCAAAGCCCGGCCGGGTCGGCCCGTTGTACTGCTGCGGCCGGTGCTCGACCCCGGTCTTCACCGTATGGCGGTCCCGGATCCACGTGAGTTGGTCGCTGAACAGGTAGTTGTTGGCCACCCGGCGGTTGTCCCCGCTCCAGGAGATGCTCTGGAAACCGGTGATGGTGATGTTCGGCGCGGCGCGCTCCTCCGGCGGCTGTCTCACCAGGCCTTGGATGCCGATCAAGTCGATCAGTTCCTGGCCCGGCAGCGGTCCCCCCGTGGTGACCCAGTGGCGGGCGATCCCGGCCCTGGCCTCGTTGATCAGATTCGGCGCAATCGTATAGGTGCTTGAAACGTGGCCCTGCGGGGCGTGGTTATGCGTCCTGCCATGGCCGCCGATAAAGTCGGCCGGCAAAAAGCCGCCCGCGAGGCTGTTCGACAGGTTGCGCGTAAAGCCGAACCGCGCGTACACCGTGTGTTTCTCCGAGAAGACGTAGTCCACTCGCGTGTTGATCTTATCCACCCGGCTGTCCCGGTCGAAGCTGCCCCGGAAGTTGGCTACCGCCAGATTGGGCGCGCCGAAGTTCGGCAGCGGATACAACTTCTGCTGGGCCTTAAGGGAGGCGGAGTTGTGGAGTCCCCCGGGGATGAGGTTGCCCGGGAACGGCTGGCCGGTGAACGGGTTGCGAATCACCGCGGTCAGGTCCGAGAAATCTCCCTGCCGCATCTTCACCGTTGGAACGCTGGCGGTCACTGTGGCTGGCGTCGGATCGTAGTTGTTCTCGTAGGCGGCAAAGAAGAAGGCCCGGTCCCGGATGATCCGGCCTCCCAGCGAGCCGCCAAAGATGTTCTGCTGCGACGCCACCTCTTTGCCTGTCACAGGGTCCACCGCGCCCCGCGTCGGCGCAAAGAAAGACCGCGCCGCCAGTCGGCTGCTGTAATGTTGCCAGAACGCCGAGCCGTGGAACTGGTTTTGCCCGGAACGGGTGATGATCATCAGGTTGCCCGGGTCGGCGAACTCGGCCTTGCTGTTGACATAGCTGATCTTCACTTCCTGCACCGAATCGAGCGAGGGCTGTAGGTTCGACTCCTGGTTGCCAAACACGATCGAGTTGGAGCTGACGCCGTCCACGTTGAAGTTGGTCGTCGTGCGGCGCGCGCCGCCGAACGAGCGGGCCGCCCCCGACCCCTCGACCGCCGTCGGGGTCAGGATCGTGATCTGGTAAAACGGAGCGGTTGAGCCGATGACGTTCAGCGGCAGGTCGAGCAACTGCTGGCTCGGCCGGTATTGCGCGATGCTCGAGGTTTCCGATTCCACCACCGGCGCGCCGGCCGTGACCGTCACTTCGGTGGTCACGTCGCCGATCTCCAGCCGGATGTCGATGCGAACCTGCGCCACCGCCTCCAGCGGGATGTTTTCGTGCATAAACCGCTTGAAACCCGGGGTCTCCACCCTTACCGTGTAGAGCCCCGGGTGGAGGTGGGTGACTTCGTAGTTGCCGAGCGCGTCGCTGGACACGTTGCGGGTGATGTTGGTGGCTTGGTTGGTTACGCGGATCTGCGCGCCGGGAATGACAGCGCCAGTCGTGTCACTCACTCTGCCGGCGATCACGCCGAAGGTAGCCTGGCCGTAAGCGCCTCCGCACAGAACGAGCAGAGAGACGCTTAGCAGGAGCACACTTCGGGCGAAAGCTGGATTTCGAATCGCCATGGTCGGCTCCGGCTAGAGCCCGGCTTCGCAAGTTCCCCGGGCATGGGGACTGCTGTGGCCGTCAGGCTGAAGGCCCGTCCCGCCAGGCAGCAGTGGCCAGATCCTCGCGAAGCAGGACGCTAGAGTCTTCCTTGCAGGCTCTCCTGACCGGAATCAGTATACCAAGCCCGGCGCCTCGCTGCGGCAGCGCCGACTCGTCCCAGGGACGGTGGAAGCACGGAACCCCATCGACAGCAGGGGCAGTCCGCGCGGAGGCTCCGGCGTGCAGCCAAGTTCCTGGAGTATTCTCGAAGAGGAGGTTGAGCATGTGTCTTAAGAGAAGCGGCATCCTTGTGGCGTTGGGCTTGTTGGTCGGAGCGTCGGCCGCTGCCCAGCAGCAACGCCAGCCTGAACCGCCCCCTCCCGACTTCGCCAACGTCGCCTACGGCGAGCACGAGAGGAACGTCTTCGACCTCTGGCAGGCCAAGAGCGGCCGCCCCGCTCCGTTGGTGATCTACTACCACGGCGGCGGCTTCCGCGGTGGTGACAAGCGCTCGATCAGTGTCCAGTTGTTGAAGCAGCTCCTGGATGGCGGTGTCTCCGTTGCCACCGCCAACTACCGGCTTTCCGCCACCGCGCCCTTCCCGGCGCAGATGCATGACGCCGCCCGGGCCTTGCAGTTCATCCGCCACCACGCGGCCAGGTACAACCTCGATCCGAAGCGCGTCGGCGCAACCGGCGGTTCCGCGGGCGCTGGCATCTCCCTATGGCTGGCCTTCCACGACGACCTGATCGATCCAGCCAGCCCGGACCCGGTCCGGCGCCAGTCCACCCGCATCAGCGCCGCCGTGGTCTACGCCGCCCAGTCCTCCTACGATCCGCGCCTCATCAAGAAGATGTTCAACACCGACGAGGTGCACCCGGCGCTGGTCGGGTTGTTCGGCATGAAGTCGCCCGCTGACGTTGCCGACCCGAAGTTTCACCCCCTCTTTGAGGAGGCTTCTGCGATCAACCACGCCACTCGCGGCGACGCGCCCGTTCTCCTCTTCTATCCGCAGCCCAACGAGCCTCTCCCGCCGAACTCCTCGGGCGAACAGCACATTCACCACCCGAAGTTCGGTTTCCTGCTGAAGGAAAAGCTGGATCAGCTCGGGGTCCAGTGTGTGCTGTTGCTCCGCGAGCAGTATCCCAAAGGTGCGCCGATGGAGGAGTACGCCAAGTTCTTCTTCGAGAAGCTCGGCGTCAAGTAGCGGGCCGGCGGTCTACCGCGACGGGTACGGTCCGAAGACCTTGGTGACGCGGCGGCTTTCGGAGGAGTCGTCCACGATCACCACGCGAAACTCGCCGCCGCCCGGCGATACGCGCAACACGATGTGGCCGCGGTCGCTCGCCAGTTTCTCGATTCCGTTGACCACCACCCGGGTCGCTGAATGCAGATCGGTGGCGAAGACCTCGCGCGGACCCGGATAGAGCCGCGTGGATTGCAGCCGCTGCCACACTCTCCCCGTGGGGTGGCCGGAGTCCCAAACCGACAGGAACCACACCCGCGGGCGCAGCGTGGCGACCAGGAAGGCGTTCTGCGAGTCGATGTAGCCGTGGTGATTCAGGATGGCCGCCTCCACCGGTCCCACGGCTTTGGCCACCGGCGTCTCCACATCGTGCCAGTCGGGAGAACCTTCGGCGGGAATGCCCGGAATGTCGCCGCCGTTGAAGTAGTCGAACGGGCCGTAGCTCAGCCGGAACGACGTGCTGCACATGTTCTCGCTCGGCCAGTCCGCGCGAGCGATGGTCTCCAGGGCCGGGAAGTGGTGGCGCGTGTTTGTGCCCACGCCGGTCCAGATCTCGCCGTTCGCGCCGATGTTGCGGAATTCGAAATTCCGGTATTTCTCCGGCGCGCGGAGCAGCACCACCTGGTCGTTGCGGCCGGGCGTGAAGCGCTCCACCTTCAGGCCCTTGTGCTCGGCTTGCCATTTGGCAAAGGCGCGGTAGTTCCGGGTGGCGGAATCCTCGAGCGGGGAGGGGTAACTGTAATCAGGCCAGCCCCGGTCCAGCAGCTTGCCTATGCGCAGGCTCTCACCTGCACGGGTCAAGCCGGTGAGCCGGTAGGCGCCCGTGGGAGAGGCCGGCGTTTCCTCCGCGACGACGCCCATGTGGTCGCCGTGAAAGTGCGTGAGCAGAGCGTAGTCGAGGGCCGGCTGCGGGGCATGGCGCAATGCGTGACGAAGGTAGCGCACGATCCACTCGCCGGCGGGGCGCGTGCCGTCCGGCCGGTCCGGGGTGTGCCGCGGCGTCTTGCGCGCCTGCTCGCCGGCGTCCACCAGCAGCGTGGTGCCGTCGGGGAGAATGTACAACGCGGCGTTGCCCCGGCCGGTGCTGATCTGGTGGATATCGAGCGTGCCCGGCTGCCAGGGCGCGATCTCCCGGCCCGCGACATCCTCGGCGCGCGCCGCCAGCGCGGCGGCGGCGAGTAGAACCAAGAAGCCAGTACGTTTCACGCTGACAGCCTACCACCCCGCTGCCGGGGCCGCAAGATCCGGAGGACGAGGCTGCCACGGGGCGCCGGGGCTGCCCGGGCGCCACCTCACTTCGCGCCGGTCAGCTCGGCGACCAAAGCCTGGGCGCGGTAGACCGTGCCCAGCGCCTCCAGGATGCCGGCCGAGTGCACCGAGATGGCCCGCGCCACGTCCTCTGAGTAGATGTAGTCCCACACCAGCGAATCCAGGGTGCCGTCAAAGAGAATCCCGACGAACTCCCCCTGCCGGTTCACCACCGGGCTGCCCGAGTTGCCGCCCACCGAGTCGTTGGTGCTCAGGAAGTTGAAGGGCGTATCCAGCTTCAGCCGGCCCCGCGCCTCGACCCAGCTCGGTGGAAGAACGAAGGGATCCCGGTTGCCTTGCGCCTGGGCGCGCGCATAGGCGCCGCCCAACGTGGTGGCCCAGGCCACGGGCTTGCCGCCCTCTTGAAAACCCTTCACCTGCCCGATGGACAGGCGCAGGGTGAAGGTGGCATCGGGGTAGAGGGCCGTGCCGTAGACCTCGAAGCGCGCGTTGGCCAGCCTGGCGTAAGCCTGCCGAAGCGGCTCCTCGACGCGCTCTTCGTAAGCCTTTCGCGCCGCCCGGGAGGCCGGGTCCACCGCCAGCGCCAACTGGATCATGGGATCTGGCGACGTTTCCACGGCCTTCAGGCCACCTTCGGCCAGCCGCTTGCGCACGGCCACGTCGCGCAGCTTCGATCCCCGCACCAGCTCAGCGGCCCGCTCCCGGGGCGACTTGCCGGCCAGCACTTTCAAAACCAGCTCGTGCCGCGCGCCCAGCTTCTCCATCAGCATGCTTAGCGAATCGGCCACCTTCATCGTCTCGAAATCCTCGTAGATGGGAGCTTCCGAGAAGAGCTGCTGTTTCAGGGAATCCAGGGCCGCCTCTGAGTACTCGCGCAGACGCTCGGGGTTGGGCTTCGGCGTCTCCGCCGCCAGCCGCACCAGGCCCCGCGCGATGCCGAACAAATCGCCGTCGAAGCCGTGGCGCAGCTCCAGCAGCGCACGGTCCACCAGGATCGTCTCCCAGGCCTTCAGCGCGGCTTCGACCTGCCCCCACGGGTCTGGCTGTGCCGCCTGCATCTTCACCTTGGCGCGCAGCGCCTCCTCGTCGGCACGCTTCTTCTTCATGACCGCCGGATGCTGAAGCCCGGCCTGCATCCCCAGGTAGGCCTTGCGGCTGTTCTGGTAACTGAATAACTCATCCTGGGCGCGCCGGGCGTTCTCCGCGCTCCGCTCGCTGAAGGTCCTGAGCAGCACCTCACGCCGCCGCAGCAGGTCCAGCACGTATGGATTCCTGCGGTCGCGTATGAACTCCAGGTGGGCCACCGTGTTCATGCGCTCGGTGCGGCCGGGATGGCCTGAGACGAAAACCAGCTCGCCCTCCCCCGCGCCGCCGGTGCTCCACTTGAGGAAGTCGCGGATGCTGGCCGGCCGGCCGTCCTCGTACACCCGGAAGAAAGCGATGTCCAGGCAGTAGCGCGGATACTCGAAGTTGTCCGGATCCCCGCCGAAGAAGGCGCTGGCCTTCTCGGGCGCGAACACCAGCCGCACGTCGGTGTACTTCTTGTAGCGGTAGAGGTGGTAGCGCCCGCCGTTGTAGAGCGTCACCACGTCGCTGCGCAGCCCGGTCTTATCCAGCGACTCCTTCTCGAGGGTGTTCATCACACCGCGTCGCGCCTTCTCCGCGTCGCCGGGGTTCATCCCCGGCCTGACCGCGGCCTGCATCCGCGCGGTCACGTCGTCGATGCCGGCGAGCACGTTCAGCTCCAGGTCCGGGCACTTGCCCTCCTCGGCCCGGCTGCGTGCCTGGAACCCGATGGTGAGGTGGTCGCGCCCCTCCGTGCTGAGCTTCTGGATGCACTCGCTGGCCACGTGATGGTTGGTCATCACCAGCCCGCCGGCGGAGACAAAGGAACCCGACCCGCCGCTGTTGAAGCGCACCGAGGACCGCTGCAAATGCCCCATCCAGCCCGCCGGAGGCTCGAAGCCGTACTTCTCCCGCAGCAGCTTCACGGGCGGGTCGTTGAACAGCCACATCCCTTCGTCGGCGCCGGCAATCGCCGCCACCGCACACAGAGCCAGCACGCGACACAATCCCGAGGTCATGCATCCAGTATCCTACTAACATCACTCCCATGCGCCGACGAACTTTCATCGGGGCCGCCCTCTCGCCGCTGGCCGCCTCTTCTTCCGCCCTGCCCTGGCACCGCCGCGCGCTGCGCTGGGGACAGACCAACATCACCGAGATTGACCCCTCGCGCTACGACATCGCCTTCTGGCGCGAGTACTGGAAGCGCACGCGCGTTCAGGGCGTCATCATCAACGCCGGCGGCATCGTCGCTTACTATCCCAGCAAGTACCCGCTGCACCGCCGCGCCGAGTTCCTCAAGGACCGCGATCTCTACGGCGAGCTTTGCCGCGCCGCCCACGCCGACGGCCTGGTCGTGCTGGCCCGCATGGACTCCAACCGCACGGCCGAGGACTTCTTCCGCGCGCACCCGGACTGGTTCGCACGGGATGCGCAGGGCAACCCCTACCGCGCCGCCGACAAATACGTCACCTGCATCAACAGCCCCTACTACGACGAGTACCTCCCCGCGGTCCTCACCGAGATCATCGAGCGTTCACATCCGGAGGGCTTCGCCGACAACTCCTGGGCCGGCCTGGGCCGCGACAGCATCTGCTACTGCGCCAACTGCGAGCGCAAGTTCCGCGCCCGCACCGGCCAGCCCATCCCCCGCCGCAAGGACTGGGACGCCCCCGTCTACCGCCAGTGGATCCGCTGGAACTACGACCGCCGCCTCGAGGTCTGGGACCTCAACAACCGCACGGCCAAGGCCGCGGGCGGGCCTGACTGTCTCTGGATCGGGATGAACAGCGGCTCGATTCCCGGCCAGGCCCGCTCATTCCGCGACCTCAAAGCCATCTGCGAGCGCGCCGAGATGATGCTGCTGGACCACCAGCGCCGCGACGACTCAACCGGCTTCCAGCAGAATGCCGACACCGGCAAGCTCGTCCATGGGCTGCTGGGTTGGGACAAGCTGGCCCCGGAAAGCATGGCCCTGTACCAGGCCTCGCGCAGCTCCTTCCGCGTGTCCGCCAAGCCTGCCGCCGAGGCCCGCATGTGGATGCTCGCAGGCTTCGCCGGCGGCATACAGCCCTGGTGGCACCACGTATCGGCGTATCACGAGGACCGTCGCGCCTATCTCACCGCCGAACCGGTCATGCGCTGGCACGAAGCCAACCAGCGGTACCTGGTGAACCGCCGGCCTGTGGCCACGGTGGGAGTGGTATGGTCGCAAGAGAACACCGATTTCTTCGGCCGCGACCAGGCCGACGAGCTCACCGAGCAGCCCTATCGCGGCATGGTGCAGGCGCTCGTCCGCGCGCGCATCCCTTACCTGCCGGTACACGCCGACCATATCGAGCGCGAGGGCGGCGCTCTGGCCGTGCTGATCCTCCCCAACCTGGGCGCCATGTCGGAGGCGCAGTGCGCCGCCCTCCGCCGCTTCGTCGAGCGCGGCGGCGCCCTCATCGCCACCGGCGCTACGAGCCTCTACACCCAGTGGGGCGATCGGCGTCAGGACTTCGCGCTGGCTGGCCTGTTCGGAGCGCACGCCGGCGCCGGCGGAACTACTCCATCCCGGACGGCCCACACCTATCTGCGGCTGCACCCCGAGCTGCGCGCGCGGGTCTGGGGCCCGAGAGCCGGGAACGAGCCTCCCCCGACCGGCGAGCGCCACCCCGTGCTGGCCGGTTTCAACGAGACCGACATCATCGCTTTCGGCGGCGTGCTGGAGCCCTTGAAGATCGACGCAGGCGTGATTGTACCCTTGACGTTCGTTCCCGAGTTCCCCGTCTATCCTCCCGAAACCGCCTGGATGCGCCAGCCCAAGACGGACATTCCCGCGCTGGTGCTGAAGGGCCGCGTCGCCTACCTGCCCGCCGACATCGACCGCCGCTTCTTCCGCGACAACCTCCCCGACCACGGCAACCTCCTGGCCAACCTGGTGCGCTGGGCCGCCGCGGGGAACATCCCGCTGGCCATCGAGGGCGCGGGCCTCATCGACTGCCATCTTTACCGGCAGCAGGACCGCCTCATCCTGCATCTGGTGAATCTGACCAGCGCGGGCACCTGGCGCGCCCCCATCGACGAGCTGATCCGCGTAGGCCCCCTCAAGGTGCGGGTGCGGCTGCCCAAGGACCTCCGCGCCGCCACCGCCCGCCTGCTGGTCTCGGGCACGGCTCAGCCCGCCGTGGTGAAAGACGGCTGGGCCACCCTGGAGGTGCGCTCAGTGCTGGACCACGAGGTGGTGGTGCTTCGGTAGGGAGCGGCGCGCCGGCTCACAGCCCGGCGACACGCAACCCAACCGCCCGAGCAGCCAGGCCGAGCGTGGCATCATGAGTCGCCATCACCGGCCGTATGCCGCTGCGCTCACCCCACAGCAGGGCGGTGGCCAGATGAATCGCATCCAGCGTTCCCAAACTGACCGGCAGCGGCTGGGCCGCCCGGTCCAGCACCACTCGCGTCACCTCCACCACCTCCGCCCTCTCCAGCAGGCGGAACACAGCTTCCCGCCGCAGCGCCACTTCTGCCTCGGGTATCGCCTGCCGCAGCCGCCATCGGTCCAGCGTTCTGAGGCATTCGACTTCCACCAGCGCACTCACCACCCCGCCTTCAAGGGCGTTCCATTCGCGGAGCGCTCCCGCCTGCCCCAGAAGCTTGCGAAGCAGTACGGAGGAATCCAGGTAAGCGATCACCGCTCGCCTCGCTCCTCCATCAGTAGTTCGACGATGTCCGTCTTTCCCCGCAGCGGCGGCGGCAGCGGCAGTTGACCCAGCCGGGGGCCAGCGGGCGCAGGCCGGCGGACCACCAGCGGCGCGGCTTCGGACCCATACGGCACTATGCGCGCTATCGGCGTCTGCCGGTCCATCACGGTCACGACTTCACCGCGGCGCACCGCGCGCAGGTGCTCGCTCAGGCGGCTCTTAAGCTCGGCAATGCGCACGGCCTTCATGACCATATGTTAACTATATCTGGTCAGGAAGTCAAACGCGCCCCACCCGCCCTGGAGTCGGCCTGAACCCTACTTGATCCGCTCGTCGCGCTCGACCTTGCCGTCGCGCAGGTGGATGACGCGGTGGGCGTGGAGGGCGATGTCGTGCTCGTGGGTCACCAGCACGATGGTGTTGCCCTGCTGCCACAGGCGCTCGAAGACCCCCATGATCTCGTGGCCGGTGGCGGTGTCCAGGTTGCCGGTAGGCTCGTCGGCCAGCAGGATGGAGGGATTGTTCACCAGGGCCCGGGCGATGGCCACCCTCTGGCGCTGGCCGCCGGACAGCTCGTTGGGCTTGTGGTGCATGCGGTCCATCAGGTCCACCTGCTGGAGCGAGTGCTTGGCCCGCTCCATGCGGACCTCGGTAGACAGCCCGGCGTAGATCAGCGGCAGCTCGACGTTATGCAGGGCGGTGGCCCGGGGCAGCAGGTTGAAGGTCTGGAAGACGAAGCCGATTTCCTTGTTGCGGATGCGCGCCAGCTCGTCGTCGTTCATCGAGCTTACCAGCCGCCCGTTGATGTAGTACAGGCCGCCGGTGGGCGTGTCCAGGCACCCGATCAGGTTCATCAGGGTGGACTTCCCCGAGCCCGAAGGCCCCATGATGGCGACGTACTCGCCCTTCTTGATCTCGACGTCCACGCCGTCCACGGCGTGGATCTCCTGGTCGCCCATCAGGTAGCTCTTCCGCAAGTCGAAGGTGCGGATGATGATGCCGTCGCGCTTGAGCTGCTCGCCGCGCGCAATATCCTCGTGGAGTGCTGCTTGTGCCATTGCTCTTCTCTATTGAGGCGGTTTTTCGGGGCCGCCCGGTTACGGGGGCCGCCTCTTACTGGGTTCTCGACGTCGGCGCGTTGTCCACCTTGATCCTGGTATCGTTGCGGATAGTGCGGATCACCCGGTAACTGCCGGTGATGATCTCCTCGCCGTCCTTCAGGCCGCCAAGCACCTCTATATCGGTGGCGCCGGTGATGCCGGTCTCGACCTTGCGGAAGCTGGCCTTCTCGGCGGAGGCAACGAAAACGCCCTGCAATTCCTCCTTCCGGGCCTTCTCGGCGGCGGGATCGGGCTTGGAGGCCGCCTGCACGCCGCCCTTGGGCAGGGGCTCGAGGTCGCCCCGCTGCCGCACTGTCAGCGCCTGTATGGGGATGCTGAGCACCCCCTTGCGCGTGGCGGTAGTGATCTTAGCGGTGCACGAGAGGCCCGGCCGGATCTCCCCGGGCGGGCTGTCCAGCGCGATCACCACCTTGAAATCCTTGGCCTCCTGGCTGGAAATGGCGCTCTGAGAGGCCGCCAGGCCGGTCGAGCGCAGGATGGCAGTGTTGCCCATCTCGATCACCGTGCCCTTGAAGGTCCGGTTGGGAATGGCGTCGATGGTGATGTCCGCCGTCTGATCGAGCTTCACGTTGACGATGTCGGTCTCGTCCACCTTGACCTCGGCGGTGATCAGCGACATGTCGGCGATGGTCATGATGAGGCTGGAGGGGGAGTTCTGGATGCCCGGCACCACGGTCTCGCCTACGCGGACCGGCAGGTTGGTCACCACGCCGTCCAGCGGCGCCACGGCGTAGGTGCGCTGCAAGACGTCGGCGGCCCGCTTCAGGTTGGCCTGGGAGAGCGCGATGCGCTTCTGCGACGCCGCCAGCATGGAGGCCCCCTGGGCCTGCTGGGCCTTGACCTGCTGGTAGCGCGCCTCGGCCTCCCGCACCAAAGCCTGCCGCGCCTGGTGGTCCAGACGGCGCTGGTCGAAGTCCTGCCTCGAGATCAGCTTGTCCTTGAACAACTGCTCGGCGCGGGCGAAGTTCAGCCGGGCCTGCTCGAGTTCGGCTCTGGCCCGGTCCATCCCGGCCTGGGCGGTGGCCAGATTCTCATCGGCGGCCCGGAGCGAGGCCTCGGCGGCCGCCGAATCGGCCTCGGTGGAACTGACCGAGGCCTTCTGCGCCGCCACTTCGGCTTCCGGTTGCACCGACTCCAGGCGGGCCAGCAACTGGCCCTTTCTTACCCGATCGCCTTCCCGGACCAGGATCTCGGTCAGGCGGGAAGGCGCCGCCGCATTCGTGCCTATGTTGATGTAATTACGGGGTTTAATCTCGCCTGAGGCCGTTACGATGGAGGCCAGGTCCTGGCGCACTACCCGGCCCGTCTGCACCGCCACAATTCCGGCCCGGCTGCGCTGGACGACAGTCAGAACCGCGATGCCGGCCACCACTACCACAAGGATGGCCACCCAGATCTTCCATTTGCGCTTCACGGCACTCCACTCCTCTTGAGTCAGACGGAGAAGGCGGAGAAAAAGTTCACCTATTTCAATGGTATCAGAAGGAACCAGAGGACGGGGGAAGCCCTACAAACCGCCCTCGCTGAAGAAGTTGCCCATCTGGCGGAACTTGCGGTACCGCTGCTCGACCAGCTCCTGCGGGGACATCCCGGAAACCTCCGCCAGGATCTGCCGGAGGCTCTGGCGCAGCAGGGTCGCCGCCTGGTCCCAGTCCTCCTGCTCGCTCCATGGCCAGAATCTGGTACATCGGGTCCTGAACGAGGTTTTGACAACGTCGCATCGGATCGCATCTTCAGCGCAGCGGGACGGAGGAGCGTTAACCATGGTTAAGCCTGCGACACAATATAAAGCTAGGTGTATCGCACTATCCAAAATTAGGTACGTCGTGTCATCCAAAATGGGTATTGACTGCCACGGAACCACCCGACATAACAACAAAGTAGCCGGTTCTTGCGACTCTGCGTCCCAGAGGATGGAGGTGTACGAATGCGCGAGTGTGCAGTTGTCTCCTTCACGCTGATCCCAATTCTCGGGTTCCTGTTGTTGCCTGTCGGCCTCAGCCTGCTGGTGCGCCTCAACGGCCGTAGCGCTGCAACCTCGGACCGCAACCCGTCCTAGCGGATGCCTGGCCACGACCTTCACCGGCACGCAGCTTGGATCTACGGTGTGGTTGTGGGGCTAGCGATACGTGAGCCCTTGGTGACGGTGATCCCCCGCCTGATGCCCCAGAAGTTGCCTGATTGGCAGATGCAGCTTGAAGTCTGGAGGCTCGTAGTTTTCTTGCTCGTCATCATTAGGTTCTACCTCGGCTCTGCGCTGTACTTCGCTGAGGTCTATGGCCAGACTGATGCTGCCCGGAGCTGTGGGAAGAGGAGCTACTTCGTCGACTTCCTGGGGAGTCTGCTTCAGTTTCTGCTCTTCTTTGCATGGGCCATCACAGTGGCTCAGCACGACCGGTACAAAGGCGAGATCAGCTATTTCACGGTCATCCTGTGGGCAATTCTCCTGTACGACAACGTCTGGTACTGCGCTTCCCTGTTCGGTGACACGAAGGACGCGATCAGGCCGAGGAGGGACATTAACAATCTCACCCTAATCCTATGCCTCCTGACTTGCGTCGGAGCGCGCTTGGCCGGACGGGACCAAGTCTTCGCTGAGCACCTCATGTTCTTCCCGGCGCTGTTCTTCAGTGTCAAAGACCTCCGCGGGATGCTGGGCCGCTACGAGCAACTTGCGCCTCGCGTGAACGCGGCGGGAGGCGGGTAGCGGCTCCAAGGCTTTGCGGCCATCCGCAAGCCCTTGCGTTCGCGCGAGCAGGCCCCGGCTACATCCCCCTCAGACCCCGCCTTCGCTGAAGAAGTTGCCCATCTGGCGGAACTTGCGGTACCGCTGCTCGACCAGCTCCTGCGGGGACATCCCGGAAACCTCCGCCAGGATCTGCCGGAGGCTCTGGCGCAGCAGGGTCGCCGCCTGGTCCCAGTCCTCCTGGGCGCCCCCGGGAGGCTCGGGGACGATGCCGTCGATCAGGCCCAGCCGCAGCAGGTCCGGCGCCGTCAGCTTCAGTGCCTCCGCCGCCAGAGGCCCCTTGGCGGAGTCCCGATAGATGATGGCCGCGCAGCTTTCCGGGGAGATGACGCTGTAGACGGAGTTCTCCAGCATGAAGACCTGGTTGCCCACCCCCAGCGCCAGCGCCCCGCCGCTGCCCCCTTCGCCGATGACGACGACGATGAGCGGCGCGCTCAGCCGGGCCATCTCCCGGAGGTTGTATGCGATGGCCTCGGCCTGCCCGCGCTCCTCGGCGTCTATGCCGGGGTAGGCGCCCGGTGTGTCCAGCAGCGCCACGGTGGGCCGGCCGAACTTGGCCGCCACTTGCATCACCCGCAGGGCTTTGCGGTAGCCCTCGGGCTTGGGCATGCCGAAGTTGCGGAACAGCTTCTGCTTGGTGTCGCGCCCCTTCTGCTGGGCCACGATCATCAGCGGTGCGCCCTCGAAGAAGCCCATCCCGCAGACCAGGGCCGGGTCGTCGCCGAAGCGCCGGTCACCGTGGATCTCGTTGAAATCGGTGATCAGCCGCTGGATGTAGTCCAGCGAATGCGGGCGCTTGGGATGCCGGGCCAGTTGCACCCGCTGCCAGGCGCTCTCGGGCGCCGGCGGCGGGGTCACAGGGGCCTTGCCAGCTTCCGTCTCCATGAATCCTTAGTGTACCCTGTGGGACATGCTTTAGCTTGTCGGCCCAGGCAAGCTGAAGCATGCCCTACCTGCAACCCCTCAGCTCCCCAGCACCTCGACGGTCTCCGGGCCGCAGATGCGCTCGACCTCGGCGCAGAACTCCCGGTCGGCCCGCACCTTCTGGGGCACGTCCAATGACACCGAGAACTCCCGTGCCTTCTCCAGCCGCAGCCGGACCTCGGTCTGGCCCGGCTTGCGCTGGAACAGCTCGCTGAGCGCAGCCGCCGCGTCCCGCCCGCCGTTCAGCCGGACCCGTATGGCGATCAGCGTGGGCAGGTCTACGCGCGCCACCTCCAGCGGCACGATGTCCTGCAAGGAGATCTTGGGCGGCGCGTTCTCCTCCGGCAGCACCTGCGCCCGTACCCGCACCGCGGCGTCCTCGACCAGCTCCGGGGCCAGCCGCTCGAAGTTGGTGGTGAAGACCAGCGCTTCGAGGTTCCCGCCGCGGTCCTCAAGCTGCATCGACGCCCAGGGTTTTCCCTCCTTGTTGCGCTTGCGCTGGATGCCGGTCAGCAGGCCGCACAGCGTGACCTCGGTCCCCTTGGCCAGGCCCTCCAGACCGTCGCTCGAGTGGGTGGCCAGGTCCCTGATCTTCTCCTCGAATGCATCCAGCGGATGGCCCGTCACGTAAAGGCCCAGAACCTCCTTCTCGCCCGCCAGCCGGTCCTTCACGCTCCACTCCGGCACGCTGGGCAGCGGCTGTTCGGGCGCCTCGTGCTCATCCCAGGCCGCTGAGAACAGCCCCGTCTGTCCCCGCAGCCGGTCGCGCCAGGCGCGCTGTCCGCTTTCCATCGCCCGGTCCAAGGCCATCATCAACTGCGCCCGGTGGCCCCCCAGCGTGTCCATGGCCCCCGCCTTGATGAGGCTCTCCAGCACCCGCTTGTTGAGCACGCCCAGGTCCACCCGCTCGCAGAACTGGTCCAGCGAGCGGAACCGCCCCACCGCCGCGCGCCCGGCGACTATCGCCTCCGCCGCCCCCTGTCCCAGGCTCTTGAGGGCGCCCAGGCCGAAGCGTATGGCTTCGCCGTCGGGGGTGAAGCTCCAGTCGCTGGAATTGACGTCCGGGGGCAGCACCCGTATGCCCATCTCGCGGCACTCGTTGATGTACTTGACCACCTTGGCCGTGTTGCCGGTCTCCGAGGTCAGCAGCGCGGCCATGAACTCGACCGGGTAATGGGCCTTCAGATACGCCGTGACGTAGGCCAGATAGGCATAGGCGGCCGAGTGCGACTTATTGAAGCCGTAGCCGGCGAACTGCTCCATCACGTCGAACACTTTGCCCACTTTGCGGGGCGGCTGGCTCTGCGCCCCCGCCATGAAGCGGGCCCGCTGCGCCGCCATCTCCTCGGGCTTCTTCTTGCTCATGGCCCGCCGCAGCAGGTCGGCTTCGCCCAGCCGGTAGCCGGCGATGCGGTGGGCGATCTGCATCACCTGCTCCTGGTAGACCACCACGCCGTAAGTCTCTTCCAGGATCTCCTTCAGCTCGGGTAACTCGTAGGTGATCTGGCGGCGCCCGTGCTTGCGCTCGATGAAATCGTCGATCATCCCGCCCTGTATGGGACCCGGGCGGTAGAGCGCGTTCAGCGCGGTCAGGTCCTCGATGCGGCTGGGCTGGTAGCGCCGCAGTATGTCCCGCATGCCGGACGATTCGAACTGGAACACCCCGCTGGTGAGGGCTTTCGAGAACACTCCGTAGGTCTTGGCGTCGTCCAGCGGCAGGTCCTCGATCACCAGCCTGGCGCCGCGGTGTTTCTCGATCAGCTTGATGGCGTCGTCCACGATGGTCAGCGTGGTGAGGCCCAGGAAATCCATCTTCAGCAGCGACAGCATCTCCAGGCCGACCATGTCGTACTGGGTGACGATTTCGTCCCGGTTGGTGCGGTACAGCGGCACCAGCTCCCGGAGCGGCACCGGCGCGATCACCACTCCGGCGGCGTGCACGCCCGCGTTGCGCGCCATGCCTTCCAGCCCCTGCGCCACTTCGAGCAGCTCCGCCACCCGGGGATCCTTGCGCGCCGCATCCGCCATAGCCGGCTCTTTCCGGATGGCCTCCGGCAGCGTGATGTTCAATACGTTGGGCACGAGCTTGGTCAGCCGGTCCACCTCGGCGTAACTCATGTCCAGCACCCGGCCCACGTCCTTGATGGCCGCGCGTGCGCCCAGCGTGCCCACCGTGATGATCTGCGCCACCTGCTCGCGCCCGTACTTCTCCGTCACGTACTGGATCACTTCGCCGCGCCGCCGCGTGCAGAAGTCGATGTCGATGTCCGGCAGGCTGATGCGCTCCGGGTTGAGGAACCGCTCGAACAGCAGCCCGTATTCGAGAGGGTCGATGTCGGTGATCCCCATCGAGTAGCTCACCAGGCTGCCCGCGGCGGAGCCTCGCCCCGGCCCTACCGGAATCTCCAGCGACTTGGCGAAGCGGATGAAGTCCCACACGATCAGGAAGTAGCCCGAGAACTTCATTTGCTGGATCATGCGGATCTCCGCGTCCAGCCGCTCGGTGTACTCCTTGAGGTCGTGCTTGAGCCGGCCCGCCGCGCGCCGCGCCTCCAGCCGCGCTCGCCGCCGCTCGAAGCCCTGCCGCGCCACGTACTCGAAGTAACTGTCGGTGGAGTGCCCCTCCGGCACCTCGAACCTGGGGAACGGTTCCTCGATCTTCTCCAGCTTCACCTGGCAGCGCTCGGCCAGCGGCCAGGTGCGGTCCAGCGCGTCCTCCAGCTCGCCGAACACCTGCATCATCTCGGCCCGGGACTTGAGGAAGAACTCCGGCGTGGGCCACTTCAGCCGCGACGGGTCGCTCATGGTCTTGCCCGTCTGGATGCACAGCATGATCTCGTGCGAGCGCGCATCCTCGCGCCGCAGATAGTGCGCATCGTTGGTGGCCACCAGCGGGATGCCCGTCTCCCGCGACAGCCGCACTATGGCCGGCACCACCGTGCCGTCCTGCTCCAGGCCGTGATCCTGCACCTCCAGGAAGAAGTTGCCCCGCCCCAGGATGTCGGTGAAGGTGTAGGCCAGCCGCTTGCCCTCTTCGTAGCGGTCCGCGGCCAGCGTCTCGTTGATCTCCCCGCGCAGGCAGGCCGACAGGCCGATCAGCCCCTTGGCGTGCCGCGCCAGCAGGTCTTTGTCGATGCGCGGCTTGTAGTAAAAACCTTCCAGAAACGCCGTCGAGGCCAACTGGATCAGGTTGCGGTAGCCTTCCTGGCTCTCGCACAGCAGCACCAGGTGGTTGTAGCGGTCGGTGTCGGCGCGGACTTTGTGGCCCTGCTGCGAGACGTACACCTCGCAGCCGATTACCGGGTGGACGCCCTGTTCCCGGGCCTCGTGGTAGAACTGCACCGCCCCGAACAGGTTCCCGTGGTCGGTGAGCGCCACCGCGGGCATCCCCATCGCGGCCACCTTCCCGATCAGCCGCTCGATGCTACAGGCCCCATCCAGCAGCGAATAATCCGAATGGCAGTGCAGATGTACGAACGGCGCTTCGGGCATGGCGGCCAACACCGTATGGTACCAAGCCCCCGACTGCCGCTCCGCTTGGGCCGGAGGCTGGTGCGGAGCGGCTCAGCCAGCGCGGCGCAACTCCTCGCGGATCACCCGGCGGAGGGCGCTCTCCAGAGACTCTCGCTCCGCGGCGATGTGCCGGCGCAGCGCCGCGTTGATCATCGCCTGGTAGCTGCCGCCGCCGGCCTTGTGGACCTGTTCCCGAAACCAGTTCAGAATGTCGTCATCCAGACGGATCGTGATCCGGGTCTTGCCTCTGGGAAGAGACACTACCGGCCCCCGTCTGGCTTTGGAGAAATCATACTCACGCTTCATACTGTCGCCTCGTATTGCCTGCGCTCCCTGGGCGTGGCCTTCCGGGCGGAGATGATCCGGACGCTGCCGCCCCGCCACGTGCAAACAACTGTGAGGACCCGCCCCAGGGCGTCCAGGCCCGGCGTAATCCAGCGGTCCTCACCCGCCTCAGGTTCCCGAATGGTCAGCGCCCGGTCGTCCTCGAGGACGCCGGTAGCGTCGGCGAAGTGGATTCCGTGCTTGCTGAAGTTCGCGTCGGCTTTCCGCGGGTCCCACTCGTAGCGCACTGGCCCTGGGATATGCACAACTGTACATCCAGATCAAGCGCTTCTGGCTCCGCCGGCCGGTCCGGAACGCCGTCGAGGCCAACTGGATCAGGTTGCGGTAGCCTTCCTGGTTCTCGCACAGCAGCACCAGGTGGTCACGTCGTCCGCCGACCTTCTTCCAGCCTGTTTTCAGACCGATGAGCGCTTCTTCCGCTCGGCTGCCCGCCCGGCCCCGTTATCCTGAGAGCCGG
>Ga0194110_10003365_pt1 | contig 19818 bp, 16 predicted proteins | sample TA2Kig1200mmetaG_FD_146192 | JGI IMG/M metagenome (GOLD analysis project Ga0194110, IMG submission 146192) | Freshwater microbial communities from Lake Tanganyika, Tanzania - TA2015032 Kigoma Deep Cast 1200m | ecosystem: Environmental > Aquatic > Freshwater > Lake | place: Tanzania: Lake... | reverse complement strand
AAACCGAAGAGCCGACTGACCATTCCAGCCCTCCTTTCTTCACGACATCGGTTGGCGTAACACAGTGCGCCTCGGGGACGATGGAGGGTGCATGAGAGGCCCGGCATTGGGCGTGATGAATCACGCCCCTACATGACGGCGATCCGCGGTTCCCTGTAGTGTAGGGGCGCGATTCATCGCGCCCGAGTGTAGCGGCGCCATTCATGGCGCCCGCCCACCATTCCCATATACCTCCCTCGGCTTGCCTGCAACTTCCCCGCCGGCCACATACGCCCTGCTTCAGAAGGCCCAGTCAAGGGCGGCGATCCAGCGGCTGTCGTGCCCGTAGTCCTCACAGCCCCAGCAGGGGTAATCGGCGCAAGAGTACTGAACGTGGAGCGCGAGGTTATCCTGCACGTTGTACCGGCCGCCGATGGTGAAGCGTTCAGTGTTCTTGCCCCCATCGTCCACCCAGTCGTAGCGAGTGAAGGCGCTGGTGCGAGTGCCGGGGAGGTAGTCCGCCTCCAGGTAGCCGCCGCGAAACTCGTTGATCTGCCAGTAGGAGAGGCCGCCGTCGCGAGCCCAGATCCCCTGCCCACTGAGATGCCAATCGGAGACGTTGAATGCCAGGTCCACGCCGAAACGCTGGAGGGTGGCAGTCGAGACCCACCAGGGCCTCCGGGGCTCGACGTGGCCGAGGTAGGCGGTGAAGCCCAGCCGTTGCCCGGACGTCTGGCCCTCGCCCTCGCCGAAGACCGTGGCCAGATGGCAGTAGCACTCGAAGGGCATGCGATCACCGTTGTACGATCGGCCATCGAGCCAGCCCAACGCGTAGCTGAACCCCAGGTCCGAGCGGCCGGTGACCTCGACGCCGTCGCGCGTATCGGAGGCCGACGGCCCGGCGGGGAAGGCGTAGTCGTAGATCTCGTAGGGCGCCCAACTCAGACTACGCCGGCCGCTCGCAGTGATGTAGGCCGGCTCGAAGCGCCCGAAGCGTACGTCGAGCCCCGTCGAGTCCACGTCGGTGAATAGAACGTTGGCCACTTCGAACTTGTCCGGCTCGTTCCAGTACCAGGCGTCGTCGCCGATCCCGGGCGTCCAGGCGGCGAAGTAGCTGACGTTCCGCCCCAGCCAGCCGGCCGACAGGATGTCCACACGCTGGAGGCCCAACTGCGTCCCAGGCTCCCAGTCCGAGGGGCCCCTGAGGCCGACATTCGCTCGAACCGAGACCGGCACTTGGCCCTCGAAGGCGGTCTTCTCGTTCTCCTCCGGCCAGGGCAGCCGGTAGCCGTCCACGCGGAAGCGCTCGCCGAAGTCGTTAAGCCGCGGGAACGGATCGTGGCATGAGACGCAGCGGAAGTCGTACTGGCGGGCGAAGACGGGGATCGCGAGGGCGGGACGCGCGCTCGCGAGGACAACGGCATGAGCGACGGCGAGCGAGACGAGCGGTACGCGAGGTTGCATGGGTCGTTCCCCCTCTGTTCCGGGGACTCGGGTAGACAGCCGGCTCGGCTACCACCCGAGGAACCCCGGCAGCTCCAGTCTGTCCCTCAACGCTTGCGGCCACACGTGCAGGTCAAACTCGGCCGTCCACGGCTGCCCCTCAACGAGGTCCTTCACGCCGGGGCCGCAGAGCCACGCGACGAAGACGCCGGTGGAGCCCTGGCCGCTCTCGTGCATGAAGACATTCGTCGGGGCCGGGTCGCCCTGGAAGCCCGACCAGGCGAGGATCGTCGCGTCCGGGAGGAGGACACCCATCCAGGGGTCGGTGGGGGAGAGGGGCTCGATGGAGGACTGGTACGTGCGCGTGCTGCTCGAACCCGCGGGCTGGAAGATCACGCCCTCGGCGGACTTCGCGAACCACTCGCTGTACTGCGGCACGCCGATGAGGTAGCTGAAGAAGCCGTTCGGCTCCTTGACGGTGAAGCCCGGCGTCGCGCTGTAGCGGATGTGAATCGTCGGGGAGGCCTCGAAGACATACGAGAACGTGTACTCGATCCGCCGCTGCGGATCGCGCAGGTCACCGTCGCCGCGAAGCACGCCGCGGCTCGTGATCGTGACGCGCTCGCCCTCGCGCTGCAGCTCGACCGCGGCGTTCGTTTCCTTGTCGCTGCTGACCATGTACGGCTCCGGATACAGCCCGTGGTCGCTGTACAGCCGGTCACTGCCGAGCACCTCCGTGCCATCGGGAAGCGCAACACTCGCCAGCGTGCCCGACGCGCGCTGAACCGTGGCGCGGTAGTACGCATTCGAGACGACGATCTGCGTCGGCGATTCCTCGACCGTCGGGGGTTGAGCGAGAGCGGGCCACGCACAGACGAGGAGGGCCAGGATCAGGAGACCGTGGGCGCGATGAAGATTGTGTTGACAAAGGCATGGTCGGGATTGGCATCCCGACCTACGAGTCACGTGGGGCGCGCATGAGGGGCGTCCTTCCTGAACGGGGCCCTTTCTCAACACAATCTGAACCGCGCCCCTACATGGCTGCTTCCCCTCGCCTCCCGCAGTGTAGGGGCGCGATTCATCGCGCCCGATCATGTAGGGGCGCCATTCATGGCGCCCGCTGGTCTGCGTCCTCATCGTGTTCCCTCCTGCGGCTCCGGCAGGCCGAGCGTCCTTAGCACCTCGCCGAGGGCCCCGCGATGCGGCGTGATGCGGTAGCGAACGGTGAACCAACGCGGCACGAGGTCTTCGGGCTGGCCGTCGAGGAAGGCGATGAACAACACCGAGTCCGCCCTCCCCTGCAGGTAGAAGAGGTTCTGCACGTCCTGCAGGCCGGCGAAGTCCGAGAACTCGACACACGTCGGCCCTGGCGTCTCGACGAACAGGCGTGGGAGATCCGCGTCGGTGAGCGGGTCGGCGATCGACTGCCACACGCGGTCGCCGGGCCCCGGCGGCTTGCCCGAGGCGAGCAGACGCGGCGTCTCACCTGCGACAACCGCCCACGGCCCGGCGCCGGTCAGCGACAGGGTCTGCGCCAGGAAGGCCTTCACCTGCGCCTTCGTAACCTGCGGCCTTGCAGAGCACTCGACCGAGACGAAGGGCTCGTCGGTGAACTCGTAGGACACGCGGTACTGCGTGCGCGGCTCGGGGATCGGCCGGCCCGACCAGTTCGCATCGCGGAAAACGCCCTCGAAGGTCAGGCGCAGCGGGTCGGGCAGCCACTCGATGGTCGGCTCACACTCGACATCGAGCCGCGAGAGCGCCGTCGTGCGGTGCTTCACCCCGCTCGGATCGGTCCAGTCGCCGTAGATGCCGTAGTCGGAGTAGACGTTCGTCCCCGCGACCGTGCCTCCGCCGCCCCGCAGCGAGAGTTCCTCCAGCGACCCGCCCTTCGACCGCGCGATGGCCGCCCTGAGGGTCGGCGTCTCGACGATGTACCGACTGCCCTCCGCCGTGAGCTGTGGCACGTGCGGCTCCGCCCGTGGTGCCGTCTCCTGCATCGGCGAGGCCGCCGATACCGTAAGCCCATACGAGACCTCATACGTCTGCCCCTTCACCAGCGTCAGTGGCTTCGTTCCGTCCGCCCAGCTGAGGAGCGCGTGCAGGCCGGTCGCGTCACCCAGCCTCTCCTTCAGCAGAACCGCATTCGGCACACCCGTCGCCCACCCGCGAGCAGCCACCCGCAGCGTCGTGCCGTCCGGCCACTCGGCGCCGATGAAGCCGTGCTGGGGATCGAGCGGCAACGACTCCGACGAGAAGAGCCGGTCGCTGTGCGGGCGGACGTACATCGAGTGATACGGCTGGTCATCGAGGCGACGCGGGATGAGATCGTCGTACAGGAGCCCCTCGAACGTGTTCGCCGACCAGCGCGTCGCGCCGGGGAAGGCGAGAGTCGTCGCAAGGGAGCCGAGCACGCCCTCGATGTTCACGCGGGGGGTGAGTGTCAGTCTGCAAGAGATGCTCGGTGTTGCGAAGCAGTAGTACGTTAGCTGGTAGTCGAGCGCGGGCTCCGTCTGGCCGCCAAGAGTGCGGTTCACAACTCCGCGCACGATGACCTCGGCCCCCTCGCCGCCCGACTTGATCCCCACGCTCCGGAACGTGTCGGGGCCCAGCACGAGGTCGCCTCCGAGCCACAGCCGCCTCCCCGCCGTGCCGAAGCGCATCGGCCCCAGCAGCGTCTGCCCGTTCACGGTGAACGACTCGATCAGGCCGCCGGTCTCGGGCCCGATCCGCATCTCATACACGCCGTTGGAGACGGTAACGCGGTCGCCGTCACGCGTCACTTCCGGGTAGCGGGCAGGCAGGGATGCCTGTCCTCCTGCGCGTGTTGGGGGCGCAGGAGGGGCTTCGCCCGCAGGCCGGATCAGGATCACCGCCGGGGAGTAGGGGAGAAGGTCGAGTTTCGGCTTCAGGTCCCCCGCGACCGGCCTCTCGCCGAAGGCATCCCACAGCGAGAACCGCTGCTTCGGGTCGAGGCCCGGGCATCCCGAGAGGTCCACCGTGCAGGTTGCGGGTTGCCCGCTGAAGTTGATCGCGACGAGGGCAGTGCGCCCTTCGTAGGTGCGCAGGATCGTCAGCACGGAAGCGTCGCTTGCGGGAATCGCGGTGTACGAGGCATCCCCGAGCGTCAGCTCATCATGCTCGCGGCGGACTGCGTACAGGCGCTTGAGGTAGGGCCCGTAACCGATCTCCTGGTCATGGTACAGGAAGGGCGTCGCATCCGAGAAGGCCGCGAGCGCCAGCAGCGCCTTCTGCGTGCCCACGCCGAACTTCAGCAGCGCGCGAACCGTGTCGTGGTTCTCCAGGCACATGATCTGCCTCGATCCGCGCGGGAAGCTGTAGCGTTGCTGCTCGAGCCACTCCGAGACGCGCGGCACCCACGTTGCGGCGCCCTCGTCCACCAGCGCCGGCGCGACGCTGAACAGGAAGGCCCAGTTGTACGTGAAGTTCGCGGCGCGGGAGAACGGCGGCCCGCCCGCCTCGGCGAGCAGGAAGACCTCGGGCTTCTGGGTCTCCATCTCCTGGCGCGCGGCGGTCAGCACCCCCAGGCCGCCGGCGAGCCCCGACATGCTCGGCCGGTTGTCGCCGTACGGGCGCCAGTTCGGCGGCCCGCCGCCCGCGCAGTCCACGCGGTACCCGTCCAGCCCCACGCGTTTGATCCAGTCGGTCGCGTGGTCAGCCATGAATCCCTGCCAGCCCGGGTGCGCGTAGTCGCAGTAGAGACACCCCCACCAGTACTGGAACGAGCCGTCCTCGTTCTTGCAGATCCAGTCGGGGTGCTGCTCGTGGAGCTTCGAGGTATCCAGCGGGCCGTGCGGGATGAGGTCGCCCAGCACGCGAATGCCCAGCCCATGCGCCTGATCGACGAGGGCCTTCAGCTCCGCTTCGCTGCCGAGGCGCGGATCGAGGCTGTAGTAGTCATCCGGCGCGTAGACATACCCGTGCCAGATCGGCAGCAGCCAGAGCGTGTTCACGCCGAGGTCCGCGTAGTACGGCAGCCTCTTCGCGAACTCGTTGTACCCGCCGACATCGCGGAAGCCCGAGTCGATCGTCCCGCCGGGATGCGCGGAGTACATCACCGTCTTCGCGGCGAGTTCGCGCGTATGCTCCGGCGGCACAAGCCCCACGAGGTCGAACAGCGCCTGCCCGGCCTCGAGGGCGAAATTAGGGACAGGCCCCAATTTCCCGCGTGACGTCTGCGGGAAATTGGGGCCTGTCCCTAATTTCGCCAATTGGCTGCCGAAGGCGATGGGCTTGCCCGTGGCGACCTCGGCGATCGCATTCTGCTGGTCGATCACCGTGATCGAGCCCTCGCCCTCGATCACCATCGCGTGGGCGTATTCCTGATCGCTGTAGTATGTGATCGGCAGCCACAGACCGGCCTTCGGGTCTGACAGCAGCACGAAGTGCCCAGAGACGCTCGAGTTCTGCTCATCGACGACGCGGCCCGGCGTCAGGTCGCTGAAGCGCACGTGCGTCGGCGGGTAGTTGCTCAGGTGCGTGTATGTCGTGTCGGCGGGTGAACGCAGCTTCAGCCCGGGCAGGATCAGCCGCACGCCGTTAACGTGCCCCTTCGCGCCCTCCGGCGGCGTGAAGACCGCCGACCGCTGCAGCGTCGCGCTGCCCTTGCGCAGGCGGTACGTCGCCCGCAGCCGCCAGCCGTTGAGCGTCGAGGTCACGTGCAGTGCAGCGCCGTCGGTCAGCGTCTCGACCTCGTGATTCCCGTAGCGCCACGCCGACGCTTGCCCCAGTCCGACCCACTTGCCATCGAGGTTGAGGTCACATCCCGCCAGGCCGTGCGCGTTGTCCAGCACCACCAGGCGCTGCGGGCCGTAGAGCATCTGCCGCAACTCGCCGGTGGCGGGATCGAAGCGCAGCTCGAGCGCATCGTTGCCGAACACGATGGCCTGCGCCTCGACGCGCGTGTAAGTGCCATCAGCTTGCGCGACCAGCGGCGCCGCAACCAGAAGCGCGTAGATCATGAGGCCTCCCGGGACTGTCCAAGTCCTGATCCCGCGCGGCGGGATCAGGACGCAGGACTGTCCCCTGTTTCCGTTCCTCTGACTCGCGACCCCTTCACTACCGCGAGACCGGCTGCAAGCCCGAGCAGCACGCCCTGCACCCCGCCGCGCACGATAGCGAGCGCAACCACGCCCATCGCGGGCGCCCCTGCCACCAGACCGAACGAGAGCCCGCGCCCCAGCATCCCAGCGATGAACCCGGTGAACAGCAGTACAACCATCCGGTTGCGCTCGCGCCCCATCGCCCAGCCCAAGGCAAGGCCGGGGATCGCGCTTCCCAACGCCAGCGGCCACATCGCCTGCAGGCCCTGAAGCGCGAGGTCGCCGCCGAACTCGAAGGCATTCGCGAAGTACACGACTCCGTCCGGGCTGAACAGCAACGCCCCCAGCCCGAAGGCCAGCGCCCAACCCACCGGCCGCCATCGCCCGCGCAGCACGCGATCCGCAAGCACCCATAGCACGCCGAGCAGCACGCCATACCCGATCGTCGTCGCCCAGTAGATGGGCCCGATCGGCCCAAGCCCGGCCCCCGCCTGCCCCCGGCGGATCAGGTGGGCTCCCACATCGAAGAGCAAGCTCGCCACCAGCACCGCGAGCACAGTGAGCGGCAGCACGCGCCAGCCGAGACGCGCGTGTGCAGCAGCGGATCCGGCAACGTCGGGTGTCGGATGATCGCTCATGGCTTGGGCGACACATCAACCGCTCGGGGCAGTGGTGCGGACCGCCTCGGCCCAGTCGATGAACCGCTCTGCTTGTCGCAGTATTCGGGAGACCTCGGGAACACTCAGACGGCGCCCGCTGTACTGCGCGGCCGCTTTCATGCGGATGAGAGCCTCCAGCTGCCGGGCCCTTCCACGAACCTCTCTCTCCCATCGCGTGCCCCGGCAAGCCTGCGTCAGAGCATCAGTCGCCTCAAGGTGCGATTCCCCCGAGGGCTGATCTCCTCCGAGGTAGATGCAGAGCGCGTCGTTCGCAGCAATGGCGCCCAGAATCGCATTGCTTGCCGCCTGGTTGCCGTGCTCGGGGTCAGCCGCGGCCAAGGCGACCGTCCGGAAGTTACGCGCATCTCTCAGAGCGTGTATGAGAAGGGTGGCCGGGCGCCATGAATGGCGCCCCTACACGATCGGGCGCGATGAATCGCGCCCCTACGTCACAAACGACCGTGTATCGCCGTCATGTAGGGGCACGATTCATCGTGCCCCCGTGTAGGGGCGTGATTCATCACGCCCGATGCCGTGCTTCTCATACACCCTCTCAGTCGCGCCTGCCACGTCGGCATCGCTGCTTCAGCCCATGCAGTGAAGTGCCCCGCAGAAGAACACCTTCCGCCTGGATGTTGCGCCAAAGCGGGTGCGCAGTCCTCTCCCATCGCCCCACTTCGGGTAGGCTGGCCACATATGGCGAGAGCGCAACGCCATGCTTCTCAACGACCCTGAGGCCCTTCTCCAGCAACAGGTCATGGATCCCCCGGACCTTGCGTTCCACGACGATCAGCAGGTCAGTGTCACTGCCTGACGCCGCCTCCCCCCGTGCCTCGCTACCGAACAGGATCACAGACACCAACCCCGGCACTCCGGCGACAAGGTCCGCAACGGCCCGCTCTCGCCGCTTGCCCTCAACCGCGAACAACTCCCTCAGCTGACGAACCAGTGCGACCTTCTGATCCCCAAGCGCATACGTGATCACCCGTCCGTGGCCCTGGGACCTGAGCACGCCGGAGCGACGGAGTTCGCCGAGCACGCGGGATGCGTTCGCCGAGCTGATCCCCGCCCGCCGCGCGATCTCGCGGCCGCTCAGGGGCACCGGGGACGCGCACACGACGCGCAGCACCGCAACCTTGGCCTTCGAGGACAGTATGTCATCCAAGGGGTTCTGCAACCACATTGACCGGCACGCCCTCCAATCCACGGTGCTCGATATTTCGAGCATATGCTCGATTTATCGAGCAATCATACCACACCGGCGGTCGGAAGGCAAGACGGCGGGGCGGACACATGGGTCCGCCCCTACACGATGCGAGCAATGTAGGGGCAGACCCGCGTGTCTGCCCCGCCGTGCTCACTGACCCTCGTCTGCCGGATCTCTCACTCCCGCCGCACACAGCGCCCCAATCGCCTCCGCAAGATCGCGCCGGGCAGCGAGGAGCGCTTCGGGGTCGGTGGTATAGGTGAAGTTGGGCGAGGTGTCGGTGATCTTCAGCACGCGCTCATCGACCTTGAGGAGGTCGCGGGCGCGCGCGACGTTGCTGGGAGCGCCGGCACCCTTGCCGGCAGAGGTGGCGAGGCGGCGGAGCATCGCGAAGTACTCGTAGTCCTCGATGCCGTCGCGGATGGCGTTCAGGCGAATCGAGGGGTAGAGCGTCATGTCGGGAGCCCAGTAACACAGCGTGCCGTCGCCGTTGCCCATGCTCGGCAGACCGATGGGGTACTTGTCGGTCGGGCCGTCGGCGGTCATCTGTTTGGGGTCGCCGTGGTACTCGACGCCCCAGTACAGGAAGCCGGTCTTCTCGTACTTCCACGTGAGCCAGAAGACCATGCGGGGATCGATGGTCGGGTAGTCCACGAAGAAGTTCGGGTACGGGTGCACCGGGCCGCAGCAGATGTACCACCACAGCTCCGGGTTGTGCGCGCGCCAGGCGTTCAGGAGATCGACCTGCGCCGGGTCCTTCGGGTGCGCATCGGGCAGGCCGCCGGGCACCCAGATGTGCGCCAGGCCGATGAGGCGCGGATCGCGCGGGGCGGTCGCGAGGCGCTTGATCTTCGGGGCCACGCGGTCCATGAGTTCCGCGAGCCTCACGTTCGCCACGATGGCGCTCTCCTCCCAGGACTCGTCCACCATGTACCAGACCGCCTCATCGAGCCAGCCCTTCTCCTGGAGGTGCGGCTGCAGCGCGCGCAGGTAGGCCTCCAGGAACTCCCAGTAGTCCGGCAGGTTCGTCGCCCCCGACGTGCTCCCGCAGCCGGGTGTGAAGCCGACGCAGATCGTCCGGCAGCCGGCGTCGTGCAGGTGTTGCCAGATGCGATCGGTCTCGGTGAAGTCGAACTGCCAGCCCGCGTCGGTCTTCGTCTCGCGGAGGTAGGGCGCGACGGTGGTGAGGTGCTGAGCGGCCTCGTTGCCCCAGACCTGCACGCCGAGCCGGCGCTTCAGGCACACGTCGGCCATCGCGAGCATCTTGTCCGGCGGGACCGTCTGCGCGTAGTCGTCGCCATTGCCGCCGAGGTACTTCTGCGCCACCACGTATGCGCGCAGCACGAAGAGCTGCCTCAGCGAGTGCGCCTCAGGCAGCGCCCACTCGCGCACCCTCAGTGTGATCGGGACCCGCTCCGTCTGCCCCTCGGCCTCGATGCGCAGCGCGCTGGTGTACTGGCCCGGCCTCGCGTCACGCGGCACGAAGATGTCGAGCCAGATCGGCTGCGTCGTGTACTGCACGTCGAACGGGCCGCTAATCGGCAGCAGCGGATCGGGCCACCAGGAGATGCCCTTCGGCGCCCCGGTGCTGGGCCCGTCCACGTGCACATAGCCGACGCGGTACAGCTCCAGAGCGTCGCCGCCGATCCTCGCGCCATCCTTCCCCCTGAACGCCTCCACCGAAGCGCGCACTCCGCTGATGCCGCGGTGCATCGGCACAACGGCAACCTGCACGCTCTCGGCCTCACCGTGGAGACGTTGGGACTGTCCCGACCCCGCCTCGCGGGGTCGAGGACTGTCCCCTGTTGGCGGTGGAAGCCGTCGCCTCGCCCATGCCCCCGCATGGTGGTGGCTCATCGCGCAGCAGTTTGTCGAGCGGCCGCGCGGGCACCACGACGAAGCGCTTGCTGATCGCGTCCGGGTAGGCCTCCAACACCGTCAGCCGGCCGGCCAGCCACGTCGCCTCTCGGTTCAGCGCCCCCAGGAACTCCGCAGTGAGGTCCCACTCCCGCTGCGTCTCCTCGCTCGCGTCCTTACTCACAAGCCCCTCAGCCTGCTTGCGCATGTCCTCCGTCTTCACCGTCAGCGAGCTGTACCAGTCGCGCAGCGGATGTGGCCCCAGCTTCGCGATCATCTCGGTATGTGGCGCCAGCTTCGCATTCAGGGCCTCGCACAGCCCCGGCACATCCGCCTGCCGGCAGGTGAAGCTGGTCCACCAGATCGGTCGCTCCCCCTGCCGAACCACGACCCGCACATCCGTCCGCCCTGGCCCTACCGAGTACGGAACGGAAGTTGCCGCCTGCGCGAGCGGCACGGTCTGCGAGGTCCACGCCCCTCCTTGCGCCTGCACCTCGCGGAAGACGAAATTGGGGACAGGCACCAATTTTCGACGTCCAAAATTGGTGCCTGTCCCCAATTTCGTCCCATCAACGCCGACCGTCAGCGTGTTGCGCCCGATGCCCTTGCGCCCCGGATCGAAGGCCGCCACCGCGCCGGCGTCCATCGCGGTAGGCCAGTGCGCTTCCCACACGCGCTTCAGATACTCGGCGGTCGGGAAGCCCGCGTCAGAGTAGAGGTTCGTCGCGACGAGGACGCCGTTGCCGATGCGCGTCTTGAGCATGATCGGCTTGCCCTCGGGGCAGGTCGCGAGGACCTCCCAGCTCGGCCCCCATGAATCGAAGTGCGCCCACGGTAACGCGACGCTCTCCACGGCGGCGAAGGGATCGTCGGCCGTGACGCGCGTCGGGTGCTTGCCCTTCGCATCCGTCATCGCCTCCGCGCACTGGTGGGAGGCCAGCTCGAGACCGGGCCCGAGCCTGCTGACCCACGTGAGTTGCTGCCCGTAGTTCGCATCAACCGCGAACAGGATTCCCCCGCGCTCCAGGAAGCGCGTCCACGCCTCAGCATGCGCCTCGAAGGGTTGCGGGTCGGAGTAGTTGTAGAGGGCGGGCGGGCAGAAGATGTCGTAGCGGTCCAGGTCCGCGGTCAGCCCCCCGACGTGCCGGTTCTCCACGCGCACGTAGGGCCAACCCAACTCCTCGTACAGCGCATCGAGGCTGTCCCGGTACGTGTACGCACCCTCCAACCACGAGGAGTAGGTTCCCGCCACGCGGGGCGTGGGGGGGACCCCCTCACCCGCGGCGCCCGTGCTTGCGATCATCAGAGCAGACATCAGCGGTATCATCTCCACACCTCCGCAGTCTCAGATCTCGCGTCCTACAGGGCGTATGAGAAGCACGGCCTCGGGCGTGATGAATCACGCCCCTACACGGGGGCACGATGAATCGTGCCCCTACATGACGGCACTCTACGGACGTTTGTGGCGTAGGGGCGCGATTCATCGCGCCCAATCGTGTAGGGGCGCCATTCATGGCGCCCGCTTGCCAACTGCCGTTCCCTACCCCCGCCCTCTCCGCCGTTCCTGAAGGAGCAGATCCAGCCACTGCCCGGGCGTCCAGTTCCTCGCGCCGGGAGTCTGGCGCGCGGGGTTGCGCGGGTCGGCATAGGCGGCCAGGTCCTCGAACTCGTCGCTCCGCAGAGGCACGCCCATGTCGGCCAGACGCTGCAGTCCAAGGGGCACGGTCGGAGCATCGGGCTCGCGAGCGCGCACGGGGGCGGCATGGCTCGGGTCCTCCTCGACGAACCAGCGGCGAGGCTTCCCGGTGACCTTGGCGATCTGCGCGACGACGTGCCCCGGCGGCTCGACAAGCCCTCGCTCGTACTTGCGGACGGAGTCGGCGCTCTTCTTCCCTAGCCGTCGCGCCAATTCCGCCTGAGTCAGACCGGCATCCTCTCTGGCTTTCCGGAGTCTCCAGCGGTCGAACATGATGGCTTCGGTCCTGTCTCCCTGGATTCACCGCAACGCGACCGTTTCCGAGATTCGACGGGGAGCGTGAATCTCATTCCCGCTGCGGAGGGAAAATAGTCTTGACAGACTCTTGCAGTATGATTATAATTCACGCTCCGTGAATACTCATCACGCTTCATACCATAATGAGAGGAGAAGACTCCGATGTTCACGGAAGAGAGCGTGTGTCTCCGGGTCGATGTGCAGCGAGCCGTCCAGAGCCTTCCCCGCGATCAACGCGACTCAATCCTGCTGGTCCTGGTGGAGGGCTTGACCGTGCGCCAGGCGGCCACGCTACTCGGCGTGTCTCAGGAGACCGTTGATCGCCATGTCCGTCGTGGTGTCAGGAGACTTCGCTATCAGCTTCTCCCGTATTCGTAGGCACCCTGCGAAAAAAGTGCCTGACAAAACCGGCCCTCGATGTAACATACTATTATGGAGGCCGATGAAAGGAGCCCGGTGATCCGATCGCGATGGCGACAGCAACTGGGGCGGTCGATGTTCCTCGACGCCGAGATCGGCGTCTTCTTCTTCGCCGAGCAGTCGAACACCTGCTCGACTGGGCGGAGCCCATCATAAAGTGCGCGTGCCGTCAGGTCTGGCGGGAGTTCCATCCGACAGGCTTGGAGATGGAGGACTTGCTGCAGGAGGGACGGATCGAAGTCTACCTTGCCGCCCGCAGGATCATGGCAGCTCGTGACCCCGAAGCACTGATCGCAACCATCGTTCGCCGTCGCGCCATCCGCGCCGTCTACTCCCTCTCTGACCGCTACCCCAAACTCCAACTGCACCAACCCACCGATGACGACGCCGAGACCGACGCCGAACCCGAGTCCGACCAACTGACCGCGGCGTAAGCTCCCCTCCCAACAGGTCGCCCGGTCGTCACCCCCGGCGACCGGGCGACCCCGCGCGCGCCCAACGGGAGGTTGCGGGTTACGGGTTGCGTCGTTGACGTTCCCTGGGAGCGCCGGCGGCCACGCCGGCAGAGGTGGCAGGCCGTGAGTCGTTGACGTCTGCTGGGACCGCCACCGTCTCGGTGGCGGAGGTGGAGGGGCGGTGAGCCGGCGCCGTACTTCGCACTCAGCACTTCGCACTCATCGCTGCCGCCTCAGCCTTGCGGCCCCGAAGGGGCCGAAGATGAGTGGCCGGGGGCGAGAGCCCCCGGAACCGAGGCCCCCCTTCTCCTTCCGGCCCTGAAGGGGCCGAGGGCCGTCGCTGGTTCTGTCGCCCCTTCGGGGCTTGCGGAAAGGGTGGAGGCCGCGGTCCGTGGGCTTGCGCCCACGGCTATCCATCCGTCGCCCCTTCGGGGCTGCCAACCGCACGACGGCGCCCGGCCGCCAGGGCGGAACCCGACGACGTCGGGCTGCGCCTCGCTCATCGCCTCCCCGCACCGAATCCGTCCTGCCAGTCCGTCACCCGCGTCGCCGGGTTCCTCAATAGCCCTGCAACGATCCTGCCGTTGCTCTGCCTGCGAGGTGGAGGTCGTTGCTGGGAGCGCCGGCACCCTTGCCGGCTGCTGTGGCGAGAGGTCGTTGTCGTCGCCTTTGCGGAGCGACACCGCAACGACGCCACTGCCACCACAGCCGGCAAGGGTGCCGGCGTTCCCAGCCGTGCCCCTTCCGTGTGATCCGCGTATTCCGTGGTTGCCTTGCCTCTCGCCGTTGCCGTCTCTCGCTACTCACTCCTCTCCACTCACTCCTCGCCCCCGGTGATTCCCATGCCCAAGCTGAAGCAGCGCGACCTTGTGAAAGAGGCCATCCGCACGTATGCCTCGCCCGATGTGGCCACGTGGGACGAGGCGGCGGCGAAGGTAGGGTTGGACGGAGAGCGCCTCGCCTGGTGGCAGCGTCGGCCGGAGTGGGTGGCGTTGTGTCGGGAGGTGGGGGAGGAGGACCTCGCGCGGTCGCTGCCGGTTGCGGTGAGGCGGCTCGTGGATGCCGCGCACCTCGATAAGAGTTCGTCCGGCGTGACCGCCGCGAAGGCGCTGATCGACATCTGCCGGGACAAGCGCACCGAGGAAGTCGCCGCCACCGAGGACGGCGCAAGTGAAGAGGTAGACCTTGGCCACCTCAGCTCGCAAGAACTCGCGTTGCTCTGCCGACTGCTCCCCCAGCTCCTTCATCGCCTTGCTAACTGAGAAGCAGCGGGAGGCGGCCCGAGAGGTAGCGCAGCGCGGCGAGTTCGAGGCCTTCTGCAAGCTAATCGGCTACGAGCCGCATTCAGCGCAGAGTGAGGTCCATCGCAGCCGCGCGCCGCGCCGGGTGGTCCGCTGGGGACGCCGGGCGGGGAAGACGCTGCTGGCCGGCGTCGAGGCCGCCTTCTGTCTCCTGAAGGACAACAAGCGGGTCTGGGTCGTGGCCCCCGACCACGAACTCACCGGCCGCGTGTGGGATGAGATCACCCGCATCCTCTGTGACCGGTTGGGCTTCGTGCCTACCGTGCGGCATGACAACCCACCGCGCAAACTCGTCTTCGAGTGGGGCTCCGTGTGTGAGGGGAAGAGCACCGATCCCGGCGCGCAGAAGAGCCTCGTCGGCGCCGGCGTAGACCTGCTGATCTGGGATGAGGTCGCGAAAAGCCCGGCGGGCGTCTGGGAGCGCAGGCTCCACCCCAACCTCGCCGACCGCAAGGGCCGCGCGCTCCTCATCAGCACCCCCGAGGGCTATAACCACTTCCACGACCTCTGGCAGCGGGGCAACGACCAGGACCACGCCTGGAAGAGCTTCTGGGCGCCGAGCAGCGTCAACCCGCACCTGCCCAAAGAGGCCCTCGACGAGGCCCGCCGCACCTACAGCCCCGAGGCCTTCGCCCAGGAGTGGGAGGCCAAGTTCACCCACTTCAGCGGTCAGGTCTACACCGAGTTCGAGGAAGCGATCCACGTCAAGCGGCTGAGATACGATCCCGACCTGCCGCTGATCCTGGCCTTCGACTTCGGCGTCGAGAACCCGTTCGTTTGCCTGTGGATTCAGTTCACCCCCGACGACACGCTGCGCATCATCGACGAGTACGTGCAGCGCGGCATGACCACCATCGAAAACGGCGAGCGCGTCCTCGAGCACCATCGCCAGATGGGCTACGGCGCCATCGCCTGGGCCGCCGCCGACCCCTCGGCGAAGGACGCGCGCCTCACTCTCCGCCAGCACTGCGGAATCCCCACCACCTTCCGCCGCCTCAGCAAGCGCGGCGACTACGGCGGCGAACGCCGCAACGGCATCGAGCAGATTCGGAGGCTGTTGAGGGCAGTCTCAGGTCTCGGGTCTGGGGTCTCATGTTCAACGACAAGCCGTCAACCCGAGACCCGAGACATGAGACCCGAGACCAGGTTGTTCGTGGATCCCAAGTGCGTGGAGACGATCCGCGAGTTCAACCTCTACCGCTACCCCGAGCAGACCGAGGGGCGCAACGCCGACGAGGAGCCGCAGAAGACCGACGACCACTGCATGGACGCCCTGCGCTACGCCGTCGCGGTCTGGCTCGCCCGCGTCTCCGACCGCGAACGCCTCAAGCAGAAGCAAAACGCCAACGGCCCGCTGCGTAAGGCCAGAGAGAGGCTGATGGAGAGGGTGGCCAAGGAGGGGTAGAATATGTAGGGGAGAAGGGGAACACCGCTCCCGCGTGGAACGTAGTAACCCATGCAGGAGTTCGCCTGGCATCTTGCAGTACTTTCCGGGTGGGGAAATGTCCCTCGGCATCGTGATCAAAGGGCCTGAAGGCATAGTCCTCGCGGCGGAGAGCCGAACCACGCTGGTGGTCCAGCAGCCCAATGCCCCTGCATGGCAGGCCAACTTCGACAACGCCACGAAGGTCTTCGCTTTCACAGACCCTAATGAGCGAACGGGGGCAGTCACCTACGGTGCGGCAGCAATCGGGCAGCGCTCCCCGCACAGCTTCCTGCCCGAGTTCGAGGCGGGTCTGTACAAGGAAGGGCAGGCCAAGTCCAGACTGACGGTAGGAGGCCTGGCGGAGGAGTTCGCTCGATTCTTCGACGGACAATGGTCTACCCAAGACCCTCTCCCTCCGCAAGCCGCCGGGGTCACGTTTGTCGTTGCGGGTTTTGACGAGGATGAACCGTACGGAAGTGTGTACCTGATTGAGATACCGAAAGCCGTCGTGCCGGTGGAGCAACAACCAGGCGACTTCGGCATTACATGGGGAGGGCAGCGCGAGGTCGCCGACCGCCTGATTCAGGGGTTCGACGACAGGGCACTCGAGGTCCTCGGCAAAACGCTCAGCCTTCCGAGCGAGCAGCTGAACCACCTTCGTGACACGCTGCGCAGCTCGCTGCAGATGCAGATACCGTTGGCCGCCATGGGACTGCAAGACTGCGTTGACCTTGCGCTGCTCTTCGTGAAGACCACCATCGAATGCCAGCGGCTTGCGCTGGGACTGCGTGGTTGTGGAGGGCCAATCGACGTTGCCATCATCACACGCAACGAGGGCCTTCGCTTCGTACAGCGGAAGCAGATACACGGTGAGTTGCCAACGCTGACATAGGACTGGGTACTCCAATGGGCAACGGCGCGATCCAGCCAACTGATCGGACGACCGCCTCCTATCTCGTTACCAGTCAATCGATGGGGGACACGCGGGCTACCGTGCAGGCCTACTCTTGGGGGGGCGTTCACGCGCTCCTGGAGGAGCGCCGCAGTCGTTCGTTGGCCCTGATGACTGGTATCGACAGCGACATGACCGACCTCGTCTTGTCGAACCCTGACTTGGTGGAGGACATCCTCGCCGCAGACCGCGACGCCCGTGCTGGCCGCTTCCTGTCTTGGCAGGACGTGTTTGGGGAATAGGCCTCATGGAGCAGTACGAGGCCTCCTTCCTGCCACCGTTCGTCCGCCACTTGAGGCAATACCCCGACCAAGCCCCGCGCGTCCACCGGTTTCTGGAACGACTCCTCACGGCACCCTATGAGGCGGGTGGCTCCCATCCCCTTGGCGACAAGGAAGGCAGGGACCTCCGAGGAAAGCGCGGGGCCCACGTCTCCCGCAACTTCGTCATCGTCTTCATGGTCTGCGAAGAGTGCATGCATCGTGGGTACCGGGAGCAAGGCTTCAATGCATGCGAGCCCTGCCCCGAGGCTCCCCTCAAGCGGGTGATGCTGCTCGCCTTCGGCCCCCATAAGAAGGCTTACGGCCACACCTGGGGTGGCTAGGAAGGACGCTTGTCTGCGACCTGCGCGAGAAGGTACGTGACGGGTGACCAGGTTGCACCAGCACCGGGCCCACTGACACGGTTCCTGAACCGCCATTCCACGAATCGGCGTCTCTGTGTAATGGCCCCCAGGATAAGCACGTGACCGCATAGCAACCAGCGCACCGCCGGCCCGCCTGAGGGATAATAAGGATTATGTTTACCTTGCGGAGTGGCACGCGCGGCCCCCGCGTGAGGAGCACCCCACAGCCCCATGGGCGAGCCGCTCATGCCACCTACGCCGTCACCGCCCTAGCGACAGCCGCGCCAGGCCTCCGCTCTCCCCTCCCCCATCGCCGCGCGCCGTGATCCGCACGAGGTAGGTTCCCGCCGGCGCCGCAGTACCAGCCGCCGTGAGACCACTCCAGGGAACGCGCTGCGACCCCGCGTTGGCGACGATGGTCGGCAGGGAAGCGACCGGGCGGCCCGCGACGTTCAGCACCTCGATGCTCACCTCGGCCGGAGCTGAGAGCGTGAACAGAATCTCCGCGCCCTGCGCGGTCGGCAGCGCGGTCGCCCCGCTGATGGCCACCTGCGGCCCTTCGAGGATGCCGGTCGGGCTGACGCCTCCCTGGAGCGGATCGAAGTCCACGCGGCCCTTGCTGGGATCATCGAGCTTGTCGTAGATCTTCGCGTCGATGTCGGCCCCAACGGTCGTGCCGAAATCGTTCCCCTCGGCGAGAACGCGACGGGTCGTGCCGTTGTAGATGAACCACGTGTTGCTGCCCTCGAACGTGTTGCCGCCGTCGTCCGTCGCTGAGGCATTCCCGAGGTTGCCGAATGACCCTCGCGCGGTGTTCAGCAATTGCGCCGCATAGCCGCACGCGCGGAAGGTGTTGCCGTAGACGCCGATCAGTTTGGTCGCGCCGCTATCGTCGATGTTGAGACCGAGCGGCGCCTGGGCGATCAGGTTGTCCCGAACCGCGACGCCGGAGGTTTGTGTCAACCGGATCTGCGTCCCGTTGGCTCTTGCGGCGGCAGCCCCACCCGGCAGCTGGCCGAAGGTGTTTCGCCGGATGGTCGTCCCGCTGCCGCCGTAGTAGCAGTACACGCCATACGTGGTGATGATGTTCGCCGACACGAAGCAGTTGCCCGCCGCCGCCGTGTTGCCGCCGATCATCTGGGCTCCGCAGTTGTTACCCATCTTGACCCCTGTGCCCAACGACAGGGGAACCGTGCCCCCCGCATTCAGCCCGAAGTAGTTCCCCTGCACGCGGTTGCCGTGGTTGAGGGACCCGTCAATCTCGATCCCCTGCGCGCCGTCGGTCCCCACGAAGACGTTTCGCGCCGCTGCGGTCGTGCCGCCAACCTGGTTGGCGGTGGCGTCGTCCGTCAACCGTACGGCGTCCCCGAGCATCGGCAGCGGCGTGTTGCCGTTCGCCGCGAGGCCGAACAGGTTGCCCTGGATCACGTTGGCGTCGGACTGGGTAGCGTAGATGCCGTAATACAACCCCGCGAAGACGTTGTTGCGAACCGTGTTGTACTTGGCCCGCCCCGAGGGGCTGTAGATCGTCACGCCGGTGCTGTCCGTGCCGAGCGCCTGCGTGCCCGCCCGCTTCAGACCGAAGTAGTTGTTCTGGATGGTGTTCGAGAGCCCACTGGCCACCCACACCCCGGCGGCACCCGCCCAGGTCCCCGTGCTGCAGCCGATGATGTTGCGCTTCCCGGGCTCACCGATGGTGCAGCCGTCCGCGCCGTTCAGCCGCAGGTCCCCGAAAGTGTTCGGCGCCGAGGTGTTGCCTCCCAGCGTCACGCCGAGGTGGCAGTTGCGGACCCGGCAGTTGTTCACCGCGCCCACGTCGATCCCGTAGGCGGGGGACTTGGTGATCGCCAGGCCCTCGATGACGCAATCGTTGGCCTGCACGTCCAGGCCACTGCCTCCCCCCTGCAGCGAGCCGTCGAGAGCGACGTCGGGCACGTTGTCATCGTTGAGGTCCCCATCGATTGTCACGGCCTCGGTCAGGGAGCCGAGCGCGGCGGTCGGCTTGATCGTCTTCCCGCTCATGGCTGCCCCAAAGGTGATGACATCCGCGCCGATAGATGCATTGGCGTCGAGGATCGCCTGGCGCAACGACCCGGCGCCCGCGTTGTGCGTATTCGTCACCGTGTAGGTAGCGGTCCAGGCGACACTGGAGATGAGAACGAGAGCCAACAGCGGCGTGCAGAATCGCATGGGTCAGCCTCCTTCGGGGTCGTCCGGCAGGCTACCGTTCGCGGTTCCCGTGCCCGATCCCTTCGGAAGGCGTGCCGCTCCTACTGCGCTTGGTAGAAACACGGAGACAGGGGGGCGGGCATTCCTGCCGCCGCGGAAACAGTGGGGCGGGCATTTCTGCCGCCGCGGAGACAGGGGGGCGGGCATTCCTGCCGCCGCGGAAACAGTGGGGCGGGCATTCCTGCCCGCCGCGGAGACAGGGGGGCGGG
>Ga0194110_10003364_pt1 | contig 19820 bp, 20 predicted proteins | sample TA2Kig1200mmetaG_FD_146192 | JGI IMG/M metagenome (GOLD analysis project Ga0194110, IMG submission 146192) | Freshwater microbial communities from Lake Tanganyika, Tanzania - TA2015032 Kigoma Deep Cast 1200m | ecosystem: Environmental > Aquatic > Freshwater > Lake | place: Tanzania: Lake... | reverse complement strand
AACGCTCTTCCCTTGATGAAGGGTGACTACCGCCTTCACAGCCTCACCCCATTTTTCATGGGGGACTCCGATCACGGCCACATATTTAACAGCAGGATGGGATCCCAATAAATTCTCAACCTCCGAGGGATAGACATTTTCACCTCCAGTGATGATCATGTTCGCCTTCCGATCCACCAAGACATAATACCCATCCTCATCCTGATAGGCCATGTCCCCGGCTGAAAACCACTCTCCTCGAAAGGCCGATTTTGTCCTCTCAGGATCTTTCCAATACTCCTTAAAAACATGAGGTGTCCGTGAATAGAGTTCTCCTACCTGTCCTCGCGGAACTTCGTTACCATTCTCATCCAAAAGTTTGACCCGGTCCGTCCCAAAGATCTCCCTTCCAATAGAACCTAATTTTTTAAGCTGCTCCTCTGGTCTAAGCAGCGTCACCAGCCCTGCTTCTGTTGAACCATAGGCCTCCCAGAGTTCTGCATTTTTGAAATATTCCATGATTGCTAATTTGGTATCTTTTCGAGCTGGTGCAGAGGAGACCACAAGCTGCCTCATGGAACTCACATCGATGCTCTTCTTGACTTCATCAGGAAGGGCCAACATCATGATGTAATGGGTAGGAACAAGCGAAGTGAAAGTGATCTTCTCTTTTTCAATCGTCTTCAATAGATCTAACGGATCGAAACTGATCATGTTGTAAACAAAAACCCTTGCGCTTACGAGGGTATAGGTAAAGGAGTAAAAGATCGAGTTGATATGACACATGGGCATGACCAGCATCACGCAGTCATCAGGTTTAATCCCCATATTCACTACATTCATAATATAATGTGCAATGTTACGCTCATGGGTTCGGATCACCCCTTTAGGTTTGCCAGTCGTACCAGAGGTATACATGAGGTTCCAGATATCCTCTCCATCGACCACGACATCCGTTTCCTCAGGTGAGGCCTCCGAAATAAGAGACTCATAGGACCGATAACCTTCTGGGGTCTGATCATCTCCCCAATAAACATAGTTTTCTGGCGGGATAGTAGGAAGTTTATTACGAAGGGAATTGACTACCGGGACAAATTCTTTTGCAACCAAAAAGGCCTTGCATTCAGAGTGATTGATGACATATTCGATTTCAGGAGGTGCGAGCCGGAACATAATTGGAACCGTGACTTGCCCTGCTTTTGCAGCCGCTGCGTAGATTTCCATCCATTCGACGCAATTGTAGGCCAATATGGCAAACCGATCCCCCTTTTTAACCCCCATTTGGGTTAATGCATTGGCTAACCTGCAGCTTCTATCGTTCCACTCTTTGAATGTCATCTTACGAAACTTATCTCCTGCCCCTTGTTTGTCAGGGTAATGCATTGCCATCATTTTAAGAATCGTCCCTGCTGTCATCCACTTACTGATTGTCATCTCACTCCCTCCTTGAGATCTCACTTTAAACCTAAGCTTTTTTGTTGCTTCGATACCCAAACCTGAATAGGTGATATTTTAAGAATTATCCTCTCTTGTTCTTGGCTGCCTCAAGGGTTTCTATAAATGCATCGATCCGGTGATGAGTATCTGCCTCATTATAAGAGCTGATGTCCACGATATCGCTTTCCAAGATCAGTATGGGTATCTCCCGATATACCTTTTTCAGTATCTCTGCTTGTAAAAGAATGCCGGTATGCCATGTACGGCAGGAAAAAGCCTCATGAAACACAACTCCATCAATCTGATAGTCTTCAATGTATTCGATCAGGCGCTCCACCTCAGGGGAGGAGCCAGGACGTCTTCTCGCTCGATCATACCAATGAGTCCAATATTTCACCCACCTCCAGGCAATATGTTCCAGGGGATCGCTGACCTCAGGGAGATCGAGTCTATAGATGGGTTCAGCCTCACGATAGGTCCTCTCCACAGGAAATGTGGCACCTTTACTATTAAAGTATTGGAAATCGGTGAGGGCAAACCAGGAGGGCAATCCAGCCCCCCATAGTAGTCTGTACTTTTCGTCAGTCGCAACCCCTTCCTTTTTTTCGATCTTCTGTTTGAGTTCATCGTATAGGTCTTTATAAAAAATATAAGCCTCTTTCGTTCCAAGCATGAATGCCAATGGGACCATGGTATTCATGGCATCGCCTGTATCCATCGGTGTGGGAATGGCTTTTCGCAATTCATAGGCTTCGATAAAGACATTCCAGGTTCTATCAACCAAATCAACGAGTTCACTGAGCTTATCCCAGTTCATTTTTTGATGCGTATGTTTTTCAATAAACCTTATCAGCCCTCGTAGCCCTTCTACAGCATACTTGACATAGTACTTCTCGACCTCTCGATGGTCTATATTTTTATCGTAGGGGGGCCAGTAGAGACCACCGACATAAACAGGTACATCTTGCATATAATGTTGTGAGGCCTGAGGCCACTTATATCTGGGATCGCAAATCATTTGACCGCTCCCAAGAATCATATCTGGTTTGGCTAGGCCACCCCAGGGGGCATCTGGGGGCATTTCGTCACCAAGCTCATGACGCCAGATATCGAACCCTAAGCCGCAGGTGGCATAGGTGCAAAGCGATCGGGAAAAATTTTCTGATTCTGCCTTCTCTAAAAATCTTCCGGCATCCCGTTTCGCCGCACAGACCCCAGAATAGTTCTCCACCCATGCAGGGACGATATCCATGGCTCGGATGATTTCATCATAAGCATTCACAATAAAACAGTATGCCACAGGCTTCCCCTGTTCTTTTGCCTTTAGATTTTCTGAGAGGTTCGCCTTAACCATCTTTGGAATTTTAGCAGCTGCCTCTGTTGCCGTCCTTCTCGATTTTCTTTCTTCTGCCATGGCCTTTCCCCTTTGTATCAATGTCTAACCGATTATCTTTGGCTTTGCAACGAAAAAAACCCACTCTGCCCCCTCACCCCCTCCGTTCGGCTGAGCTCACGACGAAGCCCTCTCCCCAGTGGGGAGAGGGGAAGGGTGAGTGGAAATCGATCAGAATGTAAAAAATATTTGTGCGTTTATATTAACAAAAATTACAATTCGAGGATTTGATCGATCCCCTTTAGAAACTGGTATATATAGCGAGTCAATGGCATTTCCACTCCCATCCTTTCAGACTCTCGAACCGCATAGCCAAAGATCGCCTCGTATTCTGTTCTCCTCCCATTCTCCACATCCTGACAAAGGGATGGTTTTACCTTCGTCATCCCCCTGGCTTCCAACCCTTCTCCTCTGGCTCTGAGGATTTCTATCGCCCTCGATGGATCAACTTCTGAAATCGTCTTCACTTCAAAGCCTGGATAGTCCCGGACCTCAACTCCTTTTGCTATAGCCAGTTGGGCATATTCTCGATAGAGCTGTGAAACCAAGAGCGCTAATTCCTTACTCTTAAGAATCTTGTAATATTCCAGGCGGGTCAGGCTACAAATAGCTGCCGTAGCAGCAAAATTGATCCACTTAGCCCAGTCTGCTGAGAGAATATTCTGGGTCACCTCTGCCTTCAACCCGGCTGTAGTAAAAAGTTGACAAACTTCTTTAACACGGCTCGTCTCCCTTCCATCCAACTCACCTATATAGGTAATACCCGTCATGGTATGTTGAATTTCTGCCGGCCCCAAACGCGTTGCCCCCTCCAGACACATAGCTCCTACTACCTTCTCTTTTCCAAAAAAATGAATGAGATGATCCTCTTTTTCAACACCATTTTGAATGGACAGGGCAACTTCTATTTTTTCTTTCAAATGGGCCACAGAAGCCAAGGCTGTTTCAGTGTGGAAGGTCTTGACGGTAAGAATTAAAAGATCCACATCCTCAATCGCCTTAGCATCTGAAGAAGCCCTGACCTTCACTTTAAAAGTTTCTCCTCCAATGGTGCGAATCTTCAATCCCTCTTTTTCAATAACATGAATATGATCGCCGATATCAAGGAGGGTCACATCTACTCCCCCTCTCGCCATATAGGCGCCCACTAAAGACCCAATAGCCCCTGCTCCGACAAAAAGAACCTTCATAGTTTATCTTCCCCTTAGAAGAATTTTTAAATGAGTAGTAGTTTTTTCACCCAGTCTCCTCTTCGATTCTTAACCGCTTCTTTTTAAAGATTGGGAGAAAATAGGAGGCAATCAAGAATAAAGCTAAAACCATTGAGGCAGCAGATATCGGCCGAGTGAAGAATATGGTAAAGCTACCCTGAGAGATGAGCAGTGATTGTCGAAGCGCCTGTTCCATCATCGGCCCTAAGACGAAGGCAAGTAGCAATGGAGCCCCTTCGTAATCTAACTTCCGCATCAGATAGCCTACAAGTCCAAAGATAAGCATAACGACGATGTCAAAAGAGGTATTTTTCAAACTGTAGGCGCCGATCAAACAAAAGAGGATGATCAATGGGAAGAGGATCCTGTAAGGAACCTTGAGAACTTTTACCCATAGACCGATCAGTGGTAAATTGAGCAATAACAGGAGAACATTTCCCATATACATGCTGGTCACTGTACCCCAGAATATGTTTGGGTGATCCCTCAAAAGCATTGGGCCTGGAGTCATTCCATGGATCATCAGCGCCCCAAGAAGCACGGCCATAACTACATTAGCGGGGATTCCCAGAGTGAAAAGAGGGATGAAAGCACCACCCACTGCGGCATTATTGGCTGCTTCGGGACCTGCAACACCTTCGATCATCCCTGTGCCAAATTTCTCTGGATAACGGGAAATCTTCTTCTCCACTCCATAAGATATGAATGAGGAGATCGCCGCTCCCCCTCCAGGAAGTATGCCCAAGAAGAAGCCGATGATCGTTCCTCGTAAAATTGATCTTCCTGACCGTCTCCATTCTTCCCGATTGGGAAGAAGGCCTTTAATTTTTGTTTGGAATATATCCCGATGAACCATCTCTTCAAGATTGATGAGTATTTCTGAGATACCGAAAATACCCATGGCTATGGGAACAAGGCCAATTCCATCCATCAAATGTACCATGTCTAAAGTAAAGCGTGGCAATCCAGTAATAACGTCAATTCCAACGAAACTGAGGAGGAGGCCCAGAAGTGCCATACTCATTGCCTTGAGCATAGAGCCTCGGGCAAGATAAGTCAAAATGGTTAAACCAAGACACATCAAAGAGAAGTACTCTGGGGGACCGAACTTTAAAGCCATTCTCGCCAGAGGGTAGGCTAAAAACATCAGGCCGATAACCCCGAGAGTCCCGGCAATGAAGGACCCAATAGCAGAGATTCCCAATGCTGCCCCTGCCCTTCCTTTACGGGCCATCTGATAACCGTCTAAACATGTAATGACTGAAGCAGCCTCTCCAGGGATGTTCACTAAAATGGACGTCGTGGAGCCTCCATACATTGCCCCGTAATAGATCCCAGCCAGTATAATGATGGCCGAGACAGGATTAAGGTGGAAGGTAGCAGGAAGTAAAAGCGAGATCGTTCCAACAGGTCCAATACCAGGTAACACACCGATGAGGGTTCCAATGAACACCCCAATGAAACAGTATAAAAGGTTGGTTAAACTTAAACTGATGGCAAAACCATTAATTACACCATTAAAAAAATCCACATTAAAACCTCAAAAACCAAGAAATCCTTTCGGAAAGCTGCACTTGAGCAGGTAATCAAACAGGAAGTATGTGAATCCCGTGGTAAGTGCTGATGTTCCTAAGGCCATTCTCCAGCTCTGCCTTTCCGAAATCTTGAAAAGGACTACCATGGTTAAAAAAGTGGTCACGATAAACCCAAGAATATCCAATATGAACGCATAAAGAAAAAGGGAGATGAGAACGGATAGAACCACTCCCCATCGCCTACCTCTAAATAATGAGGCCTTGCCCTTAAACTTTCTACCAAAGTACGCCTCAAAGATTGTACCTATGGAGAAAAGGATGAGGAGTCCACCCGTTCCAAGGGGAATCAATCCAGGACCTGGAGCATTAATTCTTCCAATGCCCAGGTCAAAGGAAGAAAGACAAAAGACAGCACCGATCAAAATAAGAAAGAGACTGGAAACGATTTCAATCGTTTTCATTCATAAACTCCCATTCCCTTATCTCTTGCCCTCTTGCGCCTTCCTCAAAGGTGGGATGGGAGGCTTTGGAGCCATAGCCTCAATCTGCCTCTCACTCAGCTTGAACTTGGGGTGATAGAGCTTAGGATCGATCACCTCCTCCTCTTCAGTACTCCGCCAGTTAAAATTACAACGAGGACAGCGATAAACCTCCCAGCTCTTATCGGTCGGAGCTTCAAAAAACTTATAGGCCTGAACATAATCACATCTTGGACAGATCATACCTCTCCTTTCATTATTTTCAGAATCTTTTCCATCCAAACGTCCGTTTTCCGTGGGATTTCAACGATGGAAGCATCTGCCAGGGGAATATCCGGGAAGACCGGTTTTGTTGCATCTATAATTATTTTTGTGGTCAGTCCTCTTACCGAATGGGCTGGATCAAGTGTAGAACCCGGGGCATTTGGGATGATTATTAGGTCGCGTTCGGGGCGAAAGCGTACTGTGATTGCCCAAATAACCTGCTGAAGATCAAAAGGATCGATATCCTCATCCACTAAAATGATCAGCTTAGGGTAAAGAATCCCATGAGGGGTGGAGAGAAGACGACATCCCAGGGTCTTGGCAAAGCCTCCAAATCGCACCTTCGTTGAAATGATGGTGCAGTAACCATGAGTATACATGGAATTGATGGCTTCGATCTCAGGAAACTCTGCCTTCATCTGTTTAAAGAGTGCAATACTCGTATTGAGAGCCATCATATAATCAATCTCACTCCAGGGAAGGCCGGTGTAAAGATTCTCAAAGATGATGGGGTCACGGCGTCGTGAAATGAGATCTACCTTTATTTCAGCTTGAATCATAGAAGTGGAATAGTATCCCGTATATTCAGCAAAGGGGCCTTCCACAAACCTCTGTCTTGGGATGATTTCGCCCTCAATGATGAGTTCTGCCCCTGCTGGCAGATCGAGGTTTCCCTTTTCGGAGACGATGACCTCAGTTGGTTCGCCACGAATAGCACCCATCATGGCATATTCATCTTCGTTATATTTCAAAGGAGTTGATGCAACAAGACTGGTCACCGGATCATTGGAGACCGCAATCGCTACCCGAAGCGGCATATTGAGCTCTTCAGCCTTTCGCAGATGGACAGATAGGTCGTGGTGAGCTGAGGCCTGTATCCCCATCCGGTCATGGTCCTTCACCTGTAGCCGGTAGATACCCACATTCTGATTTTCTAAGTTTTCAGGGTCCCTGGAGACCACACAGGCTTTGGAGAGGTAAAACCCACCATCCATGGGGTTGACACGAAAAAGGGGAAGTTCCCTGAAAAGGCTGGGATTCTTATCTATAATCACTTCTTTCAGAGGAGCATCTCCCACCCTCTTCGGGGGCACAGGATAGCGATCCCAACGCTCGGCAAGCTCATGAAATTGTACCTTGAGGTTAGTCTCCTTAGGAAGATCCAGCATCAGGGCATGATTCTTCCAGGAACCGTGGACATTCATGGCTATTTGCTTATCCTTGTACCCCTGGATCTGCTCGAAAAGGAGAATGGGGCCCCCAGGCACTTTGGCTGCTACGCAAGCGGCAGCACGAATATCCGGTTCCAAAGATACCTTCTCCTTAATTCGCACAAGTTGACCCTCTCCCTCGGCCTTTGTCAAAAAATCTCTAAATGAGCCATAAGGCATTTCCCTCCTCCTTTATTGATGGCATTCTATTTTCGTCAACCCCGTTAGAAAGAAAACATGGCTTTAACCCCGCCCTTTCTGTAAGGAAGTAGGGGCATATTGCAATATGCCCCTACGATTTATATTATCCTCACCATACCTATCTGCCCCCCCCTTGCCGGACGGGCAGGGACAGGCATAAATGGCGAGGTTTTCTAACGGGGTCAACCTGAATGGAACAAGTTTCTTCGGAGAATCTATTCTTTCTTTTTGAGTCCCACCTCTTTGATGAATACGCCATACATGTTGTACTGTGATTGTAACCACTTCTGGAAATCAGATCCAGTAAAGGGCTTGGCATGTAAAAGTTCTTGTTCTCGAGCTACCTTCTGAAATTCCGGAGACATCATGGCCTCAGAAAAGGTAGTGATCAACTTATCCATAATGGGTTTGATCACCCCTTTGGGAGCAGAGATCATCTGCGCAGTGGGGGCTTCAAAGTCATAGCCCATCTTTTTAAAGGTTGGAATTTCAGGCCACTGGTCTATACCTTCTGGATCAAATACGAGCAATAGTCTCAGTGACCCTGCTTTGACATGGGACATCCAGCCCAAAGCTCCTGTGGAGGCTGCCATGATGTGTCCACCAAGGATAGCAGTCATCGTAGGAGTATCCCCCTGAAAAGGGACATGTTGAAATTTGACCTTCTCTTGAAGGGCAATCTTCTCCATAGCCAGATGTGGAGTTGTACCAGGTCCAGGAGTTCCGTAGGTCAGTTGACCAGGGTTTTTTCGGGCATATTCAATGAGATCCTGAAATCTTTTGAAGGGACTGTCAGATTTGACGACGACTCCCTGCCTTTGCAAACCCAGACGAACAATAGGGATAAAGTCTTTCATAGAATCATACTTTACATTGACGAGGTGAGGTGCCCGGGTGAAGGGAGTATCTGAGGTGGTGGCCAAGGTATACCCGTCGGGTGGGACTGAAGCAAGAAGTCCCAGACAGAGGGCCCCTCCTCCTCCAGGTTTGTTCTCGACCACGATGGGCTGACCAAGGATCTTTTCCGATACGCTGGAGATTGACCTACTTAAAATATCTGTAGAGCCTCCTGCTGCAAACCCTACCCACATATGGATCGGTTTGGTGGGAAACCTCTCCTCAGCCGACCAGGAAGGAGGTGAAAATAATAACAGGAAAATGGCAATGAGAATAATGGTTTTAGTTTTCATAATAACCTCCTCATTAAATATTTTTTTAAAAAAGAAACTCATCAAAAAAATTTATACATTATGTGTATATTCAAATTCAATATTATTTATAGGTTAAAGAAGTAATCTTTAAAAATCTCATTGATTCGGTCGATCATCTCTCTAAATTCATAAAGGAGGGTCATCTCATTAAGATAGTCTTCGAGCGAAACAACCATGGATGTTTCCACAAACCGTCGACAACCTTTTTTGAGGCCTTGCTGGAGCTTACCACAACCAATCGTTTGAGCTCTCTGGATCCCAATCGGCAAGTTCATATAGCCAGTTCCAAACTTATCATAAAATCTCCCATGGATACAGCGAACACATTTGTTCCTCCTTAAAAAAATTGCCCGATCGATCTCTTCGTCCACTGCTTCACGGATCATCCTTCTCAACAGAGTCGTTCTCTCTTTATTATTAAGGGACTTTATCAACTTAATGATCTCTCTCTTGGTATCCTGGATCGACTGGGAAACCTCATCGGTAACGATTTGAGGAGTGAAGTTCTGTTCTAATCGTAACAATCTGACCTCCTGAATGATTAATGTCTTAATTCCTAATCTCAAAGTTTCTCTTAAGTCTTTCTTCAATGGCATAAAAAATCTCTTATTACAATAGTATGTTTATTACCTTTTCTCTTCCATTTAATGAGCGGTCAACGGTTTGGATTGGCGAAGTCCTGACTCAGTCGGAGTTTCCCGAAGGGTGTAGACGCCAATCTTGTGTTATCTGCCGGTGTGGGCAACGTGCATTCTTTTTTCTTATTCAAATGGCAAGAGATCAAGTCTGATTCTTGATCTGCTCCTCTGACTCCAATCGACCTGAAAGACTTTTTAGCTCTTTAATCTTGACTCGTTTTAAATTCAGCTTCCGCTCCATCACAAATCTGTCGGATTCTTCTCTAATTTTTTTCACCCTCTGATCGGTGCTTAATACCTTTTCCTCTTCATAAATGTTTTCCATTATCTCGTGAATTTCCTTCAAACCTTTTGGTTCCTTCATAATTCTACCACCTCCTCAGGTGAACATATTTCTATTTCATGATAGCCCAATAATCTGTTTATGCCATTAACCATAATTCTCGTTTTAAGTTTTACGATGTGCTCAAAGTTCCAACTGATAATTGCCTCTATCCCATTTATCACAGCCATAGCTATGTGAAGGGCATCACTTCTATACCTTTGGGGAATAATTCCTTCTTTAACATAACGCTCAGCTAACTCTTCTGCCTCGATATTTACCTCCAACAAGAAAGGATTCGTTTCTCGTATTAATCCTTCCAATTGGGATCTCCTCGGCTAATCTGCCCTGCTAATCTCTCGGATTACTTCATCCGAAATATATATGCCTTCAGCCGTCATAGGAAGGTCTTTAAACAACTTTACGGTGATATCTCTCTTTTCTGCATCGCCCTCTGCAAATACGAAGTTAAATATCGTTGTATCAAGATAATACCTTATTTTTTTCAAATTTCCCTCCCTCTTATTTTATCATTTTATCTTGTTCCGGCAGTTTATTACTCAAATATCAATAATCAAGTCTGACCCCAAGAAGTAAAACTCCCATGATGATAAACCATTGAAAAAACCCTGAATGAAAATCTCTTTATCTAAATTCCCCTGCCCCTTAATACATCATTTGGACCATAATATAAATTACTAAAATATAAGGGAAAAGTCAATCAAAAATGGTATGTCCATAATCCGTAATCAAAGACGGAAGTATCAGTATTCATTAGACCCTGAAATCGAAGATCCTGAACTTGATTCAGGACATGGTTCAGGGTGAAATTGAATGCGCCTCTATTGTCATGCTGAACTTGGTTCAGCATCCCAAGATTACGGATTATGAGTATGTATGGTATGTAACAAACAACTCTTCAGAGCCTTGGGATTGCTTCGGACGAGAAGGTCAGCTTCGCAAAGGCACCCTTTTACCTGTTTCTCTTAATGGACCGGCCCATCCGGATATGATGAACCAATCTATGGAATGCGATCGATTGGAGGGGATCCTCTACCATTCCAAAAAGGTGGGTGTTACAGGAGCAGTCTGAAGAGCCAAATTTATGAATAGTCCAATCAGCAATTTTTGAGATGGCCTTTGCAATCTCACATTCGAGTCGAGTAGAAGAAGGAATGGCTAATACGGAATGAAATTTAGCCACAGCTCTTAAATCATCGATATGCCAGTGGTGTCGTTTCCTTAAACGCCAGTGTCTTTCCATCCTTTTCTTCAAGTTAGCCATCGCCGAGCCGACATAGATATAAAATCCTTCTCTAAAGTGAACCCTGCCCAATTTTCCAACCTTAATCTTTCGTTCTTTTCTCAGGTTTAAGATCAGTAAGTAGCCCCCTCTATCCTTTGCCTTTTCAAACCTCGGAATCTTTCTCTTTTGTCGAAGGCAGCGATCTACATTATTAGTCCGATGGATGTGGAGCATTATGGGATGGCCCTCCTGTTACACAACCACAGCACTATAAAGAGTCTCTCGAAGGTTACCGCCCTGCCTTCGCCGAAGCGCCTGCCCGCCGTACGAGACTTCGGCAGGCGGGGCTACGCGCAGGCAGGTATAAGATTTTCTCCGATATCCCTGCCGGATCACTAAATTCCTACGCTTCAGTGACCCATTTACTATCATAATCCATTTCGATTGAAAATGGCAGGAGAAGGTAATAAAATATTTGATCATGCGACTTCCCATAGCCACCTTAGAACGAAAAAAAATTCCTCGCATCATCTTTTCCATAAGGCCTTCAATCCCTCATCATCAGGAAATATCATTCCTCACTGAAAAAGTCTATAAAATGGGGGCTTGGTGTTTTGATCTCCCATCCGGGGAGCATCTCAAATCTTTTAAGGAGTTGAGGCATCTGGTAAACGACGAAACCCTGATAGGTCTCTGTCATTTGGATGTTGAAGAAGGTGTCTCCTTCCTTGGAAAGCCTCTCCATCAGTTTGAACCGAAAGTCGCCTCAACGATGATCAAGAATATCATCCCTCCTGATTTAGTTCGAGATCTCTTTCCCGTACACGATTCTCACGAGGTCTTCACACAGAAAGAGATCGATCGAATTACATTCGATCCTCTCCGTTTCGACAAGGCCCTCTCGCTCTTTAACTCCGAAGAAGTTCCCTTTCTTCTGGTAGGGGGAAAATATGGCGACTGGTTATTGGGTCTGGGCCGGTTCGATCTTCTAAGAGAGATGATCTTAAAGGTGAGAGAAAAAGGATTTATCCCCATCTTTTCAGGCCAATGGGCGACCTTTGTCCTTCCAAAAGTAAAACCCCTTGATGTGGCGGCCTATGCCATTCCCATTAATAAAAAAAGGAGCTTCTTCAATCTCGTTCAGGCATGCGATATCATCAAAAAGTTCGAAAAACCTGTCATCAGCCTAAATCCATTAGCCAACGGGAGGCTTCTGGAAAAAATAGAAGAGGCCTTCTCATTTCTATTTGATGAATTGAAGATTTATTCGGCAATTACAGAGATTGGCTCGGAAGAAGAAGCCCACAGAATATTTGAGTTCTTGGAAAGGCTTCCATCTCTCATCCCTTTCCGAAAAACATGATCGTCCCTGCGATAAGAGGAATGGTGAGATTGTCATCTAAGGGGATCGGGAGAGTCTCGATCACCGTAGCTCCAAGTGCCGCAAGGATTCCTGAAAACCGATCCAGATCGGGATAGATCCAGACAATCAAAAGCGACGAGAAGAAGAAAGCTATGGCTCCTTCAAGAGTTTTTCTATAGATTGGAATCTTCCCAATCCCCTTCCCCACCAAGGCCGCTGCCGTATCAGAAAGAATTAAGATCAGTAGGCTCGCTATGGCAATCGGCTTGGGAAAGAGGAGGATGGTTAAGATTGATGAGAAAAGAAAATAGGTTGAACCCATCAGGGTAGGCTTTTCCTCCTCTCTGAGAACTATCCCAAAAAAATATTTTCGAAAAAGGGAAGCCATCCCAGCATGAAAATGGCGAAGAAGATCGACGGATAGATAACATAAAAAGAAGGGGACAAGAAAAAGGAGAACCGTCTCTTCAGAGGTAAAGGCGTATCCCACAGGAATGATCAATGTTGTGAGATGGACAATCTTTCTTGTGATCTCGACTTTGGTAATCATCTCAAACCTATTAGCCTATGGCATATAGCTGATAGTGTAGTGGGTCTAACACTTCTTTACATTATTTCCGAAGCCGTCATTCCCGTGAAGACGGGAATCCAGTTAAAAAACACTGGATTCCGGGTCAAGCCCGGAATGACAAACAAAGTAAAGGGACTTTTGATGCAGTACAATTTCATACGGTTTTTCGCTATTGGCCATAAGCTATTAGCTTTTTCAAACCCTCCATTTCATCAGGAGTGAGGTAACGGAACTGGCCGAAAGGGAGATCCCCCAGCTTGATCGGCCCGAATCTTATCCGTTTCAATTTAAGAACGGTATGGCCAATGGCTGAAAACATCCTCTTCACCAGACGGTTTCTCCCCTCCGTCACCACGACCTGAACCCAACTGTTCTTCTCTCCTTGACGAAGGATACGGTAAGAAACGACACTCGCTTTCCCATCCTCGAGCATCACACCACTTTTAAGATGATCGAGTCTTTTCTCATCGGGAACTCCACTGACCTTCACCAGATAGGTCTTGGGTACAGAAAATTTTGGATGTGAAAGAGTATAGGCGAGATCTCCATCATTCGTCAGAAGGAGAAGCCCTTCCGCATCGAAATCGAGACGGCCTACTGGATAGATCCGCCATTTCACATTTTTGATTAGATCCAGCACGGTTGGCCTTCCTTTAAGATCCTTGACAGTGGAAAGATATCCTCTGGGTTTATTAAGAAGAAGCGTCATTGGGGGTTCAAAACCCCCAATCCTTTTTCCATTCACCTTGATGTGATCTTTCAGAGGATCGGCTTTGAAACCCAATGTATCAGCAACTTTGCCATTAACCACTACCCGTCCCTCGAGCATCATTCTCTCTGCTTCCCTCCTCGAGGCGATCCCGGCTTTAGCCAAAATCTTCTGTATCCTTTCCAGAGCCAATCGAACTCCTTTATCCTTTGGCTTCGTTACCAGTAGAAACCTTATCAGATAGATTGTTTTCTGTCTCTTTTCTCGAAAATTCCTCTTTGGATGTTTCTTCGGGTGTTGGAGGAGGCTGTATTTCCTTAAGACTTGGAAGATCAAGGAGTGTGTTGAGATTGAAGAGTTCAAGAAAGGCCTTTGTCGTTCCGTAGAGAATCGGCCGACCGGGAACATCTTTTCTTCCCATTATCTTAATCAAACCTTTCTCCAATAAAGTTCGAAGGACCCATCCTGAATCGACTCCACGAATCTCTTCGATCATAGGACGGATGACCGGTTGCCTATAGGCAATGATGGCTAATGTTTCTAATGCGGATTGGCTCAACTTAATGGGCTTCACCCTTTTCAGCCGGCTGACCCATTCGGCCCACATTGGTTTTGTTCGAAATTGGTATCCCCCTGCTACCTCCACCAGTTCCACTCCTCTGGATCCCTCCTCACAGTCCTTCTTAATCTGATTAATCCCATCTAAAATCGCCTCTTCGCTCAATTCGGGGAGGATCTCGATAAGAGCCTCAAGCCGTACTGGCGACTCTGAAACGAAAAGGATGCTTTCTAATATTGGTTTGATTTCAAAATCATCCATCATGGACTCCATTCCCTTTCCCCCCTGCCGACGGTAGTCAGGTTAGGCAGACTCGAAGGAGGTGAGGGTGTCTTTACTTATTTCGTCTCAAGAAATTCTAATTTATGACCCGGAGATATAGAACAAATGGCATGTTTATAGACCAACTGGTCAGCCTCTCCTCGGATGATGAGACAAAAGTTGTCAAAGCTGAGAATAGTCCCTTCGATCTTACGACCATTGATTAATTCGACAACGACACGATTTCGGTCCTTTCGAATACGATTGAGAAACTGATCCTGGACATTAATCTGATTCTTCATCATGACTTTTTCCCTCCTCTTTCAAAAAAGACTTGACTTGCATCAATATTTTCTTCCGATCAATAAATGCATCCCACCATTCAATCTCTGGATCAGCCCTAAACCATGTCCATTGTCGTTTTGCATAATGACGGGTATCTCTCTTTATCTGTCTGATGGCTTCAGTCCATTCTATCTGCTTCAAAAGATATTGAACCATCTGCTTATAACCCAAACTCTGCAGTGGCTTCAATTCGGGACTATAACCCATCTCAATCAGCCTTTTGACCTCTTGGAGGAAACCCTTCTCTATCATCTGATCCACTCTTTCCTCGATTCGGCGATAAAGCATTCCACGGTTCATTTTCAGACCGATTTTTAAAGTGCGATAGGGTCTCTCTCCAAAACGGTGTTGGGCTCGATAGAAAGAGATGGGGGTCCCTGTTGAATCAATAATTTCCAGAGCTCTTATTGTTCGAAATAGGTCATGAGGATGGAGGTAAGAAGCTGTTTCCGGATCGACACTCTTTAAACGTTGATAGAGGAAATCCACTCCTTTTTCCTGCGCTTCTTGTTTTAGCCTTTTTCTTACAGTAGAATCGATTTGGGGGCTGGCGAAAAGCCCCTGAGTGAGAACTTTAATGTAAAGGCCAGTTCCTCCCACTACCCAAATCGGTTTTCCATTTTTATATAATTGATCAATCGTCTTTCGACCCAATGTTTGATAGAGACCAGCGTGAAAGGGTTGATCTGGAGCGACTAAGTCAATCAAATGGTGCCTAACCCTTTTCTGTTCCTCCAAAGTGGGCTTCGCTGTGCCGATATCCATATATCGATAAACCTGCATGGAATCAGCACTGATGATCTCACCTCCAAATTCCTCTGCCAATTCGATGGCTAATTGAGACTTCCCTACTCCAGTCGGACCGAGGAGGATTAATACAAGAGGCCTGTCCATTGCGATCGTTGCGGGCATGGCAATCAAATTTTAATGAATTAAAAGGTTGACTTCAAGGGGCAAGTAAACTCCGTTCCCATGATAAATCGCGGGGCTTTCTAATGGAGTAAAAAGGATGAAGAGTAATGCCTCACTAAATCCCCTTGCTTTAGTGAGGCATTACACATTTGTTTAAATTTATTCTTGCCTCTTCTATTTTTTTTTGTTATATAACGTAACGCTACTATGAGTTTAGCCAAACGAATCTTGGATGGAGACATTAGAGCTGCCTCCAGGCTCATGAGAGATATCGATGATCGGGTCCCCACTGCCCTGGGATCATTAAAAGAGCTTTATCCCAAGACTGGAAGAGCTTACATCATTGGAATCACTGGACCCCCTGGGTCTGGGAAATCGACCATCGTGGATAAGATGGTCGATTTCTTCCGAAAGGAGGGAAAGAGTATCGGGATCGTTGCGGTTGATCCCACCAGCCCATTCACAGGAGGAGCGATCTTGGGTGATCGAATTAGGATGCAGCGCCACGCCACCGATGAAGGAGTATTCATCCGCTCCCTTGCAACCCGTGGATGTCTGGGAGGGCTGTCACGTTCCACTCAAGATATCATCAATGTGATGGATGCCATGGGGAAGGATATCATCATTGTCGAAACCGTTGGCGTCGGTCAGGATGAAGTAGAAATCGTCAACACGGCCCATACCTCTGTCGTCGTTTTCGTCCCTGGTATGGGAGATGACATACAGGCGATCAAAGCCGGAATTATTGAGATCGGAGATATCCTCGTCATCAATAAATGTGACCGGGAAGGTGCTGATAAGATGGAAAGAGATCTACGGATGGTCATCGAAATGGGCCGAAAAAGAGAGGATGGCTGGGAGCCTTTAATCTTTAAGACAGAGGCAATCTTAGGGAAAGGAATTTTTGAAATGGTCTATGGCATTTACCGCCATAAACAAGCAATGGAAGGAAGTCAGGTCTTTGCAAAGAAGATGAGAGAGAGGGTGAAGGCGACCTTCTTGGAGGTCCTTGAGACCGAGGTCATTGCTCATTTGCTTGAAAAAATGGAGAAAGAGGGGCAGTTAGAGACGATCATTGAGGATCTGATGAATCGTCGAACAGACCCTTACTCCGTGGCGGAAAAGATGATGGCCAGTGAGTTTAAAAATCACTAAATGCTGACGGTGAATGAGTGATAGGGGATTTAGATTCCTCTCATATTTCATTATCACCATCACTAATCACTATCACCGTCAAAAGGGGGAAGTCATTCATGAAATCGATTGATGGCATACGAAAGGAATTAGAGAAGAGAAGGGCAGAAGCCCTTTTAGGAGGAGGTCAAGAGAAAATTGATAAACAACACAAGGATGGAAAGCTGACCGCCCGTGAGAGAATCGATTTCCTCCTCGACGAAGGAACTTTCGTTGAACTGGACCGTTTTGTCACCCATCGTTGTACCGATTTTGAAATGGAAAAGAAGAAGTTTTGGGGAGATGGAGTCGTTACCGGATATGGAAAGATCGATGGCCGCCTGGTCTATGTTTTTTCTCAAGATTTCACTGTATTTGGTGGAGCACTTGGAATGGCCTTCGCAGAAAAGATCTGTAAGGTAATGGACATCGCAATGAAGACCGGAGCTCCAGTGATCGGCTTGAACGATTCTGGGGGGGCGAGGATTCAAGAGGGGGTAGAAAGTCTTGCAGGCTATGCCTATATCTTTTTAAGGAATGTGCTTGCTTCCGGTGTCATCCCCCAAATCTCTGCCATCATGGGACCCTGTGCAGGAGGTGCAGTTTATTCCCCCGCTATGACCGATTTCATCATCATGACTAAGAAAACCAGCTATTTGCATATTACCGGCCCTGATGTGATCAGAGCTGCTCTGAAAAAGACAGAGACCGCAGATGGGAGACCCATCACCTCCGAACTCTTAGGAGGTTCGAAAGTCCATATGGAAAAGAGTGGGGTGGCCCATTTCGCCGGAGAGAATGACGAGGATACCATCCGAATTATCAAAGAGTTGCTCAGGTTCTTTCCCCAGAATAACCGAGAGAAACCGCCCGTTATCCCTTGCACCGATGATCCCAATCGAATGGATGAATCATTAAAGACCGTTGTGCCGGAAGATTCCAAAAAAGCCTACGATATGAAAAAGATCATCTTAGCGAGTGTGGATAACGGTTATTTTCTTGAAGTCCAGAAGGATTGGGCAAAGAATATTGTCGTCGGATTTGCACGGTTTAACGGAATGCCTGTTGGCATCGTTGCCAACCAACCCAATTGGTTGGCCGGTTCCCTTGACCCAGATTCCTCGGTGAAGGCTGGCCGTTTTGTTCGATTCTGTGACTGCTTCAATATCCCAATTATAACCTTCGTTGATGTCCCAGGTTTTCTCCCAGGCATAGATATGGAAGAACGGGGTATTATTCGACATGGTTCCAAACTCCTCTATGCCTTCTGTGAGGCGACCGTACCAAAAATTACGATTATTACTCGTAAGGGTTATGGGGGGGCTTATGACGTGATGTCGAGTAAACATATTCGAGGAGATATCAACTATTGCTATCCCAACGCTGAAATTGCAGTGATGGGAGCAGATGGGGCGGTCAATATCATCTTTCGAAATGAGATCAAGGATGCCCATAATCCTGAAGAGACACGTCATAGGCTCGTTGCTGAATATCAAGAGAAATTCGCCAGCCCCTATAAGGCCGCTGAATTAGGGTATGTGGACGAGATTATCGAACCCGAAGAGACCCGACCAAAAATTATTCAAGCCTTAGATATTTTAAAGACCAAAGTTGACACCAATCCTTGGCGAAAACATGGAAATATACCGCTGTAAATAATCTGATTTCCCCTCCCCTTCGATGGGGAGGGTTAGGGTGGGAGTGAAAAGATTTAATTCCCCCTCCCCTTTATCCCCTCCCACCAGAGGAGGGGAGGTTTTTCAGGTTCTTTTTGGATATTTGAACCTTCGGATTTAAAAATTGTTTCGAATTTCGATATTCGGATTTCGAATTTAATATTTTTAAAAGAGGTGATTATGTCTAAAAACATTCGAGACGAATTTGAGCGTTGGGAAAAGATGACCCTAAATAAAGTCATCTCCAAGTCTCCCGAACGGGAGCCCTCTTTTAAAACCACCTCCCATATTGAGTTGAAACGTCTATACACTCCGTTAGATAATGTGGATATCGATTATTGTAATGATTTGGGATTTCCTGGAGAGCACCCTTTCACCCGAGGTGTCCAGCCCACCATGTATCGGGGTCGTCTCTGGACGATGCGACAGTATGCAGGATTTGCTACGCCTGAGGAGACCAATAAACGATACAAATATCTTTTGGAACACGGACAGACTGGTTTAAGCGTCGCCTTCGACCTACCCACACAGATTGGTTATGATTCTAACCATCCCCTGGCCGATGGGGAGGTCGGAAAGGTCGGTGTGGCTATTGATACATTGAAAGATATGGAGATTCTCTTCGATGGTATCCCCCTCGATAAGGTTTCCACTTCGATGACAATCAATTCCACAGCAGCAATTCTCCTGGCGATGTATATCGCTGTAGCAGAAAAACAGGGTCTGAAATCTGAAATCCTTCAAGGGACGATACAAAACGATGTTTTAAAAGAGTATGCTGCAAGGGGAACCTATATCTATCCGCCTCTGGAATCGATGCGAATTGTCACTGATATTTTCGCCTTCTGTAAAGATCATACCCCCCGGTGGAATACCATCAGCATCAGTGGTTATCATATGCGTGAGGCGGGCTGCACAGCTGTCCAGGAAGTGGCGTTCACCCTTGCAGATGGAATTGATTATGTGGAGGCAGCCCTTCGGGCAGGTCTCGACGTGGATTCCTTTGCATCCCGGCTCGCCTTCTTCTTCTGTTGCCATAACAATTTCATAGAAGAGATTGCCAAATTTCGAGCTGCTCGAAGACTTTGGGCAAGAATCATGAAGGAACGTTTTAAGGCAAAAAG
>Ga0194110_10003360_pt1 | contig 19830 bp, 18 predicted proteins | sample TA2Kig1200mmetaG_FD_146192 | JGI IMG/M metagenome (GOLD analysis project Ga0194110, IMG submission 146192) | Freshwater microbial communities from Lake Tanganyika, Tanzania - TA2015032 Kigoma Deep Cast 1200m | ecosystem: Environmental > Aquatic > Freshwater > Lake | place: Tanzania: Lake... | reverse complement strand
GAAACATATAAAACTAGTATGGCATCCGAATTGGCCAAATCCGTTGGCGCCTATGGGATACTCCATGCACCCTTTTCGGTAGACGACCTTTTATTTTTGATTTATAGTAAATTGTATCCTGAAAGAATTCCTGTAGACAAGGCCAAGTCATTAAAATATAAGGCAAAGGTAATGATTGCAGATGACGACCCTGAGACCGCGAGGGTATTAAAAGATTACATGAATGCGGAAGGATATGAGGTTTCAGTTGCACAGGATGGGCAAGAATCCATTCATATGCTAGGAGTTGAAAAACCCCAAATTCTTTTTTTGAATTATGATATACCAAAATTAAGCGGAAGAGATATCCTCACATGGATAAAGGAAACTATACCAGAAATAGTTGTTGTTGTAATGATAGCTCATGGTTCAGAATTCATGGCGATTGACTTGTTGAAGGCAGGTGCAAGCGATTACATCATAAAACCGTTCGATATTAGGGTGGTCTCTGGCATTTGTGAAGATGCTTTAAGAAGGTATAATATAAACCTCATGAATAAACGTGAAGGTGATGTGGAGTTAAAATTGCTTTCCATGGTAGATGGGATGGTTGACGGTGTCATACTTATGGATACAAAAGGCAGACCAACCTTAGTGAACAAGGCGGGAAAAGAAACACTTAAGTATTTAGATATAAAAAAAGCGGACGATGATTCTATAATAAGTATAAATAACGTCAATACGAAAGAAATTTATGATGAAATATTTATTAAAAAACAACGTTATATTTCATTTGAGATAAATGCAAAAGGGAAGGGCGAAAAATACTTCGTTATCATTGCTTCTGCGGTAACCGGCTTCGCAGGAGAAAGTATAGGTGTTGTTATTGTTCTCAGGGATGTTACGAGAGAATATCAGCTGCAGTACCAGGTCATAAAATCAGAAAAGCTGTATGCGGTAAGTAACTTAATAGCAGGAGCAGCCCATGAATTAAATAACCCGCTGGCAGGTATTCAGCTTTGCACGGATCTTGTGGTGAATGAACCCTCGATAAGTGAAAAGGCAAAGAAATATCTGGGCAGAATTCAAAAGGAGACCGAACAAATACAGGGTGTAATTAAAAGCCTGCTGACCTTTACAGGGAATTATACGCTGTCAAAAGAACATGTCAATATTAACGAAATTATTGAAGACATTCTCAGGCAAAAGGCCAATCAATTTGACCATGCAAATATTAGAGTCGTTAAATTGATAGATGAGAAATTACCTGCGGTTTTTGTGGATAAACACCAAATGAGGCGGGTATTTTTGAATATCATAGAAAATGCCTCTTCAGCTATAGAAGAATTACAAAATGATAAGTGTCTAACTATTAAAACGGAAAGAAATAAAGAAGTAGTAAAGATATCAATATCGGATACAGGACCTGAAATTCCGAAGGAACAACTGGCGAAAATATTTGAGCCGTTTTTTAATACTACCCGGCAGTATAAAAAAAGCAAGGGGGCGGGATTGGGACTGTCTGTTGCCCATAGTATTGTTGACCAGCACAATGGCAGGGTTTATGCCAGTAGTGAGTCTGGCGCTGGGGCAACCTTTGTTATTGAATTGCCTCTGGCATAAAATACATTTAGTATTTTCCAGGTCTTATGATTTTTATTTCTGACAGGAATAAATCATTGCTTGCTGGTATACATCTTATCCGGCGAGTTGCACAATTTTTCCACTACGCATACTTCGCAGAGCGGTTTCCGTGCAACACAGGTATGCCGTCCGTGTGTCCCAATGACAAGACACGACCTCGTCCATTTTTCCTGGGGAATGATCTTGCATATCTCCAATTCTACCTTATCGGGATCGTTGGATCTGGCAAGTCCTAAACGATGAGAAACACGAAAGACATGGGTATCAACGGCAATTGCCTGCTTTCCGAAGACATTGCCTAATAGCACGTTAGCCGTCTTTCTGCCCACACCCGGCAAGGCGACAAGGTCTTCCATCGTATCAGGCATATTCCCATTAAATTTTTCTACGAGTTCCTTGTTACAGGCAATAACGTTCTTGGCCTTATTTTTATAAAACCCCGTAGAACGGATTTCTTCCTCAAATACCTCTTGTTTCACGTTGGCATAATCCTTCGCCGTCTTGTATTTTTTAAATAGTGTTTCCGTTACCTTATTTACTCGTTCATCCGTACACTGTGCGGCCAGAATGGTGGCAACAAGCAATTCCAGGGGATTCCTGTAATGGAGGACAAGTCCTGCATCAGGATATGCCTTTTCAAGGAGTGATAATATTTTTTCTACACGAACTGCTGTTGTCATACGAGAAAAGGTTTTAATTTTAGTGTAACTTCAAAGAAACAAATAAAAAGGCTGGCGTCTTAAGATTTCCAAGAGTGTATCAAATCGCAACACTAGCAAATTATTGAGCAAAAAACAGCCTCAATATTTAACGAAAAATATCATTAAAAAACTTATCTTTATCCAAGGTGGATTGCCACATTCTATGCCGTCTTACAGATTCGATTCTTTTCCTTGCTGGTAAAGAAAGAAATCGGTTTGTTTCTACTGGCCCTAATTTTTCCATTAAAATATGAATAATTTGATTAAGCAGTTTTTCTTCGCTTATGAATTGCCCTTGCTTCATCTTAAATCTTCCTTAAAACAAAAATCAACGGGACTTACCACAGATATTTTAACATTTGACTTAATACATTTTCTGAGCAATTTATCATCACAGGTGATAAAAAAATCGGATGTTGCTTCTGCAAATGCTACATGAGCAGCATCAGCAACACCAAATTTGAAGTTGCATAGCTGTTCGGCTCTTTTTCTTATTTTACTCAAATCACAAGGTGGCTTTATACCGTATTTATCTAATAAATCCACTAACCAAAGCCTTTCACGTAGTTCTTCTATCGTTTCGATCTCTTTGAGATGGACAGGGGAAACTACCATTTCATAGAGCTTGTTCTGTATATTCTGAAGAATCAAATAGAATGCGTCTGTTTCAAGGCGTGTACGCATTATGTTCTGGTTGTCAAAAGGACGACACAATATGCAAACGTCTAAATAAAGTTTTTTCCTTGAGATATCTTTTATCACCTAAATCACTCTATTTTTTCAAATTTATTTTGTCAAGGAAAATAAAACAAAGGGTAAAAAGGGTCACCCATTAGTGATTTAATTTCTTCTAATTGTTTATGAATTTCGTCATCTTTCAATATCATTGATTTCATAACCGTTACTCGCCGACTTATCGAAGAATAACCAAGTCCAAACAAATTACCGATTTCCTCGTTATTGTACCAACCCGTACTCCATAAAAGATAGATTAGTAAATCGCGATTCAGTTTATCCGAATGGCATATCCTGGGGGATTGTAAAAAATCATTGGTATTGCATTTTAATACCCTTGCCGCTTTCTCCAGGATGGTTTTGGGGTTGGTGTCTCTTAAAACCTGCCGTTTTTGGGGAATTTCAACATCGGGTTTTTCGGACACATATTTGGACTTGATACGGTCAACAAACTCCTGGGATCCCAAAAAAAGACCGTGCCGAAAATCTTCCCATATTCTTTTCTCTTCCCGGGAATATTTTTGGGCCATTTCTCTATAAGCCTTGTTCTTATCTTCTGTATCAAAATGAGAAAGAATAGGCGCTGTACGTAACCAATCGGGTGATTTTTTGCCATAGGCATACACCGGATAACTGCTCCAGGGATAATCCACCAACCGCTTGACTATTCCGGCTCGCAGCGGATTCCTGTGGATATAACAGGAAAGGAGCATCAGATATTCATCATTTTCAACAAGAAAGTTTTTGAACCGTCCCTGGAAAAGGTGTCCATTTCTCTTGTGTTTTATATTATACTGGCGTGTATACGTCGTGCCAAACCATTGCATGCCCTTAGAAATATTGGGCTTATTGGTTTTGAGGAGCAAATGGTAGTGGTTATTCATGAGAACATAGGCATAAACCTCAATCTCAAACCTTTCCGACATTTTTCCCAAAATCTCCTGAAACGAAATACGATCATCGTTATCAGTAAAAATGTTCCTTCGCTCATTTCCCCGTGATAAGATGTGATAGTAAGCCCCTTCAAATTCTATGCGCCATTGTCTTGTCATGGCAGACAAGGTAGCAAAATTGCCTTCTCTTGTCAACAATATAATCACTAATCAAGGTGTGACCCCTTCTTTGTGTTCTTTGAGACCCTTCTTTGAGACCCTTCTTCCTTTCTCTTCTTCCTTTCTTCTTCTTTTTTTTCCTTCTTTTTTTGTGGCAAAATTTGAGTTCCTGCCAAAAGAACTTCATCGCCTGATCGCATAAATCCATGTTTGACCGCTTTTGCTACAACTTTTCCATTTTGCTTAGCAAAGAAATCCTGGATTCGCTCTGGAGAACACGAAATGAGTGTATCTGGTATACGAAAACCAATTTTTTGAGCGGTCATGAGTTGTTCTACTTTGTTAGCAGCTACCCAAAGTCTCTTAGGATGATTTAACCACAATTCTTCTGGGATTACTCGCCACAATGATCGCATTGTTTCAAGCAATTCAGTTTCTGCAAAAAGACACTCGACTTCAGTTGCATCCTCCCGAAATGTTGGAACAACTGGTTGGCGAAAATAAACGGATGCTATAGCAGAAGAGTGTATGCTTTGATCACCTAAAGTTAGAGTATAGCCAAAGCCACTTTTATTGAGTTCAATATCAATTAACACCGTTTCAGGGTATTGATCTGTATTAAACCGTACAAAAGGGATATTGCTTTCCCTTAGCCCATGAATCAAATAGTCAGATGCTAAATCGTGACGGTTTGTGATAATCAATAGCATTTGTCTTGACCAGGATCAGGATCATCATCACCGGGGTGTTGTCTTGTTTTGGAGTGGGTGGGTGCAGAAACGCCTGACAAGACCAGAGGTGTTTGATCTTCTTTGGATACAGTATTTAAATGTAGTTCTGGATTATAATATCCAGCAGGGCCGTCTGGCTCTACTACCATAGCTTTTGATACAAGAAAAACGGGTTTTGGTTGATTCATAATATGTACCTCCTACTTGATTTTCTTTGCGCACGATTAGCCGCCTAACAATAATTAGACTGGTCATTATAACTGTCCCTGGCATGCTGGGCTGTCAGTCTATTACGCCGGTATTTTGGATATAAAAATCTCATTATCTCATTTACCTCCTTAGCAAGACCAGCAGCCACCTGTCTTCCGAAAGGTTCGACAATACGGCTTTCACTTTAAAAAGGATGATAATACAAAAACGATGAAGGATGCAAGCTTTTTTTGGTTTTTCTGAAGAATGAACGGGAGGAAATCTCTCCTTGTTGGCCGATAATAGGTGTTTTAGCAAATTCTTGTGTCATAATTTGTGCTAATTTTAACCTACAATCAATCCAAAAGGGATAGAATTAATATGTATTTACATCCGTTCTGGTGCACGCATTCCAAGGATATGAAGACCGTTCTTTATGACCTGACGGGTGACGTCTACCAATAAAATTCTTGCTTTGGTGAGTTCTTCGTCATCTGACAGGACACGATGAGCATTATAAAACCTGTTCAAATTACCGCACACATCAATGAGATAATTGCTGATCAAAGAGGGTTCGTAAAATTCCGCTGCCTTCAATATAACGGAGGGGTATCTCCATAAATTCTTGATCAGGATAATGGTTTCATCTTCCTTCAATAATTCAAAATGTATGTCCGCCGTTACAGGTCTTCCGTATTTTCTCAGGATACTGCAAAGGCGAGCATGGGTATACTGAACATAAGGGCCCGTTTCCCCTTCGAAATTAAGCGCCTCATCCCAATCAAAGACCACGTCCTTATTACGCTTGGCGCTCAAATCGGCAAAGAGGACTGCTCCGATACCCACGTCTTTTGCAACGGCTTCTTTATTCTCTAAAGAAGGATTCTTTTCTTCGATAATTTTTCGAATGCGTTCAACGGCTTCGATGAGGAGGTCTTCCAGTAAAACGACCTTCCCTTTCCGGGTGGACATCTTGCCGTCCTTGAATTTCATAAGACCAAAATCCACATGCACACAATGGTTTGCCCAGCCGTATCCCATCAACTCTAAAACCTTAAAAACCTGCTTAAAATGGAGCTTTTGTTCAGAACCGACCACATAAATCATTTTTGCAAAGTTGTAGGTTTTCTTCCTGTATTCAGCGGCTGCAATGTCGCGGGTGGCGTAAAGGGTGGCGTCGTCTTTTTTGCGTAAAAGGCATGGAGGCATGCTGTAAGTTTCCAAGTCGACAATCAGTGCCTGCTCGCTAATCCTGGTTAGCCCCTTTCCCTTAATCCTTGTTACCGTATCCTCAACCATGGTATTGTAAAAACTCTCACCGATAAAGGCGTCGAAGTGTATTCCAAGCATATCGTAAATCTTCTGGAACTCTTTTAAGCTGATGTCCTTGAAGTGCTGCCACAGTTCTTTTGCCTCGGAATCCCCCGCTTCGAGCTTCTTGAACCATTCCCTTGCCTCGTCTTCCAGAGCCGTATTCTTTTCAGCCTCCTGATGGAATTTTACGTAGAGATTGTTCAGGTCTGTAACGGTGTATGATTTATGGGCGTTTTCACTTCCCCATTTTTTATAAGCAACAATCAACTGCCCGAATTGAGTTCCCCAATCGCCGAGGTGATTAATGCCCATACATCTGTATCCGAGGGTTTTGTAAATATTGTAAATTGCACTTCCGATAAGCGCAGAACGGAGGTGGTGAACGGCAAGGTGTTTGGCGATGTTTGGGGAAGAATAATCAATAACAACCGTTCTGCCGCTGCCTATATTTCCACTACCATAACAATCCCGCTCTTCACAAACCTTTTTCAATACCATCTCAGAAAATGTCGCTTTGTTTACAAAGAAGTTCACGTAGGGACCGATGGCCTTTATCTCTACTATTGGGCTGATAATAGGTAAGGTTTTAGCTAGTTCTGTGGCAATAATGTTTGGGGCTTTTTTAAGTGTTTTTGAGAGGCTGTAACAGGGAAATGCGTAATCACCCATCTTCAAATCGGGTGGTATTTCAATAAGTTTTTCTAACTCATCTTCCTGAAGGCTTGTTTTTTCTTTTAATAAAGATACGATAGTTTTTACAAAATAATCCATCTTTTGGTTTTTCTCTGCGACCTGTGATTAGTCTTTTTGTTACCTCAAACCCATTTTCTTTTTTACTTCGGCCATGGTATTTTCTGCCATATTTTTACATTTCTTTGCCCCTGTATGCAAGAGGTCTAACAGATGATCGGGGTTTTTAATCAGTTGCTCGTATCTGTAACGAATGGGGGTTAGCGCTTCAATGATGTTTTCTGAGAGAATCTTTTTGCATTCAATACAGCCAATTTCGGCGGAACGGCATACCACATTGATGCGGTCAATCTGTTCTTTTTTGGAAAAATACTTATGCAGGGTGTAGAGGTTGCAGATATCAGGATTGCCAGCGTCGGTGCGCCTTTTCCTGTTCTCATCTGTTACGGCCGTCGAGAGCTTCTTCCATATCGATTCAGGAGATTCTACCAGCGATATATAATTTCCCAGGCTCTTGCTCATCTTGGTTTTGCCATCGAGTCCCATAATTCTTGGGGCTTCGGAGAGTATCTCCATAGGATCGGGGAATGTCTCACCATATCGCATATTAAATTTTCTGGCAATCTCCCTGCATAATTCGATATGCTGTACCTGGTCTTCGCCCACGGGCACTGCCTCTCCTTTATAAAGCAGGATATCTGCTGCCTGCAAAACAGGATAGGTGAATAATCCTGCATTGATATTTTCCCTGTGCTGCTTTGACTTGTCTTTGAATTGGGTCATGCGCTCTAAATGCCCCATAGGGGTTACCGTGTTTAGAATCCAGGCGAGTTCTGTATGTTCAGGCACGTATGACTGGACAAAGATGATGCACCGGTTTGGGTCAAGACCTGCTGCAATATTGACGGCCGCCGCATTGAGAATGCGCTTTTGCATCTCTTCCGGATTATATTCAATGGTGATTGCATGGTAATCTACGATGCAAAAGATACAGTCGTACTGATCGATCATCCTTACCCAGTTCCTGATGGCTCCCAGGTAATTGCCGATATGCACATCCCCGCTGGGTTGGATTCCGCTAAAAAGCCGCTTTTTCATGAAATTATCCTTATCTTTTATAACGTATTTGGTTGTGTCTTTTTGATTCCCTACGCGGGTTCAAATTTGCAATTTGAACCCACTATTTATATTGTAATCTCGTTTGCGATGGCATAACGCTTATTATTCGTATAAACTCATGGGTTCAGGTTGCAAACCTGAACCTGCCGGAACATTTTTTTATTACATTTGTCTATTTCGCACAATAAATCTGTGTAATCTGCAAAATCTGTGGTTGCCTTTATAAGACCTTTGGCAGTATCTTTTTGATCCGCCTGGCTGCCTCTCTCGTATTTTTTATGCTGGGCACCAGGGCAAATCGCACGTAACCTTCTCCGGGATTTAATCCGCTTTCTGTCTTATCACTAATCCATGCGCCGGGCGTTGTTACTATGGCGATATCGGGTGAAAGTAATTTTCTGGCGAAATCGACAGAGGTCATTCCCTCCGGAGTCTTTTGCCATAGATAAATTGTCGATTCCGGGGTGCAGTCGGGAAGCTTGATGCGTTTGAATGCAGCTACTAATAAATCCCTTTTGATTTTATACTCAGCCCTCATCTTGTCGACATGGGTTTCGTCGCTGAGGGCGGCAATAGCTCCATCTTGTATAAAAGTGGCCGTACCGGAGTCAACGTTCGTCTTAACCTTTTTAAATATATCTACAATCCGCTTATCGCCGGCTACCCAGCCTACCCGATAGCACGTCATGGCGCTCCTCTTGGAGAAAGAATTAAAGACAATGACACTTTCTTTTGTAATCTCCAGGATGCTGTGAGGCGGTTCATGAAAATAAATTTCACTATATGCCTCGTCAGAAGCGATGATGATATTATATTTTTTCCCGAATTCAACAATTTCTTTTAAGTATGACAAAGGCGCGGTGGCGCCGGTAGGGCTGTTGGGGTAGTTGACCCAAAAAATCTTTGCCTTCCTGCAGACTTCTTCCGGAATGGATTTCAAGTCTATCAGGAATTTATTTTCAGCAAGAATCGGTACATAGTAAGGAATCCCTTCGGCGAACAGAGTTCCCCGCGTATACGGAGGATATCCAGGTGAAGGAATAATTACATAATCGCCCGGATTGACGATTCCTTCCGGAAAGTTGAATACAGCCTCTTTTGAACCGATCGTGGATGAAATCTCTGTAGCCGGGTCAAGCTGTACACCAAATCTTTTTTGTATCCACTGGCCAATAGCCTGCCGGAATTCGGGTGCGCCAATATAACTGGGATAACCAGAAGATTTACGCAACGTTATTCCCTTTTGAGTCGCCTTCCGCACAATTTCAGGGGTCGGCACTGTAGGGTCGCCCACACCAAAATCAATCGGGGTGATACCCATGGATTTTAATTTTTCTACTTCTTTATCAACTTCTGCGAAGGCATATGCACCAATAGACTGCAATCTCTTCGATGCTGTAATTTCCATACAATATAATTCCTTTCCATGTTGCTGTGCCATCGGGGCTAAAGCCCCGGTATGACGTGTGCCCACTAACCCCAGCCTTAAGGCTGGGGTTAGTGACGATCTTATCTGAATTGGGCTTTAGCCCTGACAGTGTCTGATCTTCAAAGTGTCGGACAACAAACTTGTTCAGATTATTTATTCTCAATTCGTTACTCTATTTTTTTGCCGGGTCGGTAATCGCTGGTTTAACAGGACTTCTTTTTGCGGTCATCTCTTTGATTTCGATCTCGAGGACATTTGTCTTATTCAACATCGCATCGGTAAAAGGCGCTTTAGGATTCTGCGGCGCATATTTATCCGCCAGTTTCTGGAGGGCTTCGTTTTTAGCATGCGGGTCAGAAAGTATTTTTATGCTGCCAAACAGAATCACAGACCTGTATGCAACGGAGGAAGCACAGGTTGGCTGCTTTACAAGCACATTGGTGACTTCTTCCACCTCGAAACATACATTTTGATTGGCACGGATATTTTCAATCTTTCTGCCTTCATTCGCGCAATGGAGGTATATTTTAGACGATTCCTTATCATACGTAAAATTCATGGGTGTGATGTATGGAATCCCATTGGCGCACGTCCCCAGCCTTCCCACCATGGCGTTGGAAAGAATGTCTTCGATTTCATTCTTATCGGTTATTTCTTTGTCTTTTCTTCTCACAGATTATATTTTTCTTCCAACTGCTTCTGCTACGGGCTTGAGTTCCTGCATTAACTGGTCAAATGCTTCGAGGGTAATTGTTTGCGGTCCATCAACGAATGACTTTTCAGGATCCGGGTGGGTTTCAATTAAAAGGCCGTCGGCGCCAACTGCTATAGAGCCTTTAGACATCGGGTTAACAAGGCTTCTCTTTCCGGTTCCATGACTGGGGTCTACAATAATAGGCAGGTGCGTCATCTCCTTGAGTTGTGGTACAACACTCAATGACAACGTAAAACGAGTATGAGTCTCAAAGGTTCTGATACCCCTTTCGCACAGAATAACATTGGGATTGTTTTGTGCCAGTACGTATTCTGCTGCCAGGAGAAATTCTTCAATAGTTGCGGACATCCCCCGTTTTAAAATCACCGGTTTTCCTGCTTCACCCACGGCGCGCAAGAGCAGGAAATTTTGCATATTGCGGGTTCCGATTTGTAATATATCGCTGTATTTACTTACTAATTTTACATGCTCAGGGGTCAGCACCTCTGTGACGATAGGCATGCCGGATGCCTCACGGGCGCGCGCCAGGTGTACGAGACCCTCTTCCTGTAAGCCTTGAAAAGTGTATGGATTGCTGCGGGGTTTGAACGCACCGCCTCTTAATGCAGTTGCGCCGGCATCTCTGACCCTTTTAGCAATTTCAACAATTTGCTCTTTACTTTCTATGGCGCATGGACCTGCAATAACGGCGATGTGGTCCCCCCCAATTTTTTTCCCATTACTGAGGTGAATAATGGTTTTAAAGTCCTTCCCTTCCTTACTGGCCAATTTATATGGAGCAAGAATTGGGACGGTCTTTTCTACACCGGGCAGCACATCCCAAAAATCAGCAGGTAATATCCGTTCGTCTCCAATAATCGCAATCACATTCCGGTTGGTGCCTTGCAATAAAACCCCTTTTAAGCCCGCCTTTTCAATGCTTTCAAGGACGTGATTAATGTCCTTTTTTGTAGATTCGACCTTCATTACAATAATCATAAACTATACCTCTTTTTAAAATTTATAGACAAAAAAAAACCCTAAAACAATAGGTTTTAGGGCAATATATTAATTTTCATAATTTAATATCTAACCCTAAGACCCTCCTTTATTATAATATCTAAAGTAATAGAAAACAGCGTAATGTTTCATTGTATTGTTACTAATGCAAGGTACATTCCCTCCGGTTAGTGCTTATCTGTCAGGGAAGGTAATGTTGGGGTTAAAAATTTTTTAGCGAAATAATTTCTATACCAAATTAAGGATAAAGTCTACATGACAAGATATTTATTGTCAAGGGTAATTTTAATGTGTTATATTTACGAATCTTACGCTAAACTCTAACGTTAAAAATCACACTCAAGGGTTAAAAAATTGAAAAAGTACCGTTATGTTTATTGCCTGCTGTTGCCATTTTTTATATCAATTATTGTTTACCTGAATTGTCTGCAAAATTCATTTGTATACGACGACGACTCCACCATTATAAATAATTACTTCATAAGGCACTGGAGCAACCTTCCCGATATTTTTACCAGGAAATACTTTGTCCTTTCAGCCGAATTGACCTATCGCCCTGTAGTGACTTTGTCTTACTTTATTGACTATACCTTTTGGCATTTGAATCCATGGGGATACCATCTCACCAATATTTTACTTCACGCCATCAATAGCGTCCTGGTTTTTATTTTTGCCTTTCAGGTATTTAAAAACAGAACGACGGCCTTAATTTCTACGATGTTCTTTTCTTCATATCCCCTCTTTTCTGAAGTGGTCAATGCCGTTGGTTTCCGGGAAGACCTATTGGCGTTCATGTTTTTTATCCTGGCATTCATCTGTTACCTGAAAGCAAATCAACAACGATATATCCTGTATTACCTAATATCATTATTTTGCTATTTCCTGAGTCTCTTTTCCAAAGAAATGGCGATTACTTTGCCCGTATTAGTCGTCTTGTACGACTCGGTTTTTAAAGGTCATTCGTACATGAAATCAAAGTATCTCCATTATTTGGGATATTTTTTCGTTGCTATTTTTTATATCCTGAACCGTTTCTTTTTCCTCCACAATCCATTGGAATCACAAATTCCTTACCCACAGGGTAGTTTTTTTGTCAACTTTCTGACCATGATTCATGTGCTGGCTTCTTACATAAAACTTCTCTTCCTGCCTTTTCATTTGAATGCCGACTACGTGGTTCCTTTTTCCACATCGCTTGCAAGCGTCTCATTTTGGCTGACTGCCATGCTCTTTATCGCAGTAGGTACAATTTCATACCGGCTGCGATTTCAGTACAAATACATGTACTTTTTTATCCTCTGGTTTTTTGTCACGCTTATTCCCGTGATGAATATTGTCCCGCTGGGAAACATTATGGCGGAACGTTATTTATACATACCGGGCGCTGGTTATTGTATGATCTTTGCTGACATTGTGTCAAAAATACCGGTCAGAAAGCGGGGTTCTGAGCGATCTACCTCCTATTCTGTACCTTTTTTTGACAGGATGATTTTAGTTTTCATTCTTATATTGTTCTTTATTTTTTCGGGAAATGCATACCTGACTTTTAAGAGAAATAACGACTGGAAGGACGGCCTGTGGTTATGGTCAAAGACGACGCGAACCTCGCCGAATAGTTTCCGGGCGCACATTAATCTGGGGAATGCTTATGAGAAAAAAGGGCTTAACACTGCAGCCTTTGAAGAATACCAAGAGGCATTATCGATCGACCCAAACGATGCAGATATTTACAATAACCTTGGTATTTATTATAACAAGATGAACCTTTTTGACGACGCTATCCGGCATTTCATAAGGTGTCTGAACATAAATCCCAGGCATCCAAGGGCGTACAATAATCTCGGCGTTGTCTTTACAAAACAGAGGAAGTTAGACGATGCGATTCAAGTTTTCAGAGAGGCCATCTCCATTAATCCGCTATACCCCGATGCCCATAACAACCTAGGTATAGCCTGTTACAGAAAAGGACTTATGGATGATGCCGAACGTGAATTCAAATTAGCCATCAGCATAGAACCTTACCATGCAGAGGCGCATAATGACCTCGGCATTCTTTACAATGACAGAGGCCTGTTTGACGAGGCGATCAAAGAATTCGAGATGGCTGTACAAATCAAGCCCAATTATGCAAATGCTCATATGAATTTAGGGGCTGTTATTCTAAAACACAGAAAGGACAGAGACAAGGCATTATCTCACCTGAAGGAAAGTATAAAAATAGACCCGCAGCAAGAACAATCTGCTGGAATAAATAAACTCATACAACAACTGGAGAAAACTGCTAACTAATTTATTGGAGGTAGAGCATGTCCGAAATAAGGTTGAATCCAATAACGCGGGAATGGGTGATTATTGCCAGGGAAAAAGGCAGAAAACCAGAGGATTTTATTATAGTAAAGGAAAATAGAAAACCCCCTGAGTTCCTCAAAACATGCCCCTTCTGTCCTGGAAATGAAACCGTAACGCCTAAAGAAACATTTAAGATTTGTGATGAAAAGGGATGGAAGATACGAGTCGTGCCGAATAAATTTGCAGTGCTATCAAACGAAGGCGAAAGGGCAAGGTCACATACCGGGTTACGTAAAAATGTTAACGGAGTAGGCACACACGAGGTAATTATAGAGACACCCATTCATAATCTCACAGCTGCAACCATGCCTCTGGAGCAGTTAAAAGAGGTCATACAGACATACAAAGACCGCTTCCTTGAAACATACAGAGACCAGAGGGTAGATCACGTCATTTTGTTCAAAAACAGTGGGGCAGCATCCGGCACTACCATAGAACATCCCCATTCCCAGGTAGTCGGTATTCCCGTGATGCCCCTGCATATAAGAAGCAGGATCGAGAATGCCATGAGATTCTTTGATGATACAGGGGAGTGTTTAATGTGCAGGACAATCAAAGACGAACTGAATGAGGGGGCAAGGATTGTAATGGATACAAAGCATTTTACAGCTTTTGTTCCATACGCCGCATTATCACCGTTTCATACATGGATATTCCCCAAAAAGCACTCAGGTTTCTTTGCCGACATGCAATCGGATGAGATATGGGATATAGCATCAAACCTTAAATCAATTATGGCAAGGCTCTACCATGGACTTAACAATCCAGATTTCAATTATGTGGTAATGTCCGGAAACCCAAGTGATGTAAATTCGGGATTTATTCACTGGTATCTCAGTATTGTACCGAGGGTGGCTATGGCCTCTGGCTTTGAACTTGGTTCAGGTATGTATATTAATTCACTTATACCTGAGAAGGCGGCAGAATATTTGAGAAATGTAAAAATACCTGAATATACCCATTGAAAATATTCTTAGGCAGAAAATGACCGTTTTTGTCTTATTTTGCTAAGATTGTAATAGTACTACTTCATTAAACTTATTTTAAGTATTCCATTTTTATAGGTATGAACTATCCTGTCTTCAGTAAAACTTTCTTTCAGGAGGATTTCTTTCTGATAATTCTTTTCGCTAGTCTTGGTCGAGATTTGCAATATATCGTCTTTTAAATCAACATGAATATCTTTCTCGTTTACTCCCGGCATATCGGCAACAATCAGGGTATGATCCGTTTCTTCAAAAATATCTACCAGAGGCTCTAGCAATTCAAATACAGTAACACCATACTTTTTACCATTGTGCGTATTACTTTCCAGGGTTTTTACCTTTACACTATTGGCATCGAGACTGCCAATCTTTATAGAAAAACCGAAATTTGTAGAAAACAAGCCTATCCTCCTTTCATAAAAACCAGGACATGTATTAATGTGATTTCTAATAATTCCATTACTTTTTAACAAAAATTTGTGAAGATATCCTTAAAACAAAAAAAGCCTTACTGCAAAGATATTCATCCAAAACATCTTCGGCAGTAAGGCTGTCTTTTTTTGATACTTCTTGATCTTTAAAGACACTTTACTTTGCGTCCCCCGATCACTCTGGGTTTGCCTTTATCGTAATGCCTTGCTTATTTTCATTCTTTAAGCAACTTAACCATTTATGAAAATCACCAGCATGGGTTAAGTATTAAAGTATTCCTCCTTATTTACCTCTGTTAAAAAATTTATGTAATAAATATAAGCACGGATGGTAATTGATGTCAAGAAAAAACATAAACAAAAAACCCCAATATCCTTTTACCGATATTGGGGTCTTCTGGTTGTAATTATAATTATACTTTAAGTGGCTACTCCATATTTTTAAACACCATATCTATTGCAATTGATTATCTTAAATATAAGAGTGTGCTTTTTCATAAATTTATAATTTGACAACTTTTGTGGCTTTGTAGCCCTTTTGGTCCTTCATGACCTCGAACTCTACCTTATCTCCCTCTGCAAGGGTTCTAAACCCTTCCGTCTGGATTGAAGTTTGATGTACAAAAACATCATCTCCATTATCCTGAGAAATAAAACCAAATCCCTTCTTGTCATTGAACCATTTCACTGTTCCATTTGCCATTCCTAAATCACCCCCTCTCACATTAAAAAAATTATAAAAACAAAAAAGGCCACAAGGTTGTAACCTTGTAGCCTTAATATAACGCAAATATATTATACGACTTTACAATACAACCGAACGACATGGTCAAATAATATCAAACATCATAGAGTAAAGCAAGGTAAAATAAAAATAAATGTTGAGTAAGTACGTTTTAATGTGCTGCAGATTGCAGTTTCGCCATCTCAAGCTGACCACACCGTGCATAATCAATTGCCTCACCCAGTATGCGTGCGGCTTCCTGCGGGGCGTGGAAGCCCATTGAGTTTTCAGCTGCCACAAAGTCTAACCGCCACTGAGCCTTGCGTTGTAAGTCTTGCGCTGTTTTCAGGTGGTCGCCGGAGATTCCAAATTCCTGCGCATGCTGCAAGTCGTGGATAAGCGCAACGACGGCTTCTTCCGCCCGAATCAGCAATGCCCGTGTGGTGTCCTGGATTATCACGATACGGTCTCTCATCTCTGCCTCGCTGAAGTGATGACATGTCTGGCACGCATTGGCAATGTTCAGCATCGGACTGCGCACGTGGTGTTCACTGATTTTGATTGCGCCTTCTCTCTTGTAAGGCATGTGGCAGTCTGCACATGCCACCCCGCTGCGGGCATGAATGCCCTGACTCCACATTTCAAATTCAGGATGCTGCGCCTTGAGCACTGGCGCGCCGCTGGCTTTGTGCGTCCAGTCCTTATACCCCATATCATTATAATAGCCTTCAATCTGCTCTGCCTTCAGGCCATTGTGCCACGGATACGTAACGAGCTTGCCTTCGCCTTTGAAGTAATACTCTACGTGGCATTGACCGCAGGCAAATGAACGCATTTCCTGGCGTGTTGCCATGGTGTTAACGTCATATTCACCCCTGCGTCCGTCTTTACGCCAGCGTTCGATACTGGGAAGGTGCGGCAGCGGGTCGTCTGATTTTGCCAGAACCCGAATTGCATTAAGGAAGCCGGGGCGGGTAACCCGCAGTTGCATGGTTTCGGGGTCGTGACAGTCTACACAGGTTATCGGATGGGAGACCGTCTTGCGGGCGTCGTTGTATGGCATAGCGCAGATGACCTCAAAGCCTTTCATTATTTGCTCCTGTCTGTGGGCATTGCCTGCCGGCACACCGGCAGTAATGCCTGCATCACGATATGCGGACAAAACGGATGAATGACAGTGCAGGCATGCCCCCGGTTGTTTGACTATTTTAATGCGCTCGGTTATATCCTGGTCAGACAGCATGTAGGCATGACCGCGGTCTTCACGGTAATCCACGCCAAAGGCATACCCTTTAAAAATCTCGCGCCAACGCACGTCATCTTCAAGCTTGTTGAATGCCTCACTCCCTCCGTGTTTGGTGCGTTCGGTATCCACGGTGCGCCGGTATCCGTCGTATTGGCGCGGAAAGTTCTTGCCCCAGATTACAGGGTCAATCGTATCCTCCGTTAATTCCACAACGCGGAATACCTGCTGCCGTGCCTCTTCCTTTCGCTGCGAGACGTTTCCCAGCAACAGTACAACGCCTACTGTTGCCGCTGCGACTACGACAATGATTAACAGATAGATAATCGTTTTGTTTCCCCGTAAACGATTCGACAAAGAATTATTCATAGGTTTTTTCACTCCTTAAAATGTGCATTTTCACAATAATTTCGTTTTTTAAAACACATTATACACACCCCTAAATCCCCTCTTTTTAGAGGGGACTTCCGCGCTCCCCTTTAAAAAGAGGTGTCAGGAGTGTGTTTTGGGATAACAGAACTCCTTGATTTCTCTTAGCTCCATCGGAGCGGTATGTGAACAAAGAAACTACATGCCGCTCCGATGGAGCTTGATTGTGGCATAATGGTTTGTCTACAAACATATCGCTCCTAACGGAGCTTTCCCCGTTTTTACGAGGACAAGTTTCAAGCCCGAAGGGCTGTCAGCATATAGCAGGGGGTGAAGCCCCTTGAGTAAAAGAACAACACAAATTTAGCCCCGAAGGGGTGAAAGAAATTTATTATCATTGCCGTACGCCTAACCCGAACGAGTCGGAAGAGACAAAATCCGAAACACGAATTCCAAAACAAATTCAAATAAACAAAATTTAAAGCACACAATGTTTTGGTATTCGAGCATTGGAATTTAGGATTTGTTTCGAATTTCGATATTCGGATTTTTCCACTAAATTTTGCTAAAAACGTCAAAATTATTTTTAAAAGATACTAAAGTCTTGGCCCGTGTCCGACGCTGCTGTGGCAATGGATACAATCTAACATTTTCTTATCATTGCCCGGATGGGTGGCAATTTGACTCACTAACTCCCCATGACAGTGCAGGCAATTCTTTTGCAAAATAACGCGGTTTTTTGGTAAAACCCGAATCGGCTCATCAAAGTCCTGGAGGGTAAAACCCTTTGAATGCCAGAAGCCATTTTTTAACTTTGTTAAATATTTTGGGATAAACTCATGCGGTATATGGCAGTCATTGCACGTTGCAACGGCATGATGACTCGCCTTTTGCCAGCCGTCATACTGTTCGCGCATGATATGGCAGTTTGCACAGGCCTTAGGATCATTGGAGAGGTAGGATGCCCCCTGTGCATAATAAAATGTGTAGTTGCTTAGGCCAATAAATATGCCGATACAACCACACAGGAAAATAGCCAAAAAGTTTAAACCTGAAGGGAATTTCATATGGAGAAATTATTAAAATATTTAGAAATTTTCAAAATAAACATAAACGCACTTTGTAAAGGCAGGTTTCAAACCCGCCCCTACTTATTATGGCACGCCGTGCAATTAACCCCCGCAGGTTTAGGATGCGGCGGCTCACCCGCCCTGCCTACCGGATGACAGCCTGATTGAGTACAGTTCCCCACAAATGGCGGATGCGGTGAATCAATTGCCGAAGGATGCGCCGGGCTCTGATGACATACCGTACACGTAACCATTGATATGGGGAAATGGCAATTGAGACAGTGACGATTTCTCGTATTTACGCCGCCCCACGATGCCGTATGGCTTAAGGGCGTTGTATTGGTATGGCATCGTTCACAAAAATCTTCCTGATGGCATACACTGCATTTCTTCCGTTCCCACGATGCGGCAAAACCGTGGGTCTTTCTGCGCCATGCATTATTGTGATTTCTGGGTTTTTGGTCCTGATGACAATTGACGCACCAGTTCAGGTCATTGTGGCATCGCTTGCAGTAGTCCTGATTGTAATAGAATTCGTTTCCGTGTTTTTGTATCCAGCGCGCGTCCGTGTGTTTAACCCACCGGTCTTCATGGTAAAGGGGCATGCGGTCCTTTTTAATGTGTTTGTGACAGACATTGCATGCAATCTTCTCTTCGCCTCTTTCTTTGTGACATGGAATACAGTTGCCAAACATATCGGGAATCAGGTCTACGGTAATTGCATCGCTCTTTTCAATACCCTTGTGACATTGAACGCATTCTACCTTATTTTCAAGATGTACCTTGTGCGTAAATTTCAGATCCCGATATTTTTTCGGGATATTGTGTTTCACCTTTATCTTCATGCCCGGTCTTGTATGGCAAAGCAAACAAGATTTAGGGTTGCTGGTATCAAAATCCTTCATATGGCAGGAAAGACATTTCGCCATCTTTGGCCATTTGGGTTCAAGGTCTTCTTTATAATTGTGGCAGGTATTGCAGTCTTTTAAACCCCTTTCCATGTGCTTTGCATGGCTGTAATGAATTTCAGACTCTTTGCAGCCTCCCAACAGCATAAGGAAGGTAAGCATCGTAAAGGGAATCGTATAATATAAATTTTTGTTCTTCATATTAAAAGTTTGTACTGTAAGAAAGCAGCATCTGATGATATGTCTCCGGGTCTGTATCGCTTACTTCGGATGACCACCGCAGGCTGACGTCAGACTGTTTTGTTAATAAATATTTTACCCTCATATAATAGGTGCGGACATTAATCTTTTGTTCAATATCTCTTGTATATTCGCTGTCCAGAAGCGATTCCAGTCCGCTGCTCCCATCAAAATTGTATTTATAGAGTGAGTAGCCGGTACCGGCGCCAATAT
>Ga0194110_10003357_pt1 | contig 19840 bp, 20 predicted proteins | sample TA2Kig1200mmetaG_FD_146192 | JGI IMG/M metagenome (GOLD analysis project Ga0194110, IMG submission 146192) | Freshwater microbial communities from Lake Tanganyika, Tanzania - TA2015032 Kigoma Deep Cast 1200m | ecosystem: Environmental > Aquatic > Freshwater > Lake | place: Tanzania: Lake... | reverse complement strand
ACGGCTCATTTTGTCATGCTGAGGAGCGTTTTTCGCGACGAAGCATCTCGCAACCAGCAAATCGCGATACCCTTCGCTTCGCTCAGGGTGACAACCAAAAGCGCAATTTGTAACCTTGCTCGATATATTCTTCTGAGGTGATCAAAGTTTGTCGAGCGACTGCCATTCGAGCGACTCCCTCCCCTGACAAAATTATAGCACGCTTCACGTTCGCGCGCAATCAGAGAATTTCCCCGCGCGAATTTTCTCCCGCACCTCGCGCATCAGCCGCATCATCATCCGCAGATTGTGAATCGTTGCCAGCCGATAGTAGATCAATTCCTTTGCGCGGTGCAAGTGATGCAAATACGCGCGCGAAAAATTCCGGCACGTGTAGCAGTCGCAGTTCGGATCAACCGGCGCGCGATCCAGCGCAAAGCGCGCGTTGGAAATGTTGAGGCGTTGCTCGACGTTCTCCGCGATTTCGCGCGAGACGATCAGCGCGCCATTGCGCGCCCAGCGCGTCGGCGCGGCGCAATCGAACAGATCGATCCCGCGCGCCACGCCGGCGAGAATGTCCTGGATTTCGCCGATGCCGAGCAGGTGGCGCGGCTTGTCGTCGGGCAACTGCGGGATCGTCCAATCGAGAATCGCGTGCATCTCTTTTTTCGATTTGCCGAGCGAGCCGCCGATGCAAATGGCGTCGAACGGCAGCGCGCCGATCACGCGCGCCGATTCTGCGCGCAGATCGCGGTACGCGCCGCCCTGCACGATGCCCCACAGCGATTGATATTCGCGCCGCGTTTTGGTATGCTGATCGAGGCAGCGCGCTGCCCAGCGATGCGTGCGCGCGAGCGCGGCGCGCGTGTACTCGTACGAATCGAGCGGCGAAGTGCACTCGTCGAACGCGACGACGAAATCCGCGCCGAGTTGATGTTGGATTTGCAATGAGCGTTCGGGATCGAGCCGCGTCAGCGCGCCGTCAAGGTGCGAGCGGAACGTCACGCCGTCGTCGTCTATTTTGCAGAGAGGCGTTCCTTTGGGTGATTGGGTGATTAGGTGATTGGGGGATTGCTCCTTGTCTCCTTGTCTCTGTGTCTCCGCGTCTTCCTCTGGAAAAATATCCGCAATCTTGCCCACGCCATCGCGAATTGCCGCGCCCAAACTGAAAACTTGAAAGCCGCCGCTATCGGTCATCAACGGACGACGCCAATTCATAAACGCGTGCAAGCCGCCCAGTTCCGCGATTTTCTCCGACCCAGGTCGCAGCGCGAGATGGTACGTGTTCGCGATTAGCAGCTGCGCGCCAAGCGACTCCAGATCGTCGGGTGTGAGCGCTTTCACTGCGGCTTGCGTTGCGACTGGCATAAAGTTCGGCGTTTCGATGTCGCCGTGCGCGGTGTGGATGATGCCGACGCGAGCGTGGGTGGCTGGATCGCGCGAGGTGATTTCAAATGTGAGTGACATTGTTTCAGTGAGTTCAAAGTTCAAGGTTCAAAGTTCAACGTTGAACCTTGAACTTGAAACCCTGAACTAGTAAAAAATTGTGCGAACGCGCTGATACGGCTTCAGCCCCTTGGCGCGCGCCTGGCTCGCTTCCCACAAAATCCAATCCACTTGAATGCTCCACAGCTTGCGACCGCGCCGCGCGAGCGCGTCGCGCAGAAATTCGACTGCCCACAATGTTGCCGCGCGAATTTCGATTTCCTCAGGACTGCCTGCCGCAAGTTCCATTGGCGCGTCGATCTTGCGCGCGAGCGCGGGCGCGTACTGCAAAATTTTCCACGCGCGCAAAATTTGCGGCAGTTTGTAATCCGCGAACGCGGTGAGCGCGTCGAGATTGTCGAACGCGCCCCACTGCTTGCCGCCAAACGCGCCCCACAGATCGGCGGCAAGAATTTGCGCGCGCTTGAAAAAGCGCATTTCGCGATTTTCGTACACCGCGATATCGTTGAACGACGCGAAGTTGTCCGCGAGCATTTGCGCGAGACGCGGCGCGTCGCGTTGCGCGGCGGCGACGAAACTTGCCGCGCTACCGCCCCAATGTTCGCGCAGGATCGCGCCGAGTTCGCGCGCCGCGCGCCAGCGCTCGGTGAAGAGCGGAATCGTCACGTTGCCGCGCAGAACGCGCGCGAGATCGCGCGGGGCAAGGCGCGCGAGCGAATCGGCATCGGCAAAGTGCGGTTGCTTTTCCAGCGCGCGTTTGAGCGCGGCGGCGAGCGCCCAATAGCCGTCGAGCCGCCGTGTCATTGCGAGGCGCGGTTTACGCGCCGAAGCAATCCCCAAGTTGTTTGGAGATTGCTTCGCCGCTACGCGGCTTGCAATGACAGAGGGTCTGTACGTGATCCCCCACTTGGGCTTGCACCAAAAACAAAAATTGAGCGCGTCGAGCAGGAACAAATAGTTGACCGTGTGTTCCGTGCCGTCGAAAAAATGATAATCGTAATTCCACGCAGGCGGCGCGGCGCGCGTTTCCGCCAGCGCATCGGCGGCGCGTTCGATCGCCGTGTGATTGATTTTAACCGCGCGCGCGCGTTGAACGACGAACGCCGTCGTCTTGAGCACATCAAGCGGATCGGAACGCGTTGCGAGGGTTCTGTCAAACGCAGATTTGGGCATTTGGGCTCATTGGTTCATTGGCGAATTGGCTCATTGGCTACAGCGCTTTCCCCGCCAACGTCTTCAACCGTTCGCCGTCTTCTTCCCACGCAATCGTGGTCAAGCCGAGTTTCTGGCGAATGTGATCCTCGGACATTCCGTTTTTGTAATCTTGCACCGCGCACGTCCAGCGCAAACTTTCGAACGACAAGGTTTTGCCCAGCCCTGTCGCCTGCGCCAAATCCGCCAATACGTACTCCAAGCGGCGCGCGGTGTACTCGAAGAGAAATTCGCGCGGGCGATATTGTTCGAGGTAAATCGGTAGTGTCGTTGCGAATTCGGGTGAGAGTTTGAGTTTGCGTTCCTTGAAGCGTTTCTTTGCGTCGTCGTAGCGAATGAACAGCGCGGCGTTTGGCGGATTCGCCGCGTCGAGATCGCTCAAGCGAATCGCCATCGCTTCGCTTTTCTTGATGCCTGTCGAAAGCAACAGCGTGACGAGTAGCAGCGGACGCGCATCGCTCTTTTTCGCGTGGAGCAACGCGCGCGCGTGATCGAGCAGACGCGCGATTTGATCGTCGTACAGAATTTCGGGGAGCGGGCTGGTGACGGGGATGTGCGCGATCGGCGCGGCGGGGTCGTCGTCAATCACTTGAATCTGCTTGAGCCACGCGAAGAAGACTTTGAGCGTCGTCAAGCGGCGTTGGTACGATTTCGGTTTGCACGGCACGCCGCGTTCGTACCGCAACCAATCGAGAAACTTTTGGATCGTTTCGGAAGTGATGGCGTTGATTGGCGTGTTGTCGCCGAGATGCTTGCGGAACAAGTTCAGATCGCCGCCGAACGCTTGAATCGTGTGATGCGACCAGTTCAAGCGTTTCATCTGATCGTGATACGCGGTGATCGCGGCGGCAAGCGACGCGCGCGGATAAAGCGGCGCGGTTTCGGTGATCGGTTCGGGCGCGCGTGGTTTCTCCTCGCGCGATTCTTGCAGGCGTTTCGGTTTGGCGCCGGCGGGCGGAAAGAGCGGCAGTTGTTCGTTTGGCATCGGTCTCGTTTGTACCACACTTGACGCGCGGTGTCAAGGGCGCGTTCACCAGATTTCCCCCAGATTTCCCCCCTCGACAAAAACGCGGGATCGTGTTAAAGTGTCCTTGACGAACTGCCCTGGACTGGGCAAGGAGGGACCAATGGCGGAAAGTGTCTACAAAGTGATCGAACTCGTCGGCACGAGCACCGAGTCGTGGGAGAAAGCGGCGGCGGCGGCGGTCGCGCGCGCGGCGAAGACGCTGAAAGATTTGCGCGTGGCGGAGATTGTCGAACTCGATATGCAACTCGAGGACGGCAAAGTCGCCGCGTACCGCGCCAAAGTCAAAGTGTCGTTCAAGTATTTGGGCAAGGAATAGCCCCTGCGTTGAGACGCGTTCGCCGCGTCTTCAACGTCGAGCCAGTTCAACTGAGACAAGGTATGACGCGTCGCGCGCGAGAAAATCGGCGCGCTCGTTTTGACGCGCCTATCGAGAGGTGTTCCATCAATCTTCGATGGTGAAACGGGAAAGCAGGAGCGATGGCGCATGCCAAGACGGCAAATGGGTTTGTCTGCACGCGTGATCCGCGCGGCTGGTATGTGCGCGCGCGTTGGATGTTTCAGGTTCTCGCGCGTTTGTTGTTTCGACTGCGCGTCGTCGGGCGCGAAAATATTCCTGCCGGAAATTACATCGTCGTCGCGAATCACCTGAGTTGGATCGATCCATTTTTATTGGTCGCCGTTCTGCCCGCGCGCCCGCGTCTGTACTTTATCGGCGCGCGCCAAGCCGTGAATCGCGATTGGAAAGCGCGGCTGGTGCGAAAGTTCGATATGTTGATCCCGTTCGAGCGCGGCGCGTCCTGGGTGGGCAAAGATGTTCTCGCTAAACCGTTGCAAGTTCTGACGACGGGCGCAGTGCTGGGTCTCTTTCCCGAAGGGAATCTCGGGCCGGCGGAAGGCGCGGTGCAACCGCTATGCTCCGGGATCGGTCACCTCGCGTTGAACGCGCGCTGTTCGATTTTGCCGATTGCGTTGTGCGGCGTGCGCGAGTTGTATTTCGGCAAGCCGATCACGTTGATCATCGGCAAACCGTTTCGCGCGCAAGTGGATGGTATGACGCGGCGCGAGGCGCTGGACGCGGCAGTGGCGCAGGTCGCGGACGCGCTGCGCGCGCTGTTGCCGCCGTACGTCGAGCCGCAACCGCGTTTCAAGTTGATGCGCTTTTTGACGAATTTGCTGGGATGATCGCGCTCTTTCATTTTGACTTTCCCCCTGACTGACATATAATCCAAGCAATCGGATTTTCTAAGGAGTGGACGATGCTCATTGCGCGAGTCGTCGGCGACGTGGTGGCGACCATCAAAGACGAAAAGATCGTCGGACGAAAATTATTGATCGTGCGCGAAGTGACAACCGAAAACGAGATCGTCGGCAAGCCGATTGTCGCGATTGACACGGTGGATGCCGGAGTCGGCGATGTCGTGCTGATCGCGCAAGGGAGTTCCGCGCGCCAAACCAGTTCGACCAAGGACACGCCGACCGACGCGGTCATTTTTGCGATGGTGGACGCGTTGGAATTGGAAGGCAAAGTCACATTTAGGAAAGGATGAGGGATGAAGGATGAAGGATGAAATCTTTTGTCATTTGTCATTTTCATCCTTCATCTTTCCGCCTTTATGGATGGCTGGCTGGACTGATCTCGGAAACATTTGGACGACGTTCAAGGAACTCGACATTCGCCCGATTGCGGACGAAGCCGAGCGACCGCTGGTGTTGGCGTTCGTCGGCGCGGCGGGTTGCGGCAAGAGTACGTTGATCGCCGCATTGCGGCACGATCCGCGCGCGCGCGAAAAAGTGATCGCGCCGACGATCGAAGCGGACCTCGACGCGGCGGCGCGGCTGGACGCGGCGGACCTAATCGTCTTGATGCTCGACGCGACGCGCGCCGATTTCTCCGCCGAAGCGCACCTGTTCGCCGAGTGGCGCGGCGCGGGGCGCAACGTCGTCGTCTTGTACAACAAGATGGATGCGGCGCAAGACGCGAACGTCGTCAGCGCGACGATGACGCCCTGGGCAGGCGCGCGCGTTGCGTTCGGCTCCGCCGTCGATCCGGAATCGCTGGCGCATAGTTTCGTGCCGCGCGTGATGGATGCGCTGAAAGAATCGCGCGTGTCGCTCGCGCGGCATTATCCGTTGTTCCGTCTTGCGGTCGCGCGCGAGTTGATCAGCGATACGTCCTTCGCCAACGCGTCGTACGCGCTCGGCACCGGCTTCGCCGAGATCGTGCCGGTGTTGGACATTCCGTTCAATGTCGCGGATATGATCATCCTGACCAAGAATCAGGCGTTGATGGCGTACAAACTTGGACTCGCGCTCGGTTTGCCGACGCGGTGGCAAGCGCACGTCGCGGAACTCGGCAGCGTCGTTGGCGCGGGATTCTTGTGGCGGCAGATCGCGCGGCAACTGGTTGGGCTGATACCCGTATGGGGTATCGTGCCGAAAGTTGCCGTTGCGTACGCCGGCACCTACGCGGTCGGTGAAGCGATTGTGTACTGGTACCAGACCGGTCACAAAATGACCGGACGCGGGATGCGCGAGTTGTACGCGGACGCGCTCGCGCGCGGCAAACAGATCGCGCAAGAGATCGTCGCGCGCGCGCCCAAGCCGTCTCTGCCGCAAGTGACGCTGCCAAGTTTGCCGCGTCCGTCGCTTCCGAAACTGCCTGCGCCGCGCGCAAAGAACGTGTGCGCGCAATGCGGCAAGCAGAACGCGCGCGCCGCGAAATTCTGCGCGTACTGCGCGGCGGAGTTGAATTTCTGATTTTCGATTTTTGATTTTCGCTTGGACGTACTCGAATCGAAAATCAAAAATCGGCAATCGAAAATGAAGAAACCAAAGAGAAATCCAAAACGGAGAACACCTACACAGGAGGTCAGTATGGTTGCACCCGAAATGATCGCGCTCGGCATGGTCGAAACGCGCGGACTCATCGGCTCGATTGAAGCCGCCGATGCGATGGTCAAAGCCGCCAACGTGAAATTGATCGGCAGTGAGTACGTCGGCGGCGGATTCGTCACCGTGATGGTGCGCGGCGATGTCGGCGCGGTCAAAGCCGCGACGGACGCCGGAGCCGCGGCGGCGAAACGCGTCGGCGAACTCGTCAGCGTGCACGTGATCCCGCGCCCGCACAGCGACGTGGAAACGATCCTGCCGCAAATGAGCAAGGGCAGTTTCGGCGGACGCGCCGGTGAATCGAAGTAAACGGTATTCAGAATCCAGTATTCAGGAAAGGTGGTTGAGGTGTGAAAGGTGAGTTACGCCTCGCCAATCTGGAGACTGCGCGCGACCCGGGCTTTATCGAGCAAGTGAAAACCGCGCTCGATTTGCCTGCCGACGCGCAGTTGCAATTGAAACACAGCGCGCGCGCCGCCGCCGGCGCGGTGGTGGAGTACGATGTCACCTTGCCGGTCCGCATCGTCGGCGCGGAATTTGGCGCGGCGGATGGCGTGACGGTGGACGAGCGCGTCCGCGCGTTGTTGCGTTTCGATGCGAACGGCGCGCGCGTCGCGTCCCAGGTCAGCCCGCCCGATCGACGTCACTTGCGCTTGGTCAAAGACAATTTGCGAAAACTCGCGGCGGCGAATGCGATCTACCTTGCCGCGCCGGATGAAACGATCGATCCGGACGCGTTGCGCGCGCGGCGGCAGACCTGGTACATCCAAGCCGACGCGCGCGGGCAGAAACGCTTGCGCCGCGCGCTGATCGCGTGAACAACTCGATGGCAAACCTCGTCAACATTTTTCTCAACGATCCAGGCACGCGCGATTCTCCACTCGTCCACGTCGCGCCGCCGCAGGGCAAATCGCCGTTCACGATTCCAGGGTGGAATGGCGCAGGCGGCTTGTTCGCGCCGGGCACGCCGGAGTTTCAAGCCGGACAATTGTACGTCGTTTTGACGCGGACGTACAACGCGTGGGTGGATTTTTTCGATCGCGACTTTCCGTGGCAATCCCAGGTCTCGCACTTGGCGATTGTGCCGCGCGCGGGCGAAGAACTCAACGCGTACTATGATCGGCACGCGTTGAAATTCTGTTACGCCGCGAACCCGCTCACGCGGCAAATGATCTACACCTGCGAAAGCAGCGACATCATCGCGCACGAATGTGGTCACGCGATTTTGGACGCGCAACATCCCGAATATTGGGACGCGCTCTTGTCCGAAACCACCGCGTTCCACGAAGCGTTTGGCGATGTGGCGGCGGTGCTGTCCGCGCTGGATGTGCCGCAAGTGCGCGCGTTGATTCTGGCGGAGAATGGCGGCGATCTCCGGCGCAGCAATTCGGTCACGCGCTTGGCGGAGCAGATGGCGCGCGGTTTTTACGATGCGGGGTACGCGCACACGGTCGTGTCCCCCGATGCGTTGCGCGATCTGGCGAACCAGTTAAAGTACCGCGATCCGGAAACCTTGCCGGGGCGCACGCCCGCCGCGACGCTCAGTTCCGAGTCGCACAATTTTTCGCGCATTTTCTCCGGCGCGCTGTACGACGCGCTGGTCGGCATTTACGAACAACTGCGGAAAGAAAATGTCGCGTTGTCGCCGGATGCCGCGCTGGCGCAAGCGCGCAACGATACCGGGCATTTGCTCGCGCAAGGGTTGCTGCTGGCGCCGCAAGGGGACGCGCTGTTCAAAACGATGGCGGTTGCGTTGTTGATGGCGAGCCAGCAAAATTTCGGCGGCGCGTATTTTCCGATTCTCAAAAAAGTATTCGTCGCGCGACGATTGTTGAAAGGACGCGAAGCGGACGCGTTGCGCGATTCGGCGGGCGCGTTGCACGCGCAGACGAGCGCGCTGGCGGGCGTGGCGAGCGTGCCATTGAGCGCGCGTCCCACTTGGGATTTGCCAGAGGCGCGCGTCGGCGAAGATTTGCCGTCGGGAATTCGCAAGTGGATGCCCGTGCCCAAGACGGAATTTCGCTTGACGCGCGCGCACACGCGGCGCGATCAGAGCCGCGTGTTGTATTACGCCGCCGCGCGCCCACTCGCGTTCAAAGGCGATGCGTTGGGCGCGGCGAACGGCGCAAAGGTCGTGCTGGCAGATGCCGTGGCGATCCAGGTCGATCCAGACGGCATCGTCGTTTCGTCGCATTTTCAGCGCGTTGATCGCGGGCAAGAAAAGCGCGCGCGCGATCACGTCGCCAAACTGATCGCGCGCCGGCGCGTCTACGCCGCCAAAGCAGGCGAACGCGTCGATCCGGCGGAATTGATCGCGCAGAAAAAGCCGTACTATATCGCGTACGACGAGCAAGGGGACAAGCAAATTCGCCGCGCGTTTATCGCGTGCGGGTGACGACGACCGACAGCCGACTACAGACCACCGAATCACAAATGGCGGTCAGCGGTCAGCCGTCGGCGGTCAGGAGTTTATGATGGACATGAATCGCGCCCGGATGATTCCGGGATTGATTTTGATCGTTCTGGGCATCGCGTTTTTGTTAGGGCAGTATTTCGAATTTGGTCCCGCGCTGTTTCTCGTGTTGCTGGGACTGGTATTCTTGATTCCGTACGTCTTTACGCGCAGTTATGGCTTGCTGATCCCAGGTTGTATTCTCGCCGGGATCGGGATCGGCTTGGTGTTCGATCGCCCGCCGCTTGGCACCGCCATCGCCGTGCCGATTGGCTTGGGGCTGGGTTTCATCGCGATTTTCGTGATTCATCTGATCGTCGCGCGCTCGTCGCATTGGTGGCCCCTGATCCCCGGCGGCATCTTGGTGCTGGTCGGCGTCGCGGAAGGTGTTCCGCAAGCGCAAACGCTGATCGAAAAGGGCTGGCCCCTGGTCTTGGTGCTGATCGGCTTGCTGATTTTGGCGGGGCAGTTTTGGCTCTCGCGGCGCTAGAAAAAATATCGAAGGTGTGTGGCTGGGAGTAAAAATGCCCAAGCGTTGGGATCGTATTCCACCCGCAGTAATTCTGTTTCTCTTCTTTTTCTCCATCTACGCGTTCACGATGTCGGGCGTGATTCTGTACGGCGATGAGGTCGAAAAATATCGCGTCGCGCAGAGCATCGTGGATCGGCAGGAGTTTTCGTTTCGCCCGACGGCGCATCGGAACGAGACTGGGGTCAGCGGGCATACCTATTCGATCTATGAATTGGGGCAGACGGTTTTTCAGGTGCCGTTCTACGCGCTCGCGCGAATCGTCCACGCGTTTTTCCCTCAACCCGATGTGAATGAGATCGGGTTCTTGCTTGTCGGGTTCCTCAATCCGGTGTTGACCGCGCTGACGTGTGTCTTGTTCTTTTACACGAGTCGCGCGTTGGCGTTTAGTTGGAGGACCGCGCTGGGGTTGACGCTGGTGTTCGGGTTGGCGACTGTGGCGTGGCCCTATTCGAGAAGTTACACGCGCGAGCCGTTGCTGATGTTGTTATTGCTGGTGTCGTTCTACGCCGCTTTGCGTTTCCATCAGACGAATCGGCGGACGTGGGTTTTTGTGACCGGGCTGGCGGTGGGGTATCTTACGTTCACGAAATTGATTCAAGGGACAGCCGTCGTCATTTTCTTGCTCTACATTTTGTGGATCGTTTATCGCGAATGTCGGCGCGTGGGCGCGGACAAACGCCGAATCGTTTGGACGCTGGCGCGCGTGGCGGCTATTTTTGCGGTGCCGGTCGTGATCTTGCTGGTCGTGCAAAGTCTTTACGGGTGGAGTCGGTTTGGTACGTTCTACAGTGGAATCGGCGGTACCAAATACAATCCGATTGACTGGATTTTCTTTTTGTTGCAGATGAATGAGCCGAGTGCCGCCCTAGTGGGTTTGCTGGTTTCGCCTGCCAAGAGTGTGTTTTTATATTCTTTGCCCGCTTTGATGTTTTTGGTGATGGGGTTCAAGTTCTGGCGGCGTGAACGCGCGGTGGCGGCGGTGATGCTGGCGCTGGTGGTGGCGGCGTTCGGGACGGCGAGCAGTCGCCCGGATTGGGATGGCGGGACGTGGTGGGGACCGCGCTATTTGGTTCAAATCACGCCGTTTCTCATTCTGCCGCTGGGTGTGATCGAAACGCTGCGCGCGCCCGCGCGGCGGGTGTGGCTGGGCGCGCTGGGCTTGCTCGCGCTGGGTGGATTGCTGATTAGCGCGTTGGGCGCGTTCAGCAGCGAGCGCGATTATCTGGACGTGATGGGATACGGCACGACACTCCTTGGGCAAGTTGATTTCTTTCGACACGGCGCGTTTGATTCTTTGGTGCTTTACACGACGCCAGAGAGCGCGCTCGTACAAATCAATCCTTACGGCATCGTGTTGTTGGGCATCGCCGCGCTGACGGGATTGTGGATCGCGCGCGCTCTGCGCGTCCAATCGTTCGTCGCCAGTCACTCGCGCCGAGTGGGGCTGGGTGTTTTGGGACTCGCGCTCCTCGTCCAGATCGTCGCGTTGATCGTGTGGATTGTCATTCCCTACGATCGCGTGCAGGCGAAAAAAGCCGATACGCTGTTCCGGGCAGGCGATTCGTTTGCGATGGAAGGTCGGGTGTGCGAAGCCGTCGCGATGTCCCTCCTGTCGCTGGAACGCGAGACTCGCTATCAAGCCCAAGCCCTAGCGCGCGTGGAAGCATTACTCCCGCGCGCGCGCGGAGTAACGCTTACGACCAGGGATCTGATGGCAGAGATCGAGTCTCCTGCCGAAGTGGATGTGGAAGAAGACTCGCACATCACCATTGCCGGTACCACGGCGCTCAAACTCAGCGCGCCAAAACGAGCGGGTGATGTGATCGCGCGCATTCAAGCCCAGCCCCATAGCGCGTTGCCTAACGCGCAGTACGAACTTTCGGGTTGGGTCAGGGCGGAGAATGTGTATGGGCGCGGCTATGGTTCCATCACCGTTTCCGAAGACAATGGGCGGTTTGAACACATTCGCAGTACCGATCTGGTCAAATGGGATGAGACGCTCGGCTGGTCGTACTTTCACCGAACGTTTACGACCTTGCCGACAACACAGCGTTTATTTATTGCGACTTGGCTGTGGAAGACGCCCGGCACAATTTGGGTGGCTGATCTGCGGCTGGCGCGGATTAGCGAAACCAATCCTCCTTCCACTGCCGTCCAGCCGTGCAAGTGTTTTCCGCATTGCGCCGACCAGGTTCCCGGGCGTTCCGTGGGACCGTATCCATAGCGCAGCGCGGTCACAATCCCAAGATCATCCGGGCGGCACGCGAGGAGCGCGAATGAATCGCATAGATCCGCGAAGATTCGCAGGATGCGCGGATCGAAATCTTCGCGGCGGTCAGCGGTCGTCCGTCGGCGGTCGCATTTGGAGAGGTATCCAATGGCATTTATCACCGAACAAGAATTGCGCGAGCAGTGGCAAGAAGGCAAGGTCACGCGCCTGGAATTTGCCGCCGGGACGCGTTTCAGCCCGGCGGCGCACGATTTCATCAACCAGTGGAGACTCGAGGTCTACGTCGGCGGCGAATTGATGGCGCAACCCTGGTCGCGCGTGGCGCATTATTCCGAAGGCGGCTTGCCCTATTTGGCGAACAAGTGGACCAATCTGCAGGAGCGATCCTAGCGCGTGAATCCGCAGCTGGACGCGTTGCTCGCGCAAACCGAACGCGCGATGATCGCGGCACCGCGCGATTATCGCGGCGAGTACCGCGTGGGCGTCGATCTGGGCACGGCGTACACCGTGCTGATCGTCCTCGACGAAAACGATCAACCGCTTGCCGGAACGTATCGCTTTGCGAATGTCGTGCGCGATGGCTTGGTTGTAGATTTCATCGGCGCGATTGATCTACTGCGCGAATTGAAACGCGACGTGGAAGCGCGGCTCGGTTTTGAGTTGACGCACGCGGCAACCGGTTTTCCACCCGGCGTATCGCGCGTCGAAGTGCGCGCGACGGCGAACGTGGTGCGCGCCGCGGGCTTGGATTGCCGCGCCGAAGTGGACGAGCCGACGGCGGCGAACGCGGTGTTGCAAATTCGCGATGGCGCGGTCGTGGATGTGGGCGGCGGCACGACCGGCATCGCGATCATCCGCAATGGTCAAGTCGTTGATACGGCGGACGAAGCGACAGGCGGCACGCATTTTACTTTGGTGATCGCTGGCGCGTTGAACCTTTCGTTCGACGACGCGGAGAAACTCAAAGTGGATGCGCGCGAGCAAGAGCGGTTGTATCCGCTCGTGCGTCCCGTGATGGAAAAAGTCGGCACGATTGTCGCGCGGCACATGTTCGATTACGCGGTCGAGACGATTTACTTGGTTGGCGGCACGGCGAATTTCACAGGCATCGCGCAAGTCGTCGAAGAAGTGACGGGCGTGCGGACGATTGTGCCGGCGCGTCCGATGTTCGTCACGCCGCTAGGGATCGCGATGCGGGATCGGGAATGATGCAAGTCTTTGTCGAATTCGGCATCCTGTTCGCGCTGGCGATTCTTTTGGGCGCATTCACTTGCGCGACGAAGCGGCGCGGCGTGCCGGAGGGGAATCGTTCCATCCGATTTTGGGATCGGATGTTTATCGCGCTGGCGGGTGGTTACGTCGGTTTGTTTGCGGCGCTGGCGATGGTGCGTTATCTCACGTTTCACACTGGCTATTTGGATCTGAATACCGCGTGGGACTTGGGACAGTACGGACAACTCGTTTGGAATTCACTGCACGGACGCATCCTGGAAGGAACCTTCGTCAGAGATACGGCGACGTTTTTGGGGAAAAGTTTTACGCCGATTGTGCTGGCGTTTGTGCCGTTGTACGCGGTGTGGGCGAGTCCGATCGTGCTGTTGATCGTTCAAGTGCTTGGGTTGGGGCTCGCGGGCTTGCCGATTTATTGGTTCGCGCGGCATCAACTCGGCGGCGCGTGGGCGTGGCTGATCGCGCTGACGTATTACTTGCACCCTGGGTTGCAGCACATCGGCTTGACCGAGTTTCACGAAATCGCGCTGGTAGTGCCGCTGTTATCTTTCGCCGCGTTCTTTCTCTTGCGCGCGCATTATCGCGGCTTGTTCGTATGTCTCGCGTTGGCGTTGCTAGTCAAGGAAGAAATCGGTCTCGTCGTGACGATGTTCGGCGCGTACATTTTTCTGGTTCAACGGCGGCGCGTGCTCGGCGCGAGTGTAGCACTGTTCGGAATCGTCTGGATCGTGTTCTTGTTGCAAGTGGTGATTCCGTTTTTTCGCGGGGCTGAATACGGCGGGGCGTTTTATTATTTTGGACAAGGCGAAGTCGGCGGCGGGGGCGCGCGCTATAGTTACCTGGGACGCAGCGTGCCGGAGATCGTTACGACGTTGCTGACTCAACCCGGCAAAGTGCTGGCGTATATTTTGATTCCGGAGAAAATTGCGTACGGACTCCATTTGTTAGCGCCGCTCGCGTTCGTCCCGATGGTCGGCGTGGAAATTCTCGCGCTGGCGCTTCCAACGTTTGCCTATTCGGTGTTGAGCACGTACCCGTTGCAGTACGAAATTCGTTCGTACTATTTTTCGCCCTTGTTGCCATTTTTGTTTTATGCGACGGTCAGTGGGGTGCGGCGCGTGTTGTTGTGGCGCGGCGAGTTGCGGTACGCGCTGGCGGTGACGTTGTGCGTGTCGAGCGTGGGCGCGTATTTTCTGAATGGCGCAGGTCCACTGGCGCGTCATTTTCAACCGCAGCGTTATCTGATCGACGCGCGCACGCACTTGGGCAACGCATTGCTCGCGCAGATTCCGCCCGAAGCGGTGGTGATCGCGCAGAATGAATTTTTGGCGCACTTGTCGAATCGCCAATTTTTGTACGAAGTGCCGGTCATTCCGCATTATCACCAAGCCGATTATTTGGTGGTGGACACAACGCCGGGATCGTGGTTCTACGTTCATCCGGGGCATTGGCGATATAATTTTTCGTCTGGTTTCTTCGAAACGATCGTCGCGCGCGATAACTATATGATCGCGCGGCGCAAACCATCCGAGCATCGGATTGACGCGCGCTTTGATCAGCGCATCACGTTGCTCGGTTATTCGATGGTCGTCACGGAAACCAAGCCGTGGGGAACGACATTGCGCCCGGTGCTCGAATGGCGCGCCGAGCAGTCCATCGCGGAATCATATCACATCGTGATCAACGTCGTGGATCGGCAAGGGCATCGGTGGGCAACGGACGCGCGCGAGCCGCAGGACGGCGTGACGCCGACCACGCGTTGGCAGGTGGGCAAGTCGGTGAGCGATCAGTATGACTTGCGTCTGCCACCGACGATGCCGACCGCTGACTATTTCTTAACCGTCGCGGTGTGCGCGCGCGATCAGGAAATTTGTTTGCCTGCCGCAGACGGCGCGGGCAACGCGTTGGGCGAAGAAATCGAATTTACGCGCGTGCGTGTGGCGAAGAACAAGCACGCGTTTGCCGCGAGTGATTTGCACTTGCTGAATCGGCTCTCGGTAGATTTGGGCGAAGTGCGTTTGATCGGATTCGTGCCGCCGCGCGAGAAGATTACGCCGGGCGAGTTACTGCAAGTCGGTTTGTATTGGCGCGCGCGCGAAAAACCGCGCGGCGATTACGTCGTCGCGGTGCAACTGCGCGATGTGCGCGGACGCGTCGCGTTCGAGCAGACCGCGCGTCCCGCGAACAACACCTATCCGACGACAGAGTGGGACGCGGGCGAGGTCTTGCTCGATTGGCACGATTTCGATTTGCCGCGTGATGTGGCAAGCGGGGAGTATCAGATTTTCGCCGTGTTGCGCGACGCGGCGACTGGTACCCACGTTGGCGAAACTTTGATTTCGCCGATTTCTGTTGTAAAGTAAGAGCGTACGTCATTTCGAGACACGGGTTTTGTGTCGAGAAATCTTGGCTCCACGACCGAGATTTCTCGCTGCGCTCGAAATGACAATTGCGATGTCTTTGCAGGAGCATCTATGGCAGACAAGTTTGAATTGCGTTGTTACGCGTATCTGGATCGCTGTCAACCGCAGTACGCCGCGTTCGTCGGCACGGTGACCCAGGGCGATTTGTTGATCGAAGGAATGGCGGACTTGTACATCGAAGTCGCGCCGGGCAACGAAGTGTTCCGGCTCGTGGACACGGCGGTCAAGGCAACGCGCTCGAAACCCGGCGCGCAGATCGTCGAACGCGAATTCGGGATGCTCGAAGTGCACTCGTTCGATCAAGCCGAAGTGATCGAAGCCGGACGGATCGTGCTGGATCGCTTGGGATTGAAAATCGAAGATCGCAAGAAACCGGAGATTGCGTCGGTGCAAGTGATCACGCGCGTCGATCCGTATCAGGTGCAACTGCTGAATCGGTTTCGGCGCGGCGCGATGTTGGTCGCCGGAGAAACGCTGTTCATCTTGGAAGTGCAACCCGCCGCGTACATCAACCTTGCCGCAAACGAAGCGGAAAAGTACGCCAACATCAAGATCATTCACATCACGTCGGTCGGACGATTCGGGCGGATGTGGTTGTCGGGAACGGAAGCGGAAATTCTCGCGGCGAAGCAAGCCGCGTTGCAAGCGTTGGAGTCGGTGGAGGGAAGATGAAGGATGAAGGCGGAAGGATGAAGGATGAAAAATCCGATTTCTTTCATCCTTCATCCCTCATCCTTCATCCTTCATCCTTCATCCTTCGGCTTGGAGGACGTGCGATGCCAAAAACGATTTACACGGAAAGGGACGTGGAAGACCTGGCGCGGCGCGGCGTGAAAGAGATCGCGGTCACGGACGAGGTGTATGTCACCGACGTAGCGCGCGAGCGCGCGGAGAAACTGGGGATCGCGTTGCGCGCGCCAAGCGCGATTGCCGCGCCTGCGCCAACGCCGGGCGCGCTGAACGTGCCGCGCGAAAATGCGGAGCAAGTGATCGCGCAAGTCAAGGCGGATGTGCTGGCAAAACTGGGATCGAATGTTGATGCCGCGCTGATCGAGCGGATCGTGCGGCGCGTGGTAAGCCAGGTTCAAAGTTAAAAGTTAAAAGTTCAAAGTTCAAAGTTGGTTGGAGTCAACCTTGAACTTTGAACCTTGAACTTCGAACCTCGAACCTCGAACTTGAAACCTGAAACTTGAAACTATGATCCTCGGCAAAGTTGTTGGCGAAGTGATCGCGACGATCAAAGATGAATCGGTGCAGGGGCGCAAATTGCTCCTCACGCAATTGCTGACGCCCAAGCGCGAACCGATCGGTCGTCCGCAAGTCGCGATTGAAGTGGTGCACGCGGGCATCGGCGATTTCGTGTTTCTCGTTCGCGCGCGCGACGCGTCGTTCGCCGTTGTGCCGAACGCGCCTGCCGATCTCGCCATCGTCGGCGTGATTGATCACATTGACACGATTGATCCGGGCGATATTGAGTTGCCGTTTGGGAATACGTATTTCACGTAGAGATTGGAGACACAAAAAGATCGTGGCGTAATCAGGAAAAGTATGATGTGAATTTTGGAGAACGAAACCATGTCACTATTGCAACTAGTACCGTGTCTCATAAGTTTTCCGACGGTTGTCAGACCGCCAACGGCAATCCCTTGTACGTCCAGCGATAGGGATGCGCCCAACGCCGATTGTATGTGCGGATGAAAGTGAGGATGTGTCGCTGCAACTCGGCATAACTGCGCCAGGAGCCGTGTGCTCGGTCGGTGAACAGACGTTAGGCTGGTGCTGGCAACGGGGTCCATTTTCGTTCCACTTGCTTTCGCCGGGGGAACAGCGCCCGCCGCTTGGACTGAACCGATGGTCCCAGATGCTTCTTGCACCATTCCAAGACTTTGGCCGTCGAGACAGTTTCCAGGGCATGTTGCACCACAGCTTCGGTCGTCGGAGACACCATCGCACAGACACTCAAGATCAGACCCGTGAAGCCACTCTTGGCTTGGGTCCGCTCGACCTGTTTCAGCCGGCCAAACACCGATTCAATGATTTCACTACTGCCCAAGAGCCGTTCGCCCGGTCGTGCCTTCGCCGCTTCCTGGCACACGAACGCCAACAACTCCGCCCGCACCGCTTTGGTGCGTTCGGTCGATAACGCCGTGGGGAGTTGGTCCGCCAATTTCAGCGGCAGCCCAGCCGAGAGACCCTCTTGCCGCACCAAACGTTCGGTGGTGGTGACCAGTTCAAGCAACTCGGACCATGCGGTGAGCGGTTCCCGGAACTCGCGCAGCCAGCCCAGCTGCGCTTCGACCGCGCCGGCGTCACCCGACGGATTCGCCGGACCAGGCGGTGCCTCCATCGCCGCGAGTGCCGCGCGGCCCCAGCGGATGAGGCGGTCGACATTGAGGTAACGCGCTTGGGTGCGCTGGCTCGGTGGCATCCAGTGCGCGAGCGCGGTTTGTTGCAAGCGGCTCCGCGCGGACGTCGCCTGCTGCACAAACGCGAGCCACATCGCATCGGGCGCGAGCACATGCTTGAGCACCGCGGCGGTCTTGTGTTTGATGTCGTAGATCGCGCAGGTCTCGGGATGCGCCTGCTGGAAATCTTCGATGCCACCCCGCACATCCGAGCCATGATCACTGATGATTTCGCGGGGGACCCCCGTGACTTGCACCGTGGCTTCGAGTTGTTCAGCGACCACCGTGCGGTCGGAGTGGGTCACGGGAACGAGCGCGAGGGGCTCCACCGCCGCCTGATCCAAGCACTTGCCTTGGGTGGGTAAGGCGGAGAGCCGAATCCCGAGAATCAGCAAGCACTTCGTGGCGCCGATTTGCAGAGTGTGATCGACGATCCAGACCCAATCCGCGGCCTGCTCTTTCGGACGGGTCAATTTGAACAAGCCCAGGCGCAGCAGCCACAGCCGCCCCGTCCACCAGGACGGACTCGCAAAGGCGGCTGACCCCGCCGCGTGCAACAGCCCGAGCACCGCGCCGACCCCGCGCAGGCTGACCGCGGCGGATAACACGAAGGATAGAAAGAAGCAGACACACCCGATCAAATAGCGATGCCGGAAAACTCGCGGGTCTCTGACGACCGGCACGGACGGCGGGTCGGCGATCGTGGCGGCCGGTTTCGAGCGGCGGCGCGCTTCGCATTCTAATTTCTGGCGGGCGGCTTTCTCGGCTGCCAGTTCGCGCTCGAGTTCGCGGGCGCGCTGTTTCCAGCGGGCGCGGCTTGTCTCCAAAAAGCGCACACGCTTCGAGAGCCGTTTGACCTTTGCCTTGGCGGTCCGACATTTGGCTTTCCATTGATCACGGCTCTTTTCAAAGAAGCGCAGCAGCTTGTGCTTCGGGCTGGTATAGGTTTTGGGTTCAGGAGTGCTGGTCATGGTCTCTCCACGCGATCATCAGATGGACCGACCCTACCATACTTTTTGACTGGAAGCAAGACCCGTGCAGGAACAGAAATAGAGCCAATTGTTGAGCAGTCGACCGTGCAAAACAGTCCTTCTTTCACCATCCTAGGCTATGCCTTTCTCCAGGGTGTTGCACAGGATACACGATTCCCGGAGAAATGCAAAAGCCGCCCTCATTGGACGGCTTGACGGATGGTGCTGGGACACACCGCCATTCTATTCAGCCGAAACTGGCGCGATCGCTGTCAAAGATTTCGGACGGGGACAGCGTACAAGCGTGCCTGCCGCAAATATCCTGCGATGCGATATATTTACGATGCGATTGATATACTGCAACAGGTCCAGATCGATTTACACGTATGGGCGGTAGAGTCAACAGCGCGTTTGCTGTGGAATGGCAACTTACTACAGAGGATCATCCGCTGGAGGCAAGTAAACCGTATCATGCACTATATGCTGTATGAAGAACGAATATTGGCAGAGAGTGAAGGCAAATTGATGCCACGAGACGGGCAAATCGAAGCAAAAGAAACGCGAGCTGAATGGAAACAGTATGCTTTTCACCTGCACTTTTTCCTTGGTATGTCTTCTACTAACCAGCGCAGAATTAGGCTCTTTGCGGCTGAACTATTCGATGCAGGAGAGGTTAGAAAGGCAACAAGATTGCTGAGAGGAAGTAAACAAAACAAGCCAAAGGATCATTATCTCTGGAATAATCTTGGTGTTGCCTTCGCAGATTTTAGACACTACGCCGAAGCTGAAGAGGCTTATCGTAAAGCAATCCAGTTGAACCCCAATGATGACAGCGCTTACAACAACCTTGGTATCCTGCTCCACACCTTGAGGCGGTATTCTGAAGCTGAAACAGCTTATCACAAGTCAATCGAATGTGCACCACACTGGGCTTCCACATACCACAATTTTGGTAACTTACTGTAGTCTGGCGAAAATAGACCTTGGAATTGTGCAAAAACAAAAATATTGCCCGGAAATTGGCAACACGAAACTATCATCGGA
>Ga0194110_10003330_pt1 | contig 19937 bp, 18 predicted proteins | sample TA2Kig1200mmetaG_FD_146192 | JGI IMG/M metagenome (GOLD analysis project Ga0194110, IMG submission 146192) | Freshwater microbial communities from Lake Tanganyika, Tanzania - TA2015032 Kigoma Deep Cast 1200m | ecosystem: Environmental > Aquatic > Freshwater > Lake | place: Tanzania: Lake... | reverse complement strand
ACTACCCCTCTGTTTCTGGCAAACGACCTCTTTCATTCTCTTTAGGTTTGTTACAGTACCAGCATAATTACATGCCTTATTATCTGAACTCCGAAGGTAATTTGATGGTTGAAGTGGCAGGTACGGAGTACGATTTATCTAAATTAGAAGAGCCAGAAAAGGGTAAGGTATTAGACGCCTTCATGGATAGGGTTTCTTCTCTCTGTAGTAGCTCTAAAACAGGTAGTATTGATTCTCAGGACGCTATATACCACTCCCTCCAGAAATATCAACACGGTCTATATGATACCTTCCCAGAAGAGGCATCGGAAGTTCTTGGCGGTAGAAAGCCCCTTGATAAAGTTCAGGCGATTGATGACATACACAACGACTCCGAAGTGCTTCAAAATGCCGTTGATGTTATATCCTCTTTAGGTAACTTTATTGCTACCGATGCTGAGAAGTGGTTTAAAGGGGAAAACCCCGATAATCTTACGCCTGACGAAATTGCATCTTTAGGAGATGACCGAGCTAGGATTATTGAAATGGCATTTAAGCGTAAAGCTGATGAGATTTCCTTACAAATGCCTGCAATATTAGAACAGTTAGGTATCAGCCCTGCGAATCAGGAACTTGTATCTAATGTAATTAATGATGCTCTCGGCGCTGTGACAGAAAGTGCTAGATTAAAGATGGATAACAGAGGGGCTAAAGGTAAAGTAACCTTAGATGCCACCCAGTTAGGTTCCATTTTTGAGTATATGCAACTTGTAGTACCTGTTGTATCTGCGGTAAAGCACGCCGAAAAGTTAGGTAAATCTGTGGAACTCGTTGAGGGTGATACAGGTAGGGGCTCTTTCCATACAGATATAAGTCCTGAAAAGATGGCAGGTAGGCCCCCTGTAGCCCCTGCAACCACAAGAAGACAGTCTGGTTTCCTTAGAAATAGATTTACTGTAGGGGGTTTTCATCTTAAAGTTGATGGAAAAGACCATTACATTGTTAAGGAAGGTAGGACTGGAGGTACTGGTGATATAACTCACGTTGTGGACCCTAAAGGTGAGGCTGCTGTGTACCCATTCGAAGGTAAGAATTCAAAACTTAAAGGCATTCAAACTCCGCATCTTTCTCAGGTTTCTCCGATGCTAAAGTTTATCCTTGCTGCTACAGGTAGTGCTAGTAAAGTTTCTATTGGCTCTACAGGCACAGTACACACAACCTGGGGACATTCACAACAGGCACTTACACCTTTAGGTCTTATCGGCAGTAATCAGGGTAACTCTATGTTTTTCCGTCCTAAATTTGGCGTTGCTAAGATGGGAGGCTCCACTTTGGATTACGACAGGATGGTTAAAGTATTCTCTGTATCGGATGGTTCAGGATTAGAATGTACCAGTTATGCATAATAGTAAAAACCGAATCGTTCAGGTAACATGTAGAGTATGACTATTAGAGCAAAATTAAAGAAGCCACAACCACCTACCTCATCTGATGATGGGGTAGGTTCTGTTGTATTGAAGGGATTCACAGTACCTTCCGGTTTTGTTCTTCATTACACAACTAGTACGGGTTCGGGTAAATCCGCCCGTGAAGGTGATTTTGTTAACTCTAATCACAGGTTCCAAGAAGTTAGGGACGGTAAAATTCCCGGCTGGAATCTACAGAAAGTTCAATCAGACTTCTCCTTTGAAGTTGCGGAAGAAGAAACTACACTGGATTTTGAAGACCATACATTCACACCGTGGGGCGAGAAGATATCAGTTCTTGGTGTACCTGTACTACCTAAAGGTATATTAAGAAAAATTACTACTGTTAAACAACTCGGAGGCGTTAAGTACAAATACCTCCATCCTGAGATTGAGGAATACGTAGCTGAGATTCGCAAATTCCTTGAGACAACCTACAGTGTAAAATCTGGATTAAGTGAAGTTGAAGTTTTAGAACTTGCGGATATAATCAACAGAAATATAAATCTATTATTAACCTTAGAGTCTACTCCGTACATAAAACGGATGTTTGATATAACCAACCCTCCTGATGTTACTAACCCAGACCTAGACTCAACCTTAAATCCAAATAGCCTAGAAAAAGTATCCATTAATAATATGTCATCTGGCTTACTGGCTAACCTGTGTGCTAATGCAGGTATAACTCGTGAGGAGTTTATATCAGAAGTAAGTTCGGGTATTTCTAGAGCCGACTTCGAAAATAAATATGGTCAATACGTCAAGGTTAATTCGGTAAAGATTGATGATATGTTGTACACCAAAGACGAAGCCCGTTCATTCATAGAAGAGTCTTTATCAGGCATTCCACAAGAGATTAGACCCATTGTAATGACATATTTAGGTGGAGCAGACCTTATAGGTCAGACCATAGATGAGGTTATTCGTGATTTGAAAGATGCCGATTACTTCTTCACAGAAATAATCTCATCAGATTATCTAGATGATTTAGCCCCTAAGGATAATTTAACCTTATACGACTTGAGGAAAACTAAGGTTGAGGGTTACGATTTAATACCTGGGAGATTTGAAATTCTCAAACGTGTAATGTCCCGAGAATTCCTTTTAAAGCTGCTTAAGAAGGGCTCGGACGACGGTTCAAATTCAGAGCAGAGTGTTCAGGATGTTGTATCAGAGATAATCGAAAACTATATAGAATATCTAGGTGGTGACGTTAGAACCTACAAGAATCTCATGAGCGAGTGGTTATCAGGTGAGGACTCTGTTACAGTTCAGGTGTTTAAAGATTGGGTTTCCGGTAAGAATTCCCCCGAAGTGAAATCCCTTAGGTCAACCTTTGAGGCCATTCAATCAGCCCATTCTGACTTATACACACATGTCATGCAGGAGGCTTATGCTTTCCGTCCAGTTGACTTGGGCGTAGAAGAAGAGAAGCTCTCACTTACGGAACTTTCAATAGTTAACATGACTAATACAGTGGCGTTCTCTCTGGATGAAATTGCGGCTAGGGAATACAAAGATAATTCCGAAACTGCTGTAATCTTACTTGCCGCTAAGGTTCCAACTTCTAAGCTTCTGTTTATTCCCGGACTATACATGGCTAAACCCTATTGGAAAAAAGTTAAAGGGAAACCTGTCTATGTTACTCGTGATGAACCTGAAAGAGACACTAATGCCGAAATAATAGTTAAATCATCGAATACTTTAATAAAACGTAAACTAGATACGTTGGAAGTGGAGGTAGTTTTATGATTTTTAAGAGGCGTGATATCAAAATAGTCAGGTCCGAGGCTAATAAATTAGATTCAATAATCAGGCAATACAACGATTCTCAAGGTCCAACTGTAATTCAGGCTTACCAAGACGGTCTTATAAACGAAGACCAATTAATAGAACTTGTTGAAGTTCTGGAGACCAACGGTTACCCAAGAAAACAACTCTACGACTTACCTTACTCATTTGCGGTAAGAATACTACTCTGAGGTTAATATGGAAATTACAAATCATAAAATTGGAGAACACTTCACATTAATAACTGAGAATCCACTTGTAAGAAGCTACAGAGTATTCAGAAGTTATGATGGTAAATATTTCAATAGAGACAGGAAACTGTTTGAAACTTGGGAGGCTGAGAATGCTGATTCCTACATATTCCCATTCTTCCCACACCCCGTACCGGGTTTACAGCTTTCAAGGGTGAATTATATACCCAAGACGCAACAGGATTTGATATTTGAGTATATTGACAGTTCAAGTTCCGTTGTAAAGAGGGAGAGGCATGTATTCGGCGGTCTTTATGACGAGTCCCGTCCCGGACTTTGCATTATATACGGTACACTTTATAACCCATCAGGCTTACCTATACCTAATACAAAGGTAGAGGCATCATTAAATAAAAATGGGTATTTTCTCGATAAGGTACCCATAATGGGGCCTGTAGCAACCGCTGTAACAGATGAGAGGGGGTATTTTGAACTTCCCCTTGTTCAAGGAATAAATGTGACTATTAATATTCCTGCTGTAAGCTTCACAACCAGTGGTTATGTTCCCAAAACTTCGACTGCTGTGCTTAGCGGATACTGCTTATTGAGGGAGGGTTATGGAACTCATTAATTCCCTATCCAGCAAGTTCAATGTCAGCGAGAGGATGTTAGAGTCTTGCTTAGTAGTCAGACCTACTATCAATTACACCAACGCAGAACTTGTGAAGTTATGTGAAGAGCACAGAATGGTTGTAGCCCTACCTGAGAAGAATAACGATGTTTATCTACTACTTGCAGCCGATAGGCTTAGAAATGTAGGCAAAGACATGATTAATTATTTTTACTTCAAGAGGCTATGTACGTTTCCCGAAGCTGAGCTTCTTTGGAGGCATTATTCTGATAACCTATTCACTGGTTTACAAGTTAGACGTTTATATATAAATAATATGAGAGTAGATTACCAAGACGTAGAAGCTGAGGGTCGTACAATTAGATTCACTATCGAAGGTGCTTACCCCGTTCAGTCAAACTACAATCACATGGACAGTCTATCTATTTTCATCAATGGTACCTTGTATAATACATATAAGGTCAGTATACTCTCGGGAGGTTTAGTATTTATATGGACTACACCTTAGTTTTTGGGACTATATATGGCCCGGAAGGTTTACCCTATAAGGGTGCTATAGTTAAATTTGCTTTAAATAATGCATTTTCAGCGAACGGTCGTTACTTTAGTACGTCCGAGGTCAGGGCTGTAACAAACAAATTTGGATATTTTGAACTGGATTTGCCGCCTTCTGTTTGGGATATGTCCGGTGAAAACTACTACAATATGACTGTTGTTCTAAACACATCAACGTCCCATCAAGTAGTCGTCCCTTATACAAATGAGGGTGTGAATTTTGCCGATTTGGAGGAATATAAATTCCCCCATGAGAGACAGACCTTTATTGGTGAAAACTGCCATTAGTGGAGATTAAAATGACACAAAAAGGAGATATACCTGTAGAGACTAGAATCATTCTACTGGAAAGAGACATGGAATTACTGAAGCTACGAGACAGTGATATCCGAGCATGGCAAGATTCGGTAAATAGAACCAGCTATAAGATAGAGTCTCTGGAGAAGTCTCTGGATTACACCCTTGAGCGATTCGATGAACTTAAACTCATCTTCAAAGAAACGCAAAGTGGTCAGAAGACAATGCAGGACGTTCTTATACAGAAAATAGATGAAATGAATAAAGCATCTGCTCCTGAGGAGAAAGCTGAGAAAACTTCATGGCAAGGTACTGTTGAGAGTATTGTGAAAGTAGTATTCATAATCTTATTTATATTGGCAGGTCTACTGGGAATTAAACTTCCCGGAGGTTTAGAATGATTCCCGATTTTCTGGTATCCTCTTATATTGAGTTGATTTGGTTTGCGGGGATAATATTATTCTCATGTGTTATATTTTTTGGTAAAAATAAAACCAGAGGATTCTTTTTAAATCTCGGAGCGGTCATGCTCATCATCTGCTATAGCTTTATGCTACAGGAATCTCTACTGTCGTTCACAGAGTTGGGCATACTTCAGTGGGGCATTCGTCTAGGTATAACGTTTATACTGTTTGACCTTGCCAAGAGGACCGAAGTGCCTAACCCCATAGAATCTTTTAAAAAGATAAAAAATAAAATCACCACACGAGGTAAACGTAAATATGACTAGAGTTAGAGAAGAAGTTACACCTTCGAACGAAGTAGAAATTACTCAGGACTACTCCCCTGGGTATGATATTTCTCTAGGTGTATCTAAAGTAATAGAAGGTACCCGAATCATGGGTGGTAATGCAAACGCATCCACAGGTTCAGCTAACCTTATTGATATTGATGTAAACAATATTGAAATTGTAGATAGTTTAAATGACAGGTACCCTTTAGCGTGGCCTTCCATGTATCCTGGGACCACATACTCATTTAGAGACGTGGACGGTAAATCACAAGCTCTTAAATTGGTTAAGGCAGTGGAGCTATGGCTCTATTTAAACAACTTTGAAAGTAGTAACCTTGAATACGATGCCATTGAGGATAACCTATCACCCTCCAACATAGAACCTGCAAGTACTAACGGGCTATCATATTCAGACTATCTAGATAAGAATGATAACCCGTATAGAATCCCCCCTGAAACAATGTGGAACAGGGAGATATTCTATGACCAGAGTGGTAACAGGATTGATGCAGATGGTAACGTCATTCCAACTATTTATGTTGACTCAAACGGCTCTCCTGTATTCAGGAATTACGATTTAGGTACAGATGAAGAGTTAAATGTACTTAAACTGAGCCTGGAAGTGGCGTCTTTCCGAGGCAAACTTCCTCAAAATATGGTGCAATTCGTAAATCCAGACCACACTTTAGTGAAGGATATCCACGACTTTACACCCTCTGAGCTACAGTCTGTAAGGGATGCCGAACTTCTTTTTAGCCCCATTTCAATAATTCTCCCGTATAGTCCCTTCACACTCCACGGTACGAGGGTTATAGCCACTAAGGTTGCAGGCTCTCATGTGGCAAAGCTTTACAGTACAGATTACATGTCAGGAACAGAGTATGAATCTACGCTAAGAGCACCTAAGACAGAGTACGAGTGGGGCGGGGCTTATGCGTCAGGTAAAAACACATACTAATTAGTAAACTGTCATTTCTAGTCTATAAATGAGTCTATACACGCTATATATTAGAAATATTCACTTTTTATGCATATTATTAGGTGTGACAGTACGAAAAGTAAAAACATACACAAGAAGACCTACTAGTAGTGGCTGGGCTAAGAAGAACACCTACAGGGGTATTGAATACCGCTCTCTGTGGGAGACCTATGTGGCTAAGCTACTACTATATGCGGGTTTGGATTTCCAATATGAACCCCGAAGGTTTTACCTTACCGACAAACTATCGTATCTTCCAGATTTTTATATACCAGAGCTGGCAGCCTATATCGAGGTAAAAGGCTGGCTGAAAGAGAAGGATAAAGTTAGAATATCCTTGTTTAAAACTAGGGTTACTGGTAGACTAATTTATATGGGAGAACATGAACTTGAGGAAGTGTTTGGAGACAGTGCTGCGAAGATTTCAAAGCTAGATTTCGAAAAATACGTCCCATCTAAGCAGGAAATACTTAGATTTCATAAACTCATACAGAAATCACTCAGAGGTTAAAGATGAAAATTGTTACAGATGTAAACGGAAATAAATATACAGTAGAGGACACTGCCCTTACACCATACGTAGGCGGTCCTCAAAAAAGAGCTAAGGTTCTAAAATCTTTCAGAACTGAGGAGGGTGCTAACACCTACCTAACAGCTATGAAAGGCAGGCTTGGAGAAGCGTTTGTAATCAAGTCTCTAGACGGGTATGATGAGTATTGCGACCCTGTAGGTGTGCCCCTACCAGCATTACCCACCCAACCTGTTCATATTATTGTAGAGGAAGACCTTGGCATCGTAGGAGATAGCGTAGTTTCCAAGAATGGCGACGACATGTTTGCTCAGATGTACAGAAAAGGTCTTGTACAGGTTGAACATGGTAGCGTAATGCCTTCTCAGAAGTTTTATGAACTTCTCTCCGAATTTACTGAGAACGCAGTATCTACTTATATGAAGTCTTCAAATCCTGAAGCCGATAAGACAGACACAGGTGTACCTATGATTGACGTGATTACAGAGGCATACGAAGTTCTTAAGTCTTCCGAATCGGGTAAATTAGCCCTATCTCAGGAAGAGGCTAGTAACACAGATGCCCCTGCACGTACCGAGTCTTTAGGCGACCAGAAGGGCAGAGTTGAAGCTCCTCAGGATGGTAAGTCCGGTGGCGCTAGCACTACGGCACCCGAAGGTCAGGCTCTTTCTCAGGAAGAAGCAGATGCTAAGAACGCTGGGGAAAGGCTCACTCCTATCTCTGACGAAGAAATTAAACAGAAAACTGGCGACGTTCAGGTTATGAAATCCTCATACGTCTTCAAGTCCCTAGTGGAGGCACAGGCTTTCTCTAGGAAAAACCCTGAGTTTGCTATCATCGAGCCTTCTACAATTAAAGAGAAGAACGAGCACGGTAAGAGATTTACCTTCGCTGTTAGAAAAGCAACAGTTCACGCTAGAAAGTGATAAATACATTACCGCTCCTTAGGGGGCGGTTTTCTTTTGGCACTTAAGATGTTATAATCGAAAAAATAGAGGAATTATGATAGAAATAAACGAGAAATTCATCAAAGACTACACAGAGCGTTTGGAAGACCTTGTTCTTCAACACCTGTCTGCTGATAAGGCAAATAAAACTAAATTATGGTCATTGAAAAGAGCCCATGACCACGTAGACAAGCTCGTAACAACCCTTTTTGGTGTTCAGGGAAGTTATTCTGGGATAATTCAGTATCTTGCAGATGAGCAGCAGCACCTAAATTTAACATTAGGGGACGCCGTTAGACGTGCGGAGTGTATGGTGGCCGAAGGGTGGTCTATTAAGAATGAAAATGGACGCTTCCTATTACTTGATTCTAACTTTAGGAAGGTTAAGGATGTTACAGGTTCTCCAGATATAGCACCTGCGCCTGTTGTATCTGAGTTTGGACCTGAAAACTGCTGGATGCTTCTGGAAGAGACTGAAGCTCGCAAGTTAGCTAAAGAGGCTGCCGCTCATGGTGTTGACACCGCAATGCTGTCTTCCCCTAGTTTTGCCTATCAGTTCGTTGTATCTAAACTTGGTGTGGATAGTCCTCTATTTCCCTTTGCTCAGTCTTATAAGGGTATGGGAGAAATACTAAATAAGACTCACTATTTTGAAAGTAAAGATTTAACATCACTAGAAGAACTCCGAGATGAGGGTTTTAGAATTTCTGGTAAAATTAACCCCTCTGAAGCTCAAAAAAGCTACATGAAATCGGGCACCAAAGGATACTTTGTACTTCCTGTTGGTGATAATTACATTAATGGTAAGCCTGGGGATGCTATTTTTGTAGCTGATTCTTACTGGAAGAAATCGTTACTTAATGATTTAGGTATAAATGTAGAAGCCCCCATTCAGATTGGTGAGATGGGCTTCACATTTGCGCTGGGATTTGAAGACACCGAGCACTATGCCTCCACACAAGACCTAGGAGAAGTAACCCGCCTTCTATACTCTATTCAATCTCAAAATAAGGCTAGGAACTATCCTATTTTTGACAAAATAATTGGACAGCTTGCTTCCATTTACGTCGTTGAAAACTTAATAGTTGGTAATTCTAACTTTACACTGGCTAATGTTTCCCTAGACACTGTAAAGCCCCAAGTATCACTACGTTACTCTTCTCAAGGAAGGAACTATGCTCCAAAGCAGATAAAATATGCCCTTGAAAACTCTAATCAAGGTGCCTCTGGTATCAGTGTGGTTGATTTCCTGTCAATGTGCCCACCTATAACCTCTCAGGACGCAATTGATAACTTATCTTTGGTCATTAGGGCCTTACCTGAGAAATTTAAATCAGCAATCAAATCTGCTCAGTCAGAAGATTCGTATATTCAGGGAAATATTGATACATTGAGGTCATACTTATGATTTATATTTCGTGCTCGGCTGTGGTTGAAGATAGTGAGTTTGTAGTTAAGAGTGTCTATGTAGTTGGAGACAACGGAGAATCTTGGATTATTACAGAAGGTAACGATTGGGCACCTATTAAAATATTTATGAACCCTGAACGCCTTTCTTCTATCCTTGAATCCCAGAAATACTACGCTGCACCTGTGGTGTACTCCCCAATCAGACAGCATACTGACGATGACCCTAAATCTTTCGCTATTTACCTTAGAGACAAGATAAAGAATGGTTACGGCACCAAATTCCACAAAAAACTTTTCAAAATACTCTCTAATGTTGGAGAGGAATGGAGTACTAAATAATGCCTGCTATTAGAATTGGCTCACCTGAGTCGCCAGTATTACCCGGAACCCCTGTACCCGGAAAGCCGGGAAAATATTATGAAGCTGGTCAGTTTGCACCTTCCGTGGACGAACTGGCAACTTCTACATTCTCCGAGGCAGATAAAGCAGGATTAATATCCACAGATTTACCTATTTTTGAGGACGGTGATATTTCTCCAGATAAGGTTGCCTCTTGGAACCCTAAGGATAGTCTGCCTGGGGTTGTGGTATCCAGTCAGGTAGATAAATTCTCTATGGCAGTTATATTAACTGCACATAGCATGTATCCGAAGCTGTTCGACTCTATAAACTTAAGCTCTATACAATCTGGGGATGCTTTAGAAGCACAGGGTTCTAAGTCCGTGGTAGGCGAGTCTCTAATTACCGTACAAACTCAGGCTAGGAATCGTATATTTACATCTACAATGTTTATATACTCTAGGTTTTACCAATACCTAGCTACCCCTATAGTGTCAGCTATCCCTGGGCGCACTAAAGGTATATCAGTGTCTCTGTTTGCAGCGTTTAAGGCTATTGGACATGCTCTGTTCAATAAGATGGTTCACGAAGGGGAACTGGAATTAATTGGTAGATTTACGAATGCCTCTGGTTGGTCTAAAAACCCCCAAGAAGGCAGTAGGGGTAGTTACATGGGTAAAAAGAACATGGCCTCTTTCTTTAGAGAGTCGGATTCGGCTGTAACTTCTGAAGTAGCTAGGTACTCTCCTATAGACGACTTCGCTGATACGTTTGCCCACTACCTTACCCATCGCTCCTACCTCTCGGCTGTTGCCCCTGAAAAGCTTATGGTCATGGACGATATAAATGAACATTATGGATTGGTGTAATAATGTATTACAAAGTTTCACTTCTTAATCAAAAACTAGATAACTCAACTGCGGAGATTATTCTTTACCAGAACCCTCAAAGTTCCACAGGTGTTCAGATTGCAGTATTCTCTGCTAACAGTAAGATGAAGGCTCACTTAGAAAAAGTTCTGTCTACAGAGTATTACGCCATGTCCCCCGGTAGAACATCCACTGTAGAAGCTACTATATCTGCCATTTCATTGAAACCCGGCACTATGGAGTACTACCAATGCATCCCCGAGATATTAGGTTGGAAGGGGTATAAGGCTGTCTTCTCCTCTGATATTCACAAGGCTGTGGACGAACTCAGTACTTTTGTGGTTCTAAAATCAGACGCTATCTATAACAATGCAAAAGGGCAGAGAATCGTAAAATACGTACCCGAAGGATATGTTGCGGTCAACAGTTCTGACGGACGTGTTGTTATGGGAGGGCGTTATTTGAATGCCAACATTGATAAAGAGGGGGCAGAGTGGTCCTTAGAGCCTAATCCCTATGCGACTCAAACTACGGGTCAGAGGGCTAACGCTAAAGCTGACTACGAGATGGGATTTGAGAAATATCACCCCGGTATGGATGAAGAGGCTTACACTAAACGCACAGAGGAACAGGATGATGCTGATTACCACACACTGCAAGGAAGCTACACTCCACAGGGTAGAAACCTTAAAGAGCACTTCGGTGTAGCAGACGTAAGGGATGTAGAACAAGAGCTGGCTGATGTGGGCGTCTCCCTACCTGCACACCTACCTGCTAAACTTCCCGAAGGTAGTATTGTGTATTCACCTGATTTACAAACTGCCTTAGATTCTAAGTTTTGGCCCCCAACAAAACTCAACGGCTTTGACACCGCTGAGTGGTACTTGTTCGACTACCCAGACTTAGACGAAGCAGATTACGATGATATTACGGATATCATTGGTATGAATCCATCCTATATTAAAGGTGTTAGGGGTGGTATTGTTAATGTGACTCAGGATATGGATAACATGGATGGTGGGGTATTGATGACACTCACCAATAATGTCTCACTATCAGACCAAGAAGATAACGGTACTATCATTATAAATAAACCCGCTGTAGAGGAATTTAACTTAGACAGTCTAAACTCTCAAGAGGTGCAGCAGGCAATTGCTAACACTAAAGCCAAACTTGACAGGTGGAGGAATAGAACTTCGATGCCTCTGGAAGACGGCTCTAGAGGTATTGACCCTACTCTAAAAGATGAGAAGATTGCTGGTCTACGTGGTATACACGCAAACTTTGTGTTGGAGCCTTATGATTACCAGAAAGCTGTAATAGCTGCAATGACTATTCCCGAACAGTACGAAGTATTTGGAGGCCCAAGAGGTTTCTATGGGCACTACCTTAACCTTAAGTACGGTCTAGGTAAGACTGCTATTGTCGCTGCTGCTGATGCAGTTATGCGAAATAAGGGTTACTTTAAATCTGGACACCAAGTTACACTTGTCACAGCACCTTCCAAGAACATCCATGTTTGGGGTGACGAAATTGAAAAGTTCCGCCAAGAATCCTCTGTAATTATTAGTGGTCATAAAGGTGAGCGTATTGCTCAGTGGGAAACCCTATTAGAACAGGCAAGGAAAGGAGAGCTTCCTAATTTTGTTATCGTAGCAGGTTCAAAGTTCAGACTAACTTCCGACGTAGTTGAGGATGATGACGGTGAGGAGCGCAGAGAGTTAGATTTAGATGCTAAATACATGAAACTACTCTCTCTTGGAGGAAAATCACAAGGTAAGACTGTAAAAGGTGGGCACATTGGAGCCTTAGTACTAGATGAAACTGGTAACTACGTTAACCCTAAATCTTCAAGATTCTCTGCTGTATCTGAAATTACCGAATCTGTCTACTACGGAAATGGCATTGTGTGGACATTAAACGGTGACCTTTCAGGCAACTCCGCTACAGATACCATCTCTGAAATCTCCTTTGTAAACATGTTTGCTAAGAAGAATTACAGTGAAATAGCCCGACTATACACAATGCCCGACCCTAATAGACCTTCTTCCGACGCAAAAGTTTGGAAGAGGAGGGGTGAGCTTCCTGAATTCATGCAGAAATTTAAGAACCACATCTATTCTCTTGACGGAGAGACCGTTGCAGGCGATGAGTTTGGTTTAAAATACACTGAAGACTTATCTACTCCGATGGGTAAAAACTGGGGAAGGGTATACTCTGACGCTGTAGAGAAGATGGAAGTCACACTAGAAATGGGCAGGAAGTCTTCAAGGGCTCTCGGAATGCTGTCCTTACTTATCAATTCCTCCTATGGCGCAGTTCAACCCGCTAGGTTGCTAGAATACGATATTGGTACCGATACTCTGATTAAAGGTGTAAAATCTCTACTTGATACTCAAGGTCAGATTGAGTTTTCTGAGCAATTAAAAGCATTCTGGAGAGAAAATACGGAAGAGACCATCGAGGTCGGAAGACTCCCGAAAGAGAAACTTCCAGTACAACGTAGAGATGAGTCCTATATGCGTAACTTCTCCGATGCTTCTAGGGCGGCAATGGATAAAGTCATTGATTCTTGGGATAATCCGGTATTAGATTCTATTGCTGCGGGCATTGATGATTACATAAAATCAGCTCCTCCTGGCAAGCCTGTTAAATTAGGTGTGGCCGGGTTCTCTAAGAGAGCCATTCAAACTCTCTACAGAAGACTGAAGAACACGTATAATGACTCTAGTGTGCTCGTCTTGAAGTTTGACGGGGACACTGCGTCTGAGGACGTAGGTACTCAGCAGAATGCTCACCAGAGGGAAACGGACAAGCATGTTATATCCCTTGTTACAGGTGCAGGACTGTACGGGTTGTCTCTTGCCGCTGATAGGTCATGGGTGTTCTCTACTTGGAACCCCGCAAAGCTAGGTCAGTATGCGGGTAGATACCACAGAAACCCCAGACAATCCAATACCCTTACCATTGTAGTACCCTCAGGGGCACCAGAGTATGTAAGGGAAGTTTCTAATCGTAAGAAAGCTACCCAGGATATTGCTAGGGCGGAAGTGTTAGATATAGAAATGGATGATGAAACAGGTGAGTTCACAGGTAATGTAGGCGGTACCACACGTCTAGTTGATAAGCTTAGACATTACAGACCTCAAATTCTAACCAAGGAAAGTACAGAAGTATGAGAGACAGAGACAGAGAACGAGTTCTACAAGCATTTGCCGAGCTTTATTTCCCCGAAGAGGCTGAGGAAATGATTGTAAAGATGCCGAGAGAAAGAGTAGACCCTGAGGGGTCTCTCTTTGATGAGTACTTTGGTATGATACAAACCGTGTCCAATGCTTCACAGGATAGTAGTCTCAGTTCCGAGGACAAAAAACTACTAGAAGCTAAGATGAGGCTTATAGCGTTAAAGTATGGGTATCCCCGTAAGATTCACATTAATTTAGAGGCACAGCATGATTATTCCTGAGATTGACGACTACTCAATACTAAAGGCTGTTTACGGCGACGATGAACTGTACTTGGACGAAGATGGTAAGCATATCATCTTTAGAAATGTAAGAGGGCGTATTGTCCCTATCCATGTGGATTCCTCAGACTATGTAGATTGGCTGAGGGACCAAGGCATCCCTATTGATGTTCAGTCTCAGGAGAACATGCAGCAGGCTGAGCAAATTCTCGATTACCTTGATAGGGTTAGAGAAGTTGCTGGGCCTGAAATGGCCGCAAAATATGAAAAAGAGGTTGTTGAAAAGTACAAGGAGTACTACGAGCAGGCTTCTAAGCTCGGTTATCAACAGGCTTTAGAAAAGAGAGCACAGGCTCAGGGTATGACCGCTCAGGATTTAACCAAGAAGTATCAGCAAATGTATCAGCAGAATAAAGGTAATGAGATTAAAGCTTCTAAGGATAGGGTAGGAGAATGGTCTGAGTTTATCGGTGAATATACACAGAGGATGTTAAATAACTCTGCAAATAAAGAGCCCGCATCGAATGAATGGGGGATAGCTCATGCTATGGACCTAGCCTTAATGATTGCTCTAGATAAGGCAAAACGAGGCGAGGCTCCTGCTACGGTAAATCTTAGTGATATTCTGAGGGACGAAATAAAAACCCGAGAAGTATCTTCTAGGTTATTCTCCTCACGTTATGACCCAAAAACAAGTCAGCATGATTCTGGGGTAGCCGCTATATCTTTGATTGATGGTCTGGAGAATCTTGTACATAACCTAGACACAGGTTCTCAGTTTGGTAAAGCTATAGAGACTGCCTTTGACAAGATGTATGTGCGAATGTTCAATGACTTCGATAAGCCTAATCAGAATAAAATGTCACCCTTGGCAGGTAACATTATTCCTACTGACAACTTTGAGGTACCAGATGAGCTTCCTGAAGACTTCAGCTCTCAGGAAGCTAACAGGCTCATAGGTCTATATAAAGCCCAAGGGGGTAACAAACTCGGTTCCGCCCATAAGGTGATGTTACATACCCTAGGGAGGCTTTGGGAGCAAATTCCAGAGGCTAAAAGAGTGGCTGCCTACCAAGAATTAAACGACGAGAAAAAAGGCGTACATCAACTACATAAACTTAACTTCATTAGAGCTTTCCAAGACACAGCCAAAGGTCTGAGAGAATATAACCCAGATAGGGTAGTGGAAGAAGTACTAAGGGAAGCCTTGCATGTAAAAGGAACTCAGAACTATAACGAAATAGTTGCGTCTATCAAGTCAATCAGCATACACATGGCCCATTTAGACGGCTATTATGCGGCTAAAAACGGAGGAGAGGGTACACCTTCCCAGAAGGATATTGTCAACCTTTGGAACAACTCACCAGTACTTGCTGGTAGAGCCCGCTCAAGAGGCGAAGGCCCTAATTTAATGCAATTTTTCGGGGATGAAGCTGCTAGAAATGCCGTTATATTCCCTAATAATGTACTTAAAGTGCTGCATAAAGGTAGAACTCCAAAAACATCCCTACAACAACAGGTAAATCCGGCGTTTAATGCTTCAGAAACCCCTGAAGTTCCAGAGGCTCCCCCTGCCACGACTACTGAAGTTGATACGACAGGGTGGAGGCAAGAAGGTAGGAAATTTATTGATGATTCTACAGGTACAGAGGTTGAAGTAACCCCTATTAAGCTACCTTCCGGTGCCCCTGCATTTAAACTTAATATTAAATCTAAGGATGGTCAAACAAAAGAGGTTGATAAACCCATCCTCACTAAAGGTAAGTCTAAAGATGAGGTATTAAGAGAAGTTATTGGCGTTGTAAAGGGAGAGCGTATGAAAGAAGGTCAGCCCGCTCCACGAGCTGAAGCACCTCGTACAGCACCTCCACAAGAGGCACCCAGACCTCCCCGTTCAACACCTGAGATAAATGCTTCTGAAACCTCTGTTAAACTACACCAAGACATATTGGCAGCCCTTGTGTCAAGTGGTATGAATTTAAAGCATATCCAAGGTTCAGTGTACACAGCAGAGAACAAAGATGGTGAAGCATTCCACAGAGTAGCTATCAATAAAGATGGGGAAGTCGTAGTTTCTATTAAAGTCGGAGGGAAATGGGTTAACCAAGTCGTTTCTAGTCTCTCCGATGCACAAAGTCTCATGACTAAGGCTCAGAATCCCCTTATTAATGATTCGGGTGAAGACACTGCGGCAGGCGTTCAGACTGAAACGGCAGTGCAGGCTCTTGGGGATGTGTCTCCTGGCGATGCGAACATGCTTAAAAGCTCGTTAACACATGCCGTACAGTCTGGTCTAAGCTACAGGGCATTGAACAGTACAAAAACTGTGAGAATTCAAAATAAAAACGACAAATCTAAGGGTTATATCAGTGTTTCCAACACAGAAGGCACATTAAAAGCACACTTAATTACACCTGATGGTAACATTGAAGAGATTCCTATGGAGAGATTGGCCGAAAAAACTGCGGTGCTTCTTTGATTTTTCACAGTAGTAAGCTAAACTTTAAATCGAGGTTAGAATGCAAAGATTAGAAAGAGATTTTCATTTCTTTGTTCCGGTAGATGTTGCTAAGTCTGCAACCCTCAACGAGGAAGGAGATTGGGTATTTGAAGGTATTGCTTCAACATCCAATATGGATTTATTCGGTGATGTGGTATATCCTGCATCGTTCGAAAAGTCCATTGAGTTCTTCAAGCAAAACGGAAAGATTTTTTATAATCATAACTACGCAAGGAAAATGGCTACAGAGCTTATGGAGGCTCAAACTCCCATTGGTGTGCCCATTGATGCGAAACTTACCGATGACGGCCTTTATATTAAGGCCGTATTGAATAAGCAGCACCCCCTTGCTCAGAAGATTTGGAAGGAGAACCTCTCCAACCCAGACCCTAGGTTTAATAACATAGGTCTTTCCATTGGTGCTAAGGCTCTTGGGCCTACAGAAAGAAAATATAGTGACGTTCATAAGCGTTATGTTTCTGTTCTCCCTGACCTCCTCCTTTACGAAGTTTCAATGACAGCAACTCCTGTGAACCCTGAAACAAAGACATGGGTAAGTAAGAACAGTTTCGCTCAAGTAATGAAGTCCATGATTGAAGAAGATGAAAATAACGATTCTTCAACCACAGAAATCATGCAGGTAACTCCTGATGAAGTACTTTACGATGGTAAAAACAACGTAGTTGTTGTTAAGTCCTCTGTACAAGCTGAAGATGGTACCAAGTACGTATTTGAGCAGACATTTAATGCGGAGGACATAAGGAAGTCTATGGAAGAAAAAGATAAGAAGCCACAGGATGCTACACAAGCACCGCAAGGCGATGAACAACAAGCAGCACCTACAGATAATGCTCCTGATGCAAGTGCAGCAGAGCAGAAGCCTGAAGCAGGCGTAGAACAAGGTGGAGCACCTGAGGGTGGAGCACCTGAGGGTGGTAACCCATTTGGTGAGGGTGGAGATGAAGGTCAAGACCCTGCACAGCAAGATGGTGCAGCACCCGGAGCACCCGGAATGGAAGGTGGGGAAGCAGGCGGTACGCCTCTAGACTCCCTCTTTGGTGGTGCTGAAGGCGGCGGCGCACCCGGAGAACCCGGAGCTGATGGTCAGCCTGGAGCAGAGCCTCAGGAAGATGCGTCTATGGCGCTACTTCTCGACAAGGTAGACACTCTTGTAGAGGTAATGACAACCATTGCACAGGATATTGCTGCGGATAAACAGTCCCAGAACCCCGGTGTTGAAGTTACTGAAACACCCCCTACCCCTGCAAATGATGACGTACTTAAGTCAATCAATGAAGTAAAAGTTGAACTTTCCAACTTTAGCAGAGATAATCTAAGCACAATCATTAAATCAGTTGTTACTGAGGTAATTACTGAGGTTGTTAGGAATGAATTGGCAGCTATTGTTGCACAGGGAGTTCTTAAGAGCGCAGATAAAAACGAAGCACCTAAGACAGTTGTAATCAGGCAGCCTGCGGTAGAAGTCGCAGCGATTGTTCATGAAGATGGCTCGAAAACAGTTCTCAAATCCTTCGCAGGAAATGACCTAGATTTGACCGTACTCAAGAGCTTTATCACTGAGTATACAAGTATCAGAGGCAGCAACGCTAGCCACTCTTCTAAGAGAGCAAACGTTCTTTACAGAGTAGAAGAAACGCTGGGAATTCCTCAGCATGAGTTCCACTTATACGTAAGAAAGTTTGAAAAAGGCACACTTGAATAAACAGGAAATTTTTTGGAGGATTTCTAACTTAATATGCAAACAGTAGACACTACACAATACCCAAACCTTAACTACCTCAGCCACTTATCCCTTGACGTACTTAAGGCAATTGACGCTACCTCTCAGGTAGCACAGGGACTTGAAAGACAAGACCTTGAAGGCGAAATGGAGAGACTCAACGTTCTTGAATCTCCTTTCTATGACAAACTAGGAAAAGTAACTGCAACTGCTTACGAGCATGAGTACAATGTTGTTACGTCCAGACAAGATAAAATCGGCTATGCTGTTTATCGTGACGGTGGCGTACCTCGTACTGTTGAAATCGAACTTGCAAGACGTAGGATTCTTCCTTCTCTTATCGGTCAGAGAATTGCTTACACTGAACTTACCATTGCTACAACTAAGGCAGGCGTTAAGTCCATCGAGCAGACTGTAAGAGACGAAAAGATTGTTGCGGTCATGGAAGAAACCGAGTACCTACTTATGTACGGTGACCGTAGATTCGGTACAAAAGACCTTAACTCTCCTAAGAACCTCCAGTTCGACGGTATCGAGAACATCGTTAAACGTGGTGCTCCTCAGAACATCCTTGACCTCGGCGGTAAGCCTCTAAGCCTCTCCGCTCTATGGGCAGCAGAGAACAAGGTATACCAGACACAGGGTCTTGCTAAGCCTAACGTAGTCTTTATCAGCCCTATTGACAAGATTAACCTACAGTCCTCCTTCTACCAGCTCGCACGTACTAACGGCGCAGAAAGAGCACAGGGTGTTCTTGGTGCAACCGCACAGACTTACATCTCCGCATACGGAGAAACAGAACTTGTTACCTCTAGGTTCCTCGGTGACTGGCATAAGTTCAGCGACCAGGGCGCAGGTAACACAGGCGGCGAATTCGCACGCCCCGCAGCACCTTCTTCCGTAGTCGCATCCGCACCAGTCTCCATCGGGGACGATGAAGGTCTCGATGTAAACACCTTCCAGTGGGCAGTCAAGGCGTTCTCCTTCAACGGTGAGTCCTCCGCTAAGTACACTGCACCTGTAACTACAGCAAACAACAACAGCAAGGTTAGAATCACTGCTTCTAACATTGACCCTAACACCCTTGGATTCCTCCTCTACCGTAAGGATGGAGAGAACGGACGATTCAAGTTTGTTAAGAAAGTACCTTACTATGGTGCGGGTCAGGACGTTGTAATCGAAGATGACGGTCACGAAACCTTCACCTCCCCTTACGGCGAATACCGCTACAAGAAAGTCCCAGGAACAGGCATTGTCTTCGGTGTAGACTTCATGACAACCAGCCTCGCACAGTGGATTCCTCTGGAGCAGGTACCCCTACCTCAGACCCTAAACCGTGACTTCGCAATTCGTCACGTTTCCAGCCTCTTCTCAAGAGCGCCAGAATTCAACTTCGCAATTCTTAACGTTGGACAAGAGACTTCACTTGCTTAATAAGTGACGGGGGAGGGAGATGACTCCCTCCCCTTCTTATTGGAGATAATAATATGTCTAAAAAACTAGTAATCACTGAA
>Ga0194110_10003317_pt1 | contig 19960 bp, 21 predicted proteins | sample TA2Kig1200mmetaG_FD_146192 | JGI IMG/M metagenome (GOLD analysis project Ga0194110, IMG submission 146192) | Freshwater microbial communities from Lake Tanganyika, Tanzania - TA2015032 Kigoma Deep Cast 1200m | ecosystem: Environmental > Aquatic > Freshwater > Lake | place: Tanzania: Lake... | reverse complement strand
ACAGGAGCTTAAAGAGAGAATTCTTCTGGGTATTAAAGAGATCAATGATTATCCTATCGTGCATCGATGGAAAAAATTCAATTTTGCACATAACTTTTAATGTAAATGTTTTATTGATACTTTATAATAGTATTATTATAAAAAAACTTCATCCTCATTACGAGTCAAATTATTTACTAATACAAACGCATTAAATCAAATTACCCCCCACCCTAACCCTCCCCCTCAAGGGGGGAGAGTTAGGGTGGGGGTGATGTCAAATTATCTGTGGCGTTTGTATTAATAAGCCTCCCATCTGGATTAGCTTCCCTTGATTCAATCCTCCTTGTCTTGAAAAGGATGTTTCGAACTTCACCTGCTTTGGGGATTTTAAGGACATATTGTCCCAAAAGCCACATTCTAATTTCTAAAATTCCTTGAAATATTTCATCAATATTTAATTTTAATTGTGATTTCAAATTATTAGAAATTTTAAAAAGTAGGCATATATGTTGCTAATATATATCTTAGCAAAACCAATTTGGGGATTAGGTGGTTAATATTTTCATTAAGGATCACATTCTTGCGACCCATACTAATTTTTGAGGGTTATAAATATAAAAAGATGGGAAAGGTGAATGATAGGATGGGATTGCGAGCAAAGATTCTCATTGTGGAAGATGATGAGAGCCAAAGATTTCTCTATTCAGAGGAGCTAAAAGAAGAAAGTTATGAACCCATAACGGCAAAAAATGGGAAGGAAGCGATTCGAATGTTAAAAGACCTCAAACCAGACCTTATTATCCTGGATATTGTAATGCCAGTGATGGATGGCATGGAAACTCTGGGTCGAATCATAGGTCAATACAAAGATCTCCCTGTCATCCTCTTTTCCTCTTATCCACATTATAGAGAAGATTTCATGAGTTGGGCTGCCGATGCTTTCCTCACTAAATCTTCAGACTTAACCGAATTGAAACAGGCAGTGAGGAATCTTCTGGAAAAGAAAAGAGAAAAGAAATATACTTTGTAATGGCCATAATTTCTAAATAGAGAGGGGGTGAAACGTAATGAAAACCGCAAGGACAAAACCCCAAAAAATTAGCTTCAGCTTCCTTGCTCTTCAGGCAGAGCGTGTTTCCCTTGCAGGGGATTTCAATGATTGGGATTCAATGAGCCATCCCATGAAAAAAGATAAAAAGGGGTTATGGAAGATTTCTCTCAATCTTCTCCCTGGAACATACCAGTATAATTTCTATGTAGATGGAAAGTGGCAGACCGATCCTAATTGCACCGAGTATGTTGAAAATCCTTTTGGGACCTTGAACTGCATGAAGAGAGTGGGATAAAAAATGGCGACAGCCAGATCCTGGACTTTGGACTTAGGAGCGAGTATTTTAGAAGGAGGTGTGCGTTTCAGGGTTTGGGCTCCAAAGACCTCTTCTGTTTCATTGGTCATCATGGGTGATAAAGAACCCTACCCAATGAATGCCGAAGGGAAGGGTTATTTTTCAACCTTCATCCAGGGTCTTGAGCCAGGAAGAAAGTACTGCTATCTCCTAAACGAAGACCGACAGAGGCCCGACCCCGTTTCAAGATTTCAGCAAGAAGGAGTTCATGGTCCATCCGAGGTCGTTGACCCTTCCAAGTTTAAATGGGAGGATCAGGATTGGAATGGAATCCCTCTGGAGCAGATGATCATCTATGAGATTCATACAGGAACTTTTACCCAAGAAGGGACATTCGGAGCAATCATTCCATTTTTAGATTATCTCAAGAACGAACTGGGGGTAACGACCATCGAATTGATGCCCGTTGCCCAATTTCCCGGGGAGAGGAACTGGGGCTATGATGGGACTTATCTCTATGCACCGCAGAATAGTTATGGGGGACCAGAGGGGTTAAAGCGGCTTATCAATGCATGTCACCAAAAAGGATTAGCCGTAATCCTCGATGTGGTTTACAACCATTTAGGGCCGGAAGGGAATTACCTTGGTGATTTTGGTCCTTACTTTACGGATCGCTATAAGACACCCTGGGGTCCAGCCATCAATTTTGATGGTCCGGAAAGCGACGAGGTTCGTAAATTTATTGTCAACAATGCTCTTTATTGGATAATAGAATATCATATCGATGGCCTTCGAATAGATGCCATTCATGGAATCTTCGATTTCAGCGCTCAGCACATCTTGTATGATACACGGGAAGCTGTTCACCAGCAGGCCAAAAGGTTGGGCCGTCATATCGTTGTGATTGCTGAAAGTGACTTGAATGATGTGAGAGTGATCGATCCTCCTCGAAGAGGAGGATATGGCCTGGATGCACAATGGAACGATGATTTCCACCATTGCCTCCATACTCTTCTTACCGGAGAAAGGAATGGATATTATCAAGACTTCGGGAATTTCAATCAATTGGGCAAGGCTCTCCAGGAAGGATTTGTTTACAGTGGTCAATATTCTTCTTATCGGAGAAGGCGGCATGGAAGTTCTTCGAAACATCATCCTCCCACAAAGTTTGTTATTTTTTCACAGAATCATGATCAGGTAGGAAATCGGTTGAAAGGAGATAGACTCAGCACTTTGGTTCCTTTTGAGGCATTGAAACTTGTTGCGGGCATGGTTTTGCTCTCCCCAAATATCCCGCTTCTTTTTATGGGAGAAGAATATGGAGAGGAGGCGCCCTTTCAATATTTTGTCAGTCACTCTGATCCAGAATTGATCGAGGCGGTGAGAAAGGGAAGGAGGGAAGAATTTGCTGCCTTTGAATGGGAAGCGGAAATGCCGGATCCAAATGATGAAACGACCTTTTTGAACTCAAAGATTCACCCTGACCTGCGGCACAATGAGAAACACAAAATCCTCTTTGAATTTTATAAGACACTCATCAGGCTGAGAAAAGAAATTCCGTCATTATCTGTTTATGATAAAAAGGAAATTGAGATCAAGGCATTTGAGAAAGAAAAGGTCATACTGATAAAGCGTAAATGTGAAGAAGATCGAACAGTCTGCCTTTTCAATTTTAATGACAAACCAATCAAAGTTGAAACGGTTATCGAAAAGGGGTCCTGGGAAAAGGTTTTCGCTTCAGCATCCGAAGAGTGGGGTGGCATGGGTGCTCTTGTGCCAGAATCTATCCTGTCCAGTGGTTCAGAAGTCATTTTCGTCCTCGATGCTTATGCCTTTGCTATTTACAGACAGAGGAGGAACATTAAACCCCGTTAGAAAGTCTTTTACTTTCTAACGGGAGGGCTCATTCGGGGCTTTCTAACGGGGTAAACAAAGCATGGAAGAGGAAGGAGCGGAATAAATACGATCTATGGAACAAAAGATGCTCTTATCTGATGAGAAGATACAGGAGATTTTTAACTCTGTTGTCGATAACCTAAATATCTACAGGAAGATCCCTGTTGCCACCTATCGACTCCAATTCAATCACCGATTTAAGTTTTCAGATGCGAAGTCTATTGTTTCATACCTTCATGGGTTAGGTATTTCTGATTGTTACGCTTCTCCCTATTTTAAGGCAAAAAAAGGCAGCCTCCATGGTTATGATATTCTCAACCATAACACCCTTAATCCAGAAATCGGAAGCGAAAAGGATTATAATAAATTTGTCAATGAGCTAAAAAAATATGGAATGGGTCAAGTCCTTGACATTGTCCCCAATCATATGAGCATCGCCTCAGACGAGAATCAATGGTGGATAGATGTCTTGGAAAACGGCCCAAGTTCGATGTATGCGGACTTCTTTGATATCGACTGGAAACCGGTCAAGGATGAGCTTCAAAATAAAGTCCTCCTTCCTATCCTAGGGGATCAATATGGCAATGTTCTCGAAAACCAGGAATTGATCTTATCATTTAAGGAAGGAGCCTTCTTTATCCATTATGGAAGCCAAAAACTGCCTGTGGCTCCAGTCTCTTACAAAAAAATATTGAAATTTCGTATCGAAGAATTAGAGAAGATGATGGGAAAAGATCATCCGCATCTTCAAGAACTCCTGAGCATCCTCACCGGGCTTGACCATCTTCCATCTCGCACTGAGAAGGACAAAGAAAAGATTGCTGAGAGAATGCGGGAAAAGGAGGTGATCAAAAGAAGGCTCTGGGATCTTTACAAGGATTCTCGGGAAATAAGATCTTTCATCAACGAAAATATTTTGATCTTTAATGGAGATAAAGAGAACCCCCGAAGTTTTGACCCATTCGATGATCTATTGAACGAGCAGGTATATCGGCTCTCCCACTGGCGGGTTGCCACCGAAGAAATCAATTACAGACGATTTTTTGATATCAATGAACTTGCAGCCATTCGAATGGAGAATCTTCAGGTCTTCAGAGTGGCTCACCGGTTGATTTTTAAAATGATTCGGGAGGGAAAAGTAACAGGCCTGAGGGTTGACCATCCAGATGGCCTCTATAACCCTGCCGATTATTTTAACAATTTACAGAGGTGCTGTTTTATTCAATTCTGTCTCCGTCATCTCTCCTCCCTTCCAGAGACGTCTGATCTGGAAGAAAAGATAATTCGATTCTATAATGAAAAAATATCCCAGGATCCCTCCTCTCCGATTCGTATGCCTCTCTATATCGTCGGAGAAAAAATTTTAACCAAGAGCGAGCGGATGCCAGAGGATTGGCCTATTTTCAGCACAACCGGTTATGTGTTTCTAAACTCTTTAAATGGCATCTTTATCAATATGGAGAATGTCAAAGCATTTGATGAGATTTATACAAGATTTATCCGGTCTAAGACGAATTATCAGGACCTGATTTATGAAAAGAAGAAATTGATCATGCAGACCTCTATGCCCAGTGAGATCAACATGCTCGGACACTATCTCAATCGCATTTCTGAAAAGAATCGCAATACACGAGATTTTACCCTCAACAGCTTAACCAATGCAATCGTCGAAGTGACCGCCTGTTTTCCGGTATATCGAACCTATGTGACTCCAATCGGTGTGAATGAGAGGGACCAGCGTTATATTGAACAGGCGGTTTCCAGGGCAAAGAGAAAGAATCCCTCAATCAGTGCTACCATCTTCGACTTCTTAGAGGATCTCCTGCTCCTTAGATATCCAGAAGGTTTCAAAGAGACCGATAAGATGGAGTGGCTCGATTTTGTGATGAGATTTCAACAGATCACCAGCCCTGTGATGGCCAAAGGGGTCGAGGACACCGCATTTTATGTATTTAACAGATTCGTCTCCCTCAATGAAGTGGGTGGAAACCCGGAAAGGTTTGGCACTCCCCTTGACACCTTTCATGGACAGAATATTGAAAGGACCAAGTTCTGGCCCTGCGCTATGATAACGACATCTACGCATGACACCAAACGGAGCGAGGATGTGAGGGCAAGGCTCAATGTGATCTCTGAAATTCCAGATGAATGGAGGGAGCAGCTTTTTAGGTGGAGCCGGATCAATAAAAAGAGGAAGGTAGCGATAGAAGGCCAATGGGTTCCTGATCGGAATGAAGAATATTTGCTCTATCAAACCCTTTTGGGCGCCTGGCCCCTCCATTCGATGAATGAGACCGAGTACGAGGTTTTCAAAATGAGGATAAGGGAATATATGCTTAAGGCGGCCAGAGAGGCCAAGCTCCATACCAGCTGGATCAGTCCGAATCTCGCCTATGAAGAGGTTCTATTAAAATTTATCGACGCCATTCTATCGAATTCACACGGTAATCAATTCCTAAGGGATTTCGAGATTCTCCAGAAGAAAGTCGCCTATTTCGGAATGTTTAATTCCCTTTCTCAAACCCTTTTAAAAATCACATCCCCAGGGATTCCTGATTTTTATCAGGGGACGGAAATATGGGATTTCAGCCTTGTGGACCCAGATAATCGAAGGCAGGTCAACTATTCCATCCGGCAGAAGATGCTATGGCAATTGAAGAAGAAGATAGCCCGGGCCGGGTCAGAGCTTTTGAGTTTCCTCAAAGAACTTCTCCAGAACTGGAGAGACGGTTCTATAAAACTTTATGTGACATTTAAGGCTTTGAATTATCGGAAAGAGCATCACGAGCTATTTTTAGAAGGACTCTATTTACCAGTAATGAGCGAAGGAGATTTGAGGGACCATGTTTGTGCATTTGCAAGACGAAGAGGAGATAAAGTAGTTCTAATCGTCGTACCAAGATTTTTGACCGGCCTTATTAAAAGTTTTGATGAAATGCCACTTGATAAACAGGTTTGGGGAGATTCAAGGATCGTGATCCCTGATGAGATCCATGGAGATAAATTTCGCAATATTCTTACTAACGAAATGATCGGAGCAGACATTCAAGAGGGTGAAAAGGTGCTGAGACTAAGTGAGGTTTTTCTAAACTTCCCTGTTGCAATGATAGAGAACATTTAAGGAGGCACAATGAAGGTTTTTTATGAATGGGCGATTCCATCTATCGCTTATTTAATTTGGATCGTGTTGATCCTTATTGCTATTCCCACACTCATGCGATATTTAAAGAGAAAAGCTGAGGAGACCCAACGCTCCTTTGATGACATTTTGGGTTCTGTTTTAGGAACCCCCTTGATTCTACTTCTTCTTGGCATGGGGTTAAGCCTCTTCCTCGATGCGATCCCTCCTCTACCTAAAAAATGGATTAAGTATTCTGAGGCTCTTCTCATCATTCTTTTCATTCTTGCAGGGTACCTCTTTTTGGACCGGCTGATGATGGAGATCCTCCGGCGTTATAGCAAGAAGGTGGATATCATCTCTTCTTCGGCAGGGGTGATCAAAGCTTTATACCGAGCCATTGTACTGGGATTCGTTTTCCTCATCGTTCTCGACCGCCTCAAAATCACCATCACTCCCTTTCTTGCCTCACTTGGAATCGGAGGATTGGTTGTGGCCCTTGCCTTACAGGATACCCTATCCAACTTCTTTTCCGGGATTTACATCTTTTTTGACAAACCCATCAGGATAGGAGATTACATTATGCTGGAATCAGGACAGGAGGGCTATGTGGCTCAAATAGGATGGCGCAATACAAGAATTCGAATGCTTCCTAATAATATTCTCATTGTCCCCAATACCAAATTAGTCAGCAGCCAGATCACCAATTTCTACCTTCCCGAACCGGAAATGGCGGTTCTTGTCCAGGTGGGTGTAAGTTATCAGAGTGATTTAGAGAGGGTGGAGAGGGTGACTATAGAGGTAGCTAAACAAGTCCTTCAGGAAGTGGAGGGTGGGGTGAAAGAGTTCGAACCTTTCATTCGCTACCATACCTTCAGCGACTTCAGTATCAACTTCACTGTCATCCTTCGGGCAAAGGAATATGTGCATAAATATTTGATCACTCATGAGTTCATCAAGCGGCTCCATCGACGCTATCAGAAGGAAGGCATTGAAATTCCGTTCCCGATACGAACGGTCTATATGAAAAATGAATCTTCGAAAGGGTGAGATTAGGGAGAGGTTTGCCATGGAAGCAGAGGGAAGAAAGCGGGTTATAATCGAAAATGTCAAACCGGAGATTGATTGTGGACGGTTTCCCATAAAAAGGGTTGTCGAAGAAAAAGTCATTGTGATGGCAGATATCTTTTCGGATGGGCACGATTCGATCTCCGCAAGGCTTTTATATAGGGGGCAAAAGGACAAGGAGTGGAGAGAAGTTCCGTTAAAGCTTATTGAAAACGACAGGTGGAGAGGGGAATTTGTCGTTGAAGAGGTTGGAATCTACTATTATACGGTGGAGGGATGGGTCGACTACTTCAAAACCTGGCAACGGGACCTTAAAAAGAAATGGGATGCGGGCCATGATTTGAAGGTCGATCTCCTGATCGGAGCCAGTCTTGTCGAAGAGACCTCTAAAAGGGCCTCGGCAGAAGACCGAAAGAAGCTAATCCGATTTGCAGAGGTTTTGAAGGGGAAGGCGAGTAAAGAGAAAATCGTTTCCACGGCTCTGGGTGAAGAGTTGATAGAGTTAATGGACCGATATCCTGACAAACGGTTTGCAATCAAGTATGGAAAGGAGCTGCCGTTAGTGGTCGATAGAGATAAAGCCCTTTTCAGTACGTGGTACGAACTTTTTCCAAGATCATGCACTACAGAAACCGGTAGACATGGAACCCTCAAGGATTGTGAGGGGCTTCTCCCGGAGATTTCACGGATGGGTTTTGACATATTGTATCTCCCTCCCATTCACCCGATTGGGAGGACGAACCGGAAAGGGAAGAATAACGTTCTCCAAGTTAACCCCGATGATGTGGGAAGCCCTTGGGTGATTTTGTCAAAGGAAGGAGGGCATAAGGCCGTTCATCCACAGCTTGGAACATTAAAAGTATCCACCGACCCATCAGGTTGAAATCTTCGAGAACTCATCTTGGAGCTGCATCCATGGTGTAGAAAGATGGAAAGAGAACTGTGGGTGCAATTCAGGGATGGAACCAGCCCTGGAGGGGACCATCTTGAAGCCGTCTATACGGTTCAGAATAGATTCTCAATCCATCATATAAGGTGGGAAGTCATGAATTCTGTGGGAGTATTTACTCCTTTACTACTTAAAAGATATTCGCGACTGGAAAACGAAAATGAAGGGTAAAAATTTATCGCCATTCTTCTCCTCTATCCCCAATCTTTTTAGGGCTACCTAAAATATATCCTTACTTCTTGAAAAAATTATGATAGAATAGGCAAAAATTTATCGGGAGGGTAATTATGAAATCTTATCGTTTTTTATGGATGATTTCTTTATGTTTCTTCATACTCAGTTGTGCAAAGGCAGGAACCTATTCCCTTCTCATTCGGTATCAACCCATGAAAGAATTCACCTCTCTTCAGCAAAAGATAGGTTCCACACTTGCTATTGCCCCTATAAAAGATGAGCGGTCAGATACCTTATACATTGGCATCCATACCCCTCTTCAGGGAGTTTCCAGCCGTTTTAAAAGCGATCCATTCCCTTTGGAAAAGGCAATTACGGACTCTTTGTCTCAAGCCCTTTCTCGTTTTGGAGTGAAGATCATACCCATTTCAAATTGGGATGGAAAACCACAATATTTGAAGAATATGGAGGCGGATTCCATTTTAATGATAGAGATTAAAAGATTCTGGACAGAGGGGAGGGCTTCGCTTTTCTGGACTAATGAAAAGACATCGATTCACCTCATCGTCCACCTGGGAGTTAAAAAGGAAGGTAAGGTTTTTACAAAAAATGTTGAAGTTGAAAAGGAGACGATCTTAACCAGATTGACACTGGAAAAGATAGCGGAAACTTTCAATCAAATTCTGACCGATATATTCGATCCCTTCTTTTCCAATCCCTACTAACACAGACGCAATAAATTATTATACCCCCCACCCTCCCCTTCCCCTCAAGGGGGGAGGGTTAGAGTGAGGGTAAGGAGGAAAAACTATGCAAATTTTTATCTACATTGCCTTCTTGATCGTCATAGGTATTGCCATCTTTGGTATCCAAAATTCTGGTGCTCCTTTAGTCGTGATAAAATTCCTCATATGGGAATTTAAAACTTCTCTGGTCTATACCATCTTAGGATCGATTGGTTTAGGAATCTTGCTCACCCTCCTAATTTGGATTTCAAGAGCCTTACGGCCGTTCTTTCAGGGTGAAAAATCCCATCAGGACTGACTCACTCTTTAGCTTTTGGATTGAAAGGGAGCATGGGTAGGAGTAGAGATCAAGGTAGATCTGTTGGGGTGAAAAGAGGACTTATAGAGGAAAAGACCTATGGTATGGATGATTTGGAGAAAGAGAATGACGGGGGGAATCCGGTTTCTTTGGGATGCTCTAAAGAAGTTCGATGATGACCATGGATTTTTTCTATCTGCCGGGATCACCTTCAATCTTCTCATCTGTTTGGTCCCGCTCATTTTATTGTTATTGGCCATTTTGGGGACCTACCTTTATAGTGACCGGGAAGTCTTAAATCATATCCGTCGTTACTTGGAAAACGTGGCTCCTTCTTTTGATCCAAAAGTGATGAAAAACATACTTGGAATCATTCAGAAGCGTAAAATTGTTGGGATATTAGGTATCGCTGGATTGATATGGACCTCCACCTGGGTTTTCAGTTCATTGAGGACTGCTCTCAATATTGTTTTCCATGTAAAAAGGGGCCAGGGAATACTTAGGGGGAAGGCGATCGACCTTTTTATGATCTTCTTAGCAGGAATCTCTCATCTGGCAAGTATGGGATTGACTTCACTGGTCACATACACACAGCGCTATCGTTTTAGCTCTCCTTTGGACTTAGGACTGTTCTTTGGTTTTTTCCTTAAATACCTCATTCCATATCTCTTTACCTTTTGGATGTTTTTTTTAATTTACAAAATCATTCCTAATAGGAAGGTCCACCTTAAGACGGCTTTCCAGGCTGCTCTCTTCGCCAGTCTCCTCTGGGAGATAGCCAAAAATTTGTTTGGATGGTATGTTATAAACTTGGGAAGGTTTTCTATGATCTACGGTTCTTTAAGCGCTCTGATTATCTTTTTCTTATGGGTTTACTATTCCTCAGTCATCCTCCTCTTAGGAGGTGAGTTTGCTTTTTTGATGGAGAAAAGAAAGGAGGGAATCAATGGTTGAGACAAAGCGCCGAAAGACAAAGATCGTCTGCACCATTGGTCCAGCAAGCGAATCTTCTCAAACCTTAGAGGCTCTCATTCGGGCTGGAATGAATGTGGCGAGGCTCAATTTTTCTCACGGGACGCATGAAGAACATTTAGAAAAGATCAGAACCATTCGGCAAATTGCTGAGCGATTGAATCAATCAGTCGCCCTCCTTCAGGACTTAAGCGGTCCAAAAATTCGGATCGGAAAAGTGAAAGAAGGCGGAGTGGAGTTGAGAAGAGGTGAGAAGTTTATCCTCACGAATCGCGAAATCATGGGTGATGAGAGAGGGGTCTCCGTCAACTATTTCTCTCTCCCAAAGGATGTAAAATCAGGCGATACCATTCTTCTCTCAGATGGAACGATCGAACTCAAGGTCCTTGAGACGAATGGTCAAGATATTCAATGCCGTATTGTGGTAGGAGGGATTCTAACTTCAAATAAGGGAATTAACGTCCCAATGGGAACCATTCGAGCCTCGGCCTTCACAGAAAAAGATCATGAGGCTCTTCTCTTCGGGCTTCAAAATGGAGTGGATTTGGTCAGCCTCTCTTATGGCAAGGAAGCGGCTGATATAGAAGGGGTAAAAGAGATCTTAAAGGAGAGGTCTGCCAATGTTCCAGTGATTGCAAAGATCGAGAGGAGAGAGGCTTTAGAAAATATCGACGGGATCTTATCCGTTTCAGATGGGATTATGGTCGCTCGAGGAGATTTGGGTGTGGAAACTCCCCTTGAAAAGATTCCCAATGTTCAGAAGATGCTGATTCGGAAGGCCAATGCCTTAGGAAAACCTGTGATCACTGCCACTCAAATGCTCAGATCCATGGTTGATCATATACAACCGACCAGGGCAGAGGTGACCGATGTCGTCAATGCCATCTACGATGGGACGGATTCAATCATGCTTTCAGAAGAGACTGCCAGTGGTCAATTTCCCATAGAGGCCGTCCAGATGATGGCTAAGATTGCCCTGTCCGCTGAAGAAGAGTTTCCATACGATCAATTTATAAGAAGAGAAGTCCATGGAGGAATTGATCTTCCTCAGGCAATCAGCAACGCTGCCTCCTTTTTGGCTGAACAAGTGAAGGCAAAAACAATCGTCACACCTACCGAATCCGGCAGTACAGCCAGATGGGTCTCCAGACTTCGGCCCAGACAGCCAATCCTCGCTCTCAGTAGCCATCTCTCAACAGTACGGAGGCTCAATCTCTGCTGGGGGGTCTATCCTGTTCTCGTCTCTGAATGGAAAGATACGGATGATATGTTAGAGAGATCGAAGAGGATGCCGAAAGAATTGGGGATGGCCTCCAAGGGAGATCGGATTGTCATCATTGCCGGCGTTCCTATCAGCATTCCAGGAACAACCAACCTCATCAAAGTGGAGGTCGTGGAATAAATATATCTTTTACCCAGACGCAGGAATGGTTTATACCATGTAGTCTCAAAAAACATACTTGGTGTTCTAAGTCCTCCAATCCCTCTCCCATTCAAGTCTTGACAATAAAAAGAGAAAAATTTATAAATTTTAATGAAAATATTTTCATTATTCTCATAACTTATGATGAGAAAAGGATTTTTTAAAAATCTTTTCAAAACGAAGAAGCTCAGGTTGAGTCATCCAAGGCTTCTAATCTTTGAGGAACTTTCTAATACCGAAATTCCCTTAAGTCCACAGGAGCTTTTTCAATACCTTCTCAAAAGGCAGAAGAGGATTGGGCTTACTTCTATCTATCGCGCACTCGACCTTTTTGAATCCTTGGGACTCATCTTTAAAATCGTTAATGGGTCAAATGTAAAATATAAACTATGTGAGATAGAAGATCATCATCACCATATTATCTGTAAGATATGCGGAAGTGTGGTCGAATTGAACTTCTGTGACATTTCTGATTGGTCTAAGAAGGTGATGGAGTCCACCGGCTATGAAGTTACCGATCATCAATTGAATTTTTACGGTTTTTGCAAAATATGTAAACCCTTACAAAAATCGCAAAGCGTAGAGCGCTAAGTGCATAGTGTTTTAAGATTTTACCCTATGCGCTATGCCCTATGCTTTTTTAAAGGAGAAATTGATGTCGCATCTCCACCTTCCGGATGGGGTTTTGCCTGTTTGGCTCTGGGTTTTCGGGTTTGTCGTTGCCATTCTCGTTGGAGCGATTCTTTCCCGATTCATAAAAAAAGAAGATTTAACCCGAAGACTTCCCTTATTGGGAATGATGGCTGGTGTGATCATCCTCGGTGCCTCGGTCGAGATCGTTCCGATTGCCTACCATGTCAACCTAACTGTCATCTCAGGAATCTTACTGGGACCTTCTCTCATCTTTCTGGCTACTTTTATTGTTAATATCATTTTGGCCCTTTTCGGGCATGGTGGAATTACTGTCATTGGACTAAATACCCTTATCCTTTCGATAGAAGGGATATCGGGATACCTCCTTTTCCGTCTTTTTTGGAATGTATTGAAGAGAATTACTCCTGCTGTCTTTCTTGCCACCTTCATTGCCCTCTTCGTCTCTACCTCTGCAATGATTGGAGTGGTCAGTTTGGGAATATCGCATTACGAGGAACTGATCCACCAGGGTAGCAAGGGGGTTTTTGAATTTAAACTCCTTAAGGAAAAGGTCGATCAACATGAAGGAGATAAAGAAGAGAGGGAAGTGAATTTGAAACGATTTATTGCTGTCGTTCTTCCACTGGGCTTCCTTGGATGGCTACTCGAAGGGGTAATCACTACCTTGATTGCCCGATATATTCACCGGCTTCGACCAGATTTATTGAGGTTAGAAAGAGAGACTTCGTGATTCAACTTTCTTATCTTGATTATTTAGCTATCGAAGGGAAAAGTTTCTTTCATCGCCTTTCACCCGGGCCTAAAATCATTGGGATGGCTATCGTTCTATTGGGCATTGTTATCCTCAGAAATCTTCCTGGGCTTATTCTTCTATATGCAATCCTCCTCACGGTTTTTTTCTTAGCGCATGTTCCAATGAAAATCTTTTCTCTGACGCTCTATCCTCTTATATTCGCTTTCCTCTTCATCTTTATTTCGGGATTCCAGATCGATTTTATTCTCCTCGTCTTTCTAAAGGTCCTTTGCGGATCTACAGGAGTGGTTTTGCTCTTAGCGACAACCCCTTATCCCCTGATCTTTCGGGTTATGGGAAGATTTCTTCCACCCATTTTTGTGATTGCCCTTTTCTTGACTTACCGATCCATCTTTATCCTCCTCAAAATCCTCGAGGAGACACAGCATGCCCTCTACCTTCGCGGAGGGTTTCAGTGGAGATACCCCTGGAGAAGCCTTGTCAACATTTCAAATGCTTTCGGCCACTTAATCATTAAAGGAATCGATGCCAGTGAAAATATGTACGAATCGATGATGCTAAGGGGATTTAAAAATAAGATTCATTATCGGGGAGAATAAAACATGAATGCTGAGAGGGTAGTTGAAGTGGATTGCATTACCCATGTCTATCCAGATATGACTAAGGTTCAGATTTGCGGTCTGGACTTTATCGTGAATCGTGGAGAGAGGGTTTCTATCCTGGGTTCGAATGGGTGCGGGAAGACCACTTTGCTTAAGCACCTCCTGGGAGTTCTTATTCCAAAAGATGGAATCGTGAAGGTTTTTGGGGTCGATCCCGGGAGGGAGTACTCAAAGATCAGAGAGAGAATAGGCGTTGTCATGCAAGACGTGGATGAACAGATCTTAGGTCCCACAGTTTATGATGATATCCTCTTTGCTCCGTTAAACTATGGTTTGGAAAAAAATGAGGCAGAGAAGCTGGCACGGAATATCATCGGGAGATTGAATCTTGAGCCCATCCAAGGGAAGATCGTCAATTATCTTTCGGGTGGTGAAAAGAAGAAAGTTGCCTTAGCAGGAGCATTAGTGATGGAGCCGGACCTACTGATCCTGGATGAACCCTTTACAGGACTTGATCCTATCTCCAGAAGAGACCTCATCAAGATTATAAATCAGTTTAATAAGGAAAAGGGGATCACATTCATCATGACACTTCATGAGGTCGATCTGGTCTCTGAAGTGACAGATGTGCTCTACCTCATGCATGGACATGGGGATCTAAGCGAGAGGGGAAGTCCTGATGAGATTTTTGGAATGTTTAAGGATTTAGAAGGTTTTAATCTGGAAGAACCTACTCTGACGAAACTCTTCAAAGGATTAAAGAGAGAAGGGCTCGATTTTGGAATCCCCCTCCGTATCGATGAGGCTATTGACTCTATTAAAAGGTACTTCGAAGAGAAAAAGAAGTAAATTTTATTGCGGAATTCAGATTGCGGAATGCAGAACAAAATTCCGAAATCCGAATTCCGAAATCCGAAATCTAAAATGAGGCTGGGAAACCTTCAGCTAAACAGTAACCTTATCCTTGCACCGATGTCAGGGATTACGGATTATCCCTTTAGACGATTGGCAAAAGAAAAGGGGTGTGGTTTGGTTTTAACAGGGATGGTCAGTGCAGAAGGATTGTTACGAAAAGGGGGGTCGTTTTTAAAAATTGGTGAAGATGAGCATCCAGTCTCTGTTCAACTCTTTGGTTCAAACTCGGAATTTTTAGCCGAAGCTGCAAAAAAGGCTGAGACAATGGGGGCAGATGCGATTGATATTAATATGGGATGTCCAGATGTACAGGTGACCAAGACTGGAGCAGGTGCTGATTTGATGCGGTTTCCGGAAAAGGTGAAGGGGATATTGGGGAAGGTGAGGATGAGCGTGAAGTGTCCCCTGACTATTAAAATTCGCTCTGGATGGGATAGGGAGCATATCCATGCAGTCGAAATTTCTAAGATCGCAGAGGATTGCGGTGTAGATGGAATTTCCTTCCATCCAAGGACGAAGGTTCAGGGATTTCGTGGAAAGGCGGATTGGAGTCTGATCGAAAAAGTGAAAAAGTCAGTTAATATCCCTGTCATCGGAAATGGGGATGTGACCACACTGTTTTTAGCAAAGAGGATGTTTGAAGAGACTGGGTGCGACGGAGTCATGATTGGAAGAGGAGCTCTGGGAAACCCTTGGATCTTTGATTTCCAATCCATCCCTCCTTCTCTGGAAGAGAGGATGAGGATGATAGATCTTCACTACTTCCTGCTTCGAAGCCATTACGGAGAGAATAAGGCGACGAAAGAGATCCGGAGACATGTGATTTGGTATACCAAAGGGCTTCCTTTCAGCGCCTCCTTTCGTTCAAGATTAGCAGGGATAAAAAAGGAGGTGCTCTGGGAGGCGATAAAATCCTATTTCGATTCCATCCCAAGGAGGGATCAATGCCAATTGCTCGAATCAATGGAAAACAGATCAGTTATTGGATAGGGAGGAAAGGCCTTTTTGAAGGGAGGGAGACGGTTCTCTTCATCCATGGAGCAGGGGGAGGTCAGTATACGTGGAGTTATCAGAAGCTTTTTTTTGAAAAACAATTCAATCCCATCATCATCGAACTTCCAGGTCATGGAGAATCAGGAGGAGAAGGAGAAGAAGAGATCGGAAGGTATGCCGAACACCTCCATTCTTTTCTTAAAGCAATGGATATTCAGGAAGTCTATCTCGTTGGCCATTCGATGGGTGGAGCGATCACACAGACAATGGCTCTTTGGCATCCGGAGGTGATTAAAGGAATTATACTGGTTGGAACTGGGGCAAAGTTGAAGGTTTTCCCTATGATCCTGGAAGGGATCAAGAAAAGCTTTGGGGAAACGGTTCAAAAGATTACACAATTTGCCTATTCACGCAAGGCTCCGGAGGATTTAATCAGACGGGGTATTTCCAATTTGATGCAATGCCCACCCGATGTCCTCTACGCCGACTTTCTGGCCTGTGACCGGTTTGACATCATGAACGAAGTGGAGAAGATCAATCTTCCGACACTCATTCTCTGTGGGGATGAGGATGAACTCACGCCGCTTAAGTATTCACAATTCCTTCATCATCGAATTAGAGGTTCAAAATTGGAGATCCTTTCTGGTGCAGGCCATATGGTGATGATGGAGTCTCCCGAAGTTTTTAACGAGAAGATCAGAGAATTTATTTTGAAAAGAAGGTAGAATTTGGAAGAGTGTAATTGGGAGTTTATTGTAGAATAATTTATGAAACGATGGTTGGTTGTAACTCTCATTATTCCACGAAATTTTGAAGACGGAATTTCAAACTTCTTGGTTGAACAAGGGGCAAAAGGAATTGAGGAGGTTGATGAAGATTTAAACTTGATAAGGCTAAATGCCTATTTCTTGCAAAATGGAAAAAAAGAGGGAATCCTCCGGAATCTCCATCGATATCTGAAATCCCTTCAGACTATTTTCCCTGAAATCTCCCGACCCCAAGTTGAAGTAATCTCCATCTCCGATCAGGATTGGGGCGAGAACTGGAAAAGATTTTTTAAACCTACTCAGGTGACATCGAAGTTTGTGGTGAAACCACCCTGGTCCTCAATTCGACTAAGGAAAAATCAGATTCCCATCGATATCAATCCCGGAATGGCCTTTGGCACAGGAACACATGCCACCACAAAACTCTGTATCCAGGCATTGGAGAGAAGACTTCGAAAGAAGGGGCTTTCTGTTCTCGATGTGGGAACGGGTTCGGGAATCCTATCGGTCGCTTCTGCTAAATTGGGGGCTAGTGAAGTTTTAGGCCTGGATATTGATAGTATCGCGGTGGAGATTGCCAGAGGGAATGTGATCCAGAATAATGTTTCGAAGGTGGTCAGGATAAAAAAGGGGACTATTGGAAATATCAAGGCAAAGTTTGATGTTGTAGTAGCAAATATTGATTTTAAAGAGTTAAAAAGGATGAGAATAACTCTAATTCGCCATATTAAAAAAAAGGGGGTTCTTATCCTCGCAGGAATACTAAAAGAAGAAGGAGGCAGGCTTCGGCGGTATTATATGAAGACTGGATTCTTGAAATGGTCTAAAATGGTTAAAGAAGAGGAATGGGTCTGCCTCACCTTCAAGAAGAAGTGAAAGAGTCATATGGAGAAGATGGAGAAAAGTCATGTCAAGATTTTATGTTTCTAATCCTCGTATTGAGAAAGGAATCCTAAAGATCGAGGGAAGCGAGGTGAGACATATTCGAAGGGTTCTTCGCCTCAAAGCAGGCGATGAGATGGTGGTATTCGATGGTTCGGCAAAGGAGTATGAGGGCACGATCATTGAAGAAAGCCCCTCCTCAGTCGATATCAGGATTCAAAATATCTTTTCTTCTAAAAGAGAATCTCCCTTGGAGATCACTTTGGCCCAGAGTCTGCTCAAGGGTGAGAAGATGGATTATCTGATCCAGAAGGCTACGGAGCTGGGGGTAAAAGAGATTATTCCTTTTTTCTCCGCTCGTTCTGTCCCCATTTTTGAAAAATCGAGGGGATTGAAGCGTTATCATCGTTGGAAGAAGATCGCTATCGAGGCATCTAAACAATGTGGAAGGGGAGTAATTCCGAAGATCGAACCCCTTCAAGACTATTCTGAGATACTACCGATCGCTTCTCAGGATAGCCTTCGTCTCGTTCTTTGGGAAAGAGGAGGGGAAAAGTTGAAAGAGGTTTTAAGGGGATCGAAGGGAAAGGGGAAGATTTTCTTTATTGTCGGACCAGAAGGAGGATTGAGCCAAGAGGAAGTTGAGGATGCAAAAAAAGAGGGATTTATTTCCGTAAGCCTCGGGGAAAGGATATTGAGATCTGAAACAGCGAGCCTCTGCCTTCTCAGCGTCCTTCAATATGAATGGGGAGATATTGGATAAAAATTGAGGGCCAATCCCTTTTTGGAATGGCCCTCAGACCTGCCTAACGCAGGCAGGTTAGAAAGGAGGGATATGAAGACCTGCCTCTTTAGCAGGCAGGTCCAGGAGAGAGATCTATTATGCTGCCCTTTTATCTAAGTTATTGACAAATTCTTTATAAGTCTTACATTCTTGGCAAAGTTTACATTTTCTCCGACACACTTCAACATGTATTTTTGGACTTCCTTTTCTTTTATCACAGATAAGATAACTCATATCTAAGTCCCCCTTCCAACGACAGAGATTAAAATCTATATGTTGATTTCAAACCATATTAAAACACAAAATATAGAAATGTCAAGAAAAAAATTTAATTTTTTATAAAATATTCTTTTATAAATTTCAATAAGTTATATTTCTAAACAAAAGTAAAATCATAATTTTCTAAATTATCCTAATGAAATTTAAAGGGTATGATCTCATTTTCTCTTAAAGAGAGGGGGGATGATAGGAAAGATGTATTGATGAGATTAAAATTTCTATTACGGATTTGAAATGTCTGTTTTCGCCTTTTCTTCTATGGCTATGCCCAGGCGTTCAACCCCTGCATTTTTTGCCACATCGAGGACCTGTACGACTCGGTCGAAGACTACACTTTTGTCCGCTCGGACAATTACAGGCTTCATTTTTTTAAAGGCGATAAGAGTTTCGAGTTCTTTTTTTAAATCCCTGAGGGTTTTTGGCTTGTTGCCGAGGAAGACCTCGTTTCTGCTATTTATGTTGATGATAATGGGTTCACTTTGACCCACAGGTGCTTTGATATCGGCCTTAGGGAGTTTTATGATTATTCGGGATTCCCTCAAAGGGTTGAAAGTGTAGACTAAACTGAAGGCAGTGAAAAAGAAGATGAAAATATTTAGAATGATATCGGTGAGAGCAATTGACTCTAATGTAACCGTTGAATCTCGACGGGTTTTAATTTTCATCGAACACCTCCCTCTCTAACCCTTACCAAGATATCTATCAGCTCATTGCCATAATATGTCATTTCTTGGGCATGGCTCTTTATCTTTCCCACGATGAGGTGATAAATGATATAGGCCGGAATGGCAACGGAGAGGCCGGATGCTGTGGTGATCATGGCTTGATAAATCCCAGCGGCTAAGGCACTCACCGTAATATTACTTCCCAACTGTTCCCATGCCATAAAGGCTCGAATGAGACCGACGATGGTTCCAAGAAATCCGAGCATCGGCTCCACACCGATGATGATGATTAAGGCGCCTAAATATTTCTCCAGGTATTGAACCTGTTCGTCTCCCTCCCGTTCCATCATCGCTTCGACTTCCTCCCGCTTTAGGGTGCGATTGGAAATCCCCAACCTAAACAGATCGGCAATGGGATGTCTCACCTTTGCGCATCGTTCTAACGCCCTCTGAAATTGTCCTTTTTCGAGATGGAAAAAGACCTCATGGGCAAACTGTGGGATGTTGAGTCGAATCCTCCATAGGGCCCAGAGTCTCTCAAGAATGATGGCAAGGGCAATAATCGAACCTAAGATGATGGGAGCCATGATCGGTCCACCTTTGATGATCAATGAAACAAACATTCCATACCTCCAAACCTTTCTCCCCTTCTTATCGTCAGGCAGGCCTGCCTGTGGTAGGCAGGGATGAAAA
>Ga0194110_10003306_pt1 | contig 19982 bp, 14 predicted proteins | sample TA2Kig1200mmetaG_FD_146192 | JGI IMG/M metagenome (GOLD analysis project Ga0194110, IMG submission 146192) | Freshwater microbial communities from Lake Tanganyika, Tanzania - TA2015032 Kigoma Deep Cast 1200m | ecosystem: Environmental > Aquatic > Freshwater > Lake | place: Tanzania: Lake... | reverse complement strand
TTCTGGGGCATCGCCGATCCGGATGACGGCATGGTGGCAGAGCGGGTCGTGCCGCATCTGCCACCGGGGTCAGTCACCAGCGTTTCGTGCCTGCCCGCCTGCCACCGGTCCGAGCGCGTCGAGGCGTGGCCACGACTGGTGGACAAGGCCAACGCGGCCGATGGCGGCGACCGCCGCGTCATTGTGCATCACGAGCTGATCTATTCCTGCGGCAGCGATGTGCCCATCGTGCCCTTCACCAACCTCGACCGCGTGGATGATCATTTCCGGGTGCTGGGCAAGTACCGGTCGTTCGCGGGATTCCTGGGAGGGACGTTTGTCTATCACTCCATGGGCTGGCTGCTGACGCTCTATGCGCAGCGCAAGCAGTGGCAGGCGGGCCTGGACTGGAAGAGCTGGTTTACCGGCTTCTTCCGCGGTCTGCTTGGGGACGAGTTCACGCGAGGGTTCCTCGACATAGCTGCCGACCTTCAGGATGTCCAGCTTCTCGAAGGCCTCGAACCCGGCGAGGAGCCGGGCGGCTACTACGTCCGCTGGGGACTGAACATGCACCGGTTCGCGCCCGACGCCCTGCCCGCCGACGGGCCGCTGCGCGCGGATGATCAGGCAGGTCCGAAGTTCCCTCGCTTGGTGCATACGGGCAACGTGGACGCGCATGGCATCTACACCTCCCAACGCTGCGCCCCGGCCTTGAAGCGCGTCCTGTCCATGCGCGCCAAGCTGGAGCGGGCTCTCGACAAACTGCCCGCGCTGGCCGCGGCACTGCCCGCCGGCGTGGACGGGCCGCAGTGGAACGAGCTGGTCATCCTGCCGCTGCGCGTCACCGCGAAGTTCCTGCAATCCCGCCTGCTGCTGGCGCAGTCGTACCTGGTCTACATCCGCCTGCGCGAAGGCGTCCTGACCGGGCGCGACACGGCGGCGGACGCCGCCGAAGGCCTGGCGCTCTGCCGGCAGGCGCTCGACGCCCAGGCCGAGTACGTCCGCCTGCGGCCGGGGTTCTGTTTCTGCTACCCGGAGGCGTTCAACCCCGCCACGCTGCGCAACCTCATCGCCGCTTGGCAACGGCTGGCCAGGGAACCGCAGATTTCCCGTGATATGGACATCTGCGCCTTCCTCGACAAGGTGGAAACGGAAGTGGAGAACCACTTGATCATCTAAAGCCTTGTTTCACAAAGGGTTATGTTTTTTAACAGGCTCGGTGCGAAAAGGGGGTGGTTAAATTGGTTTGATAAACAGAGTTATATCTAGGCGATCTTGTTTCTATTGTGTTATATTCATTATGAACGATGGAAAATACAATTTCCTAGTCAACAAAAAGGAGTAACAAAGATGAAAACCATAGTATCAAAATTAACCTTAGTGTGTGTAAGCTTGGTTGTTATCAGTTTGATTTTCACAGGCATAAGTTATGCCAAAATTGACCCCGGAACTGTTAAGGGAATTTGGCTCTTCGACGAGGTCAAAGGAGATGTCGCCAAGGATTCCTCCGGCAACGGTAATGACGGAGCACTCATGAAAGGTCCTAAATGGGTTGCTGGTAAGTTCGGCACAGCTTTGGAGTTTGATGGAGCTAGCTCTTACGTTGTAATCAAACATAGTAAGAGTCTGGAAGTAGACACCAATTTTTCACTCGTATACTGGGTTAAAATTTATGACATGAAAGAGGTATTAACTGTCTGTAAACATCGGCAGGCAAATCCTAATACTGAGGGATGGCTTAATGCCTTATACCCAGGGGGAACTGGAACGTTGCTTTTTCAACTCAGGCCAGGTGGTGTTTGTTGCACAAATTTAATTAGCAAAACAACTCTAAAAAAAGACACCTGGTATCATGTTGCATCTACTTACAACAACAAAGAAATGAGATTGTATATAGACGGCGTTGAGGACGCTAGTTCTCCCCTTGGATGTACAGGAAACATAAGCGGGACTCAGGATATTCATGTTGCGCATGATGTAAATATTCCAGGTAGTGGTCTTCTCAAGGGTGTTATCGATGAAGTCGCCGTTTTCAATGTCGCCATAACTAAAAATGATGTTAACACCATCACGAAAGGATTTGGGATGATACTTGGTATTTTCCCATCAGGCAAACTCACTACTGCATGGGGCAAGATAAAAGCCCAGTATTAAGCTGGTCAACTGTCTGAAAAGTCCGTTTGGAAATACACCCCAAGAATCCGACATTGACGGATGTCTAAGAGGTAGTGTTTCAGATTTGTTGATATTTAGGTAATTTTGACGAATAAACTTAACATTTCCTCTATTTGAACCACAAAGGCACTAAGACACCAAGAAAAAGGAAATCTTTGTGTCTTTGTGTCTTGGTGTCTTAGTGGTTTAAAAAGTTCAACTTTAATAATCAAAACTACCTAACGCAAATAAGTTCTCTTTTTTGGGTCTCAAAACAAGTTTGTAACACCACCGTCTAAGAGAAGGAGCGTCAGAGTAAAAACTTGAATAATGGAGGAAATTATGAGTACCGAACGAACATCATCATGGAAAAAAGGAGACCCGATTGGGTATATCCAGGAAAAAGCACCCGATTTCGAGATGCCTTCCTACGAAGGCAAGCGATATGAGGTGTTGGTACCAGATACGCTAAATCTTCAAGAGCGTGCCTCTCTTGCCATTAACTGTCTAACAGGCATGACTGATCCTTATGCTGACTACGAGATATACTGGTATGTCTTTCTGCATGGCAACCGACCATGTATGTCACGGGACCTTAACCACCAGGTCCAGCTTATTATGCAACGGGCACTGCCACTCATGCGAATTATCAGTGGTAGTGATCAGAATATGGAAGTAGAGCAGAAATGGCTGGAGGTACTGCTCAGATTGCAGGGGCCTGACGGATTGTTCTATTATCCGTTAGAGGGCCGTCCCTGGATCAGCTATAAAGGCTCCTCAGAAGGACAATACGATGATTTTGAGGGCAACCAGTATACCGGCCCGCTCAATAACGGTTGGTCACTGGCAATTCTTGGACTTTACTACGAGTTGACAGGAAATAAACTGTTTAAGGAGATGGGAGAAAAGCTGGTGGACGGTATGATAAGGCACGCTGTGCACCGGGAAGATTATGCCTTTTATCCCAAAGGCATCTATGGTTTGAGCGAAGTATCCGATCCCGACACGCCTATCCCTTCTGTTTTGTCGAAGAATCTCGTAATGGGGTGGACAACCTATGGACTTGCTCACTTCTTCAGAGCTACTGGCTATGAACCAGCATTATCTCTGGCAGGTGAGTTGACCCGTTTCGTGTGGAAACACAGCAACTGTTATAGCGCTGATGGAGTTTGGCTTATGCCCGGAGGTCACTACCCTTGGCATTGTGGTTGTCTATTTGGTATACTTGAATACGCCGCAGCAGTCAAGGATGAGGAGTTACTGGAGTTTGTGCGGAAAGGCTACGAGTATGGCAAAGCACCAGCGCAGAATGGCAATGTGTTGATTGGTTTCTTCCCAGAAAACGCTCATTTTGCCAATCAAACCGGGGAAATCTGCGGAGTCAGTTTTATGCTTAGTATGGCGGTGAAATTGAGTCTGGCTGGTGTTGGAGACTATTGGGACGATATAGATAGATGGGTACGCAACCATTTTACCGAGAGTCAGTTGCTGAGCTATGAGTGGATGTATAATGTAGTGGCAGATCAACCGAAACTTCCGATCAACGAGATTACCACAACAGATGATAGGGTTGGTGAGAGGAACGTCGGCGGGTTCGCAGGTTGGCCATCGCCCAACGATTTCTTCGGCAATCGGCAAATCCAGGGTGGCAATGCTATTTACATGCACTGCTGCACAGGCGAGGGTACCATGGCATTGTACCGGGTATGGGAGAAGATCCTCAACTACCACGATGGCAAACTGAAGGTAAATCTGCTTTTCAATTGTGCATCCCTTTGGGCGGATGTGGATAGTTATATTCCTTATGAAGGTCGCGTGGATGTGAAAGTCAAGAAGGCGTGTGAGCTTGAGGTGCGCATTCCCGAATGGGTAAAGCCGGATGAATGTGCCTGCACAATTAACAACGCTGGGCGTCTTTTGAGTTTGGACGGACGTTATGCAAAGGTTGGCGGCGTAAAACCGGATGATATTGCTACGCTAACATTCCCAATTTTCGAACGTAAGGACGAAGTGTTGATAGAGGGACGAAAGTACACCATTGTCCGCAAGGGGAACGACATGGTAAAAATAGACCCTCCCGGCAAGTACTGCCCGCTCTACCAGCGCGCCCACTACCGGGAGAACAAGGCGCGTTTGCGGAAGATTCAACGTTTCGTCTCACAGCAACTGATAGACTGGTAAGCAGGCAACAGGTGATGGGAGGGCGTTCGGAGGCGATAGGTAGGAGCCGTCCCCCGACGGCGATTAAAAAGAATCCTCGCATAAAGGCGAGGAGTATGTTAATATTGTTTGTGTGTCAAAACACAAGACCCCACTCCTGCCAAGAGCGGGGAGTCTTTTCAAAAAAAGGAGGAGAAAAATGAAAACCTTAGTTTTTACTTTGCTAATCTCTATTTTGGTAATTTTCTCTTTTTCAGAAGTAAATGGATTTGAAGAGAAGGATATAGTCCTTGCTCTTTCTCTTGATGAAGGAGAAGGGGAAGTGGCCAAAGACTTGTCTCCATTGGGAAACGACGGCGCCCTTAAGGGCAAACCCAAATGGGTGGACGGAAAGTTTGGAAAAGCGTTGAGTTTGGATCCAGAGGATGGGGATGTTGATTACGTAGAAATCCCCAATGAGAGCGATTATGATTTTGAAAAGACAGATAGCTTCACCTTTGCCTGCTGGGCCAAGCTTTCGCCGAAGACGGTAGGTGATAAGAATCATTTCGTAATCTCCAAAATGGATGCTATAGGGATTCACAACGGAGCCGCTCTACTCGGTTTCAATGATCCAAATTCTGCTCTGTTTACCATCCAAGGAGACAATGGCTGGACGGCTGTCCATGGCTCAACACCTGTTATAGATGAGCAGTGGCATCATCTATCTGTCGTTAATGATGGCTCTGGGACCGCTAAAGGGATGAAAGTGTATGTAGACGGCAAGCTTGAGCAAACGATAGTTATGGGTGAAACCGTGGGTAAGAGTATTCTGAATGATGCTCCATTGGCAATAGGGGTAAAAGGCGGGCTTCCTGCACAGGTTCCTACCAAGGGGATCGTCGACGAAGTCCTCGTTATTAAGAAGGCTTTGAGCGATGCGGAAATTCAAGAAGTCTATCAGGCACAAGGTGTGGCAGGGGTACTGGGTCAGCCTAGCGCTGTGAAGCCTTCGGGGAAGCTCACCATAACCTGGGGCAGTATCAAGGCGAAGGGATTCCATTAGAATTTCCTGCGAGTATCCTTTGTAACCAAAGTATAGGGGCGATTCATGAATCGCCCCTACAAAACTGCTTCAGCCAATCCGTAAGAGGAGAGCAAAGCGGTAGGGTTGAAAGTAGGTCAAGGAGGAGAAAAATGAGAACCTTAGTTTTTACTTTGCTAATCTCTATCTTTGTAATTGCTTTCTCTTTTTCAGAAGTAAATGGATTTGAAGAGAAGGATATAGTCCTTGCTATTTCCTTTGATGAAGGAAAAGGGGAAGTGGCCAAAGACTTATCTCCATTGGGGAACGATGGCGTCCTGAAGGGCAAACCCAAATGGGTGGACGGAAAGTTTGGAAAAGCGTTGAGTTTGGATCCAGAGGATGGGGATGTTGATTACGTAGAAATCCCCAATGAGAGCGATTATGATTTTGAAAAGACAGATAGCTTCACCTTTGCCTGCTGGGCCAAGCTTTCGCCGAAAGCGGCAGGTGATAAGAATCATTTCGTAATCTCCAAAATGGATGCTCAGGGGATTCATAACGGAATCGCTCTAATCGGTTTTAATGATCCAAATTCGGCTCTGTTTACCATCCAAGGGGACAATGGCTGGACGGCTGTTAACGGCAACACACCAGTTATAGATGAGAAGTGGCATCACATGGCTATTGTTAATGATGGTTCCAAAGGTGGGAAGCCTAATGGGATGAAAGTATATGTAGACGGCAAACCTGAGCAAACGAAAGTTATGGGTGAAACTGTGGGTAAGAGTATCCAGAATGATGCTCCATTGGCAATAGGGGTAAAAGGCGGGCTTCCTGCACAGGTTCCTACCAAGGGGATTGTCGACGAAGTCCTCGTTGTTAAAAGGGCTTTGACCGATGATGAGATTCGGCGGCACTTCAACGGAGGTCTGGCAGGAGTGTTAGCAGTGAAGCCTTCGGGGAAACTTCCTATAACCTGGGGCAGCATCAAAGCCAGCCACTCAATATCACAAATGAAAAAACAGTTTTTGCTTCACTGATGGGCTTGATATTTAGTATCTGCTGATTTTCTCTATTAGCCACAGATGAAACACGGATTTTCACAGATTTTTCCGTGTTAATCCGTGAAAATCTGTGGCTAAAAAATGATTTTTTCAGCAGATACTATTTACTGTCAGTATGGGGTGTATCTCAATCAACAAACACACACAGGACGAACGAGGTGATGCTGATATGAGAAGTGCTAATTTAATATTACAATTCTGTGACGATTTCAGCAAAGAGTATGGGCCGCCGGACTATTTTGACCTAACCCGATGGACCAAATGGATGGGCAATGCTGGGATAGCCCGCTGAGGCATCGGTACGGGCTCTACCTTACTGACGATGGTAACACTTTATATTTGACTCTGGATGGCAAGGTGATGGATACCGTTGATATTACCGGGCATTTTAGTTCACGTCCTGAAGTAATCAAGGACGGCGCCTATGTCACCATTGCCGCCGCTGGCAGTTATCAAACCAACGTCTGGAAAGTTGACGATGTGGGGATTTACTTACTCTGCGTAAGGAACGCACAGGCAGGCTTGAATTTGGAGGTTTGAAATGAAAAAGTTAATTGGTTACATCTCTCCGCAGATTCCGAAGGTTGAGTTTCCGCCGTATGAAGGAGAACGATACGAGGCACTTGTGCCGGACACACTGGACATGGCTGAGCGTGCGGATATCGCCATCCACGGAATTACCAGTATAGCCGACCCCGAGGCAGACTACGAGATATGGTGGTGGGCTGTACTTAACCGTAAGCCCCCTGTTCTGGTTCATGATTTTCACGACTGGAACATACAGGGTAAGTTCCTCGAGGCTTTACCCCAATTACGAACCATCACTGGCAGTGATCTTAACCTCCACGTAGATACGGCGTGGGCTGAGGACCTTCTGCACATGCAGGGGGAAGACGGTCTATTGTATTTTCCAATCGCAGGCAGACCCTGGGCCCGATATCATTCAGATTGGCTTGGTGGAAAGGGGGATGACGGCGTCAGTGACCAGTTAGCCAGCTTCAATGCTAATGGTAATTTCCTCGGAGACATGGCACTTTACTACCTGCTGAGCAAGGATGAGGTCTGGAAGCGCGCTATTCAGCGGCTGGTTGATAGGCTTGAACAGTTTGTGGTATACAAGGATGACTACTGTCACTTCCCACTACCGGCAGCCAACCCTGGAGCCAAGATCTCCCAGGATATGAAAATACTGGATCCTGGATGCACTGGTGAAGTTGGGAGTATTCTCGCAGGTTGGGTTATCCAAAGTCTCTGCCAGGCTTATGTATCAATTGGTTACGAGCCTGCCCTAACCTTGGCGGGTAAGTTATCAGTGGGTCTGAAAGAACACTCAGGCTGCTACGACAAAGATGGTCGTTTCACCGGGTGTGCCCATACCCACCTCCACACCAGACCCATATCAGGTTTGCTGGAGTACGCGTTGATAGCGAACGACCAGGAGATGCTTGAGTTCTGTCGAAAGTCATACGAATACGCAAAATCTTGCGGAAGTCCCACCGTAGGTTTCTTTCCCAGCATCCCAGGTCCGGATACCCCATACAACTATACGACTATACAGAGATTCTTTAGAGGCGGCGTTGAAGGCTGCACGGTAGCTGACATGGTCGCGCTTGCCATAAAGCTCAGTCAGGGTGGCGTCGCCGACTACTGGGACGACGTTGACCGTTACGTCAGAAATCAGTTTGTTGAAATTCAAATACTGAAAACTGACTGGATTAACCGTATGATTGCGCCTCTCCCCACGACATCTGCGGATGAAACCAAACATGAAAATGCGGACCGCGCATTAGAAAGAAACATCGGCAATTGCTGGCCGGTGACTTCGCCCAGCGAGTTCTTAGATTTTGCAGGTTGGAGCCTCATGCACTGCTGCACTGGCAACTATGCCCGTGCCATCCCATATATCTGGGATAATATATTAAGCTTCGAGGATGGGACGCTGAGGGTCAACTTACTCCTGAACCGCACTTCACCGTGGGCTGATTTGGAGAGCTATATACCTTACGAGGGTCGGGTGGACATCAAAGTCAGGAAGCCCTGCAAGCTCTCGGTCCGCATCCCGGAATGGGTGAAGCCGGAGGAGACCGCCTGCAAGGTAAACGATCAAGTGCGTGAACCAGGCTGGAAGGGTCGCTACGCCCAGGTTGGCGAGGTTAAGTCAGGTGATGTCGTGGCGTTGACTCTCCCCATCTCGGAGCGCACAGTGAGGGAGACTATCAACGGAGTAGACTACAATTTGATCATCAAGGGTAGCACCGTGGTCTCCATCGACCCGCCGGGAAAGCATAATCCCTTCTATCAGCGGGCTCATTACCGGGAGAATAAGGTGCGTTTGGTCAAACAATCGCGCTTTATCTCATCCAAACCATCGCTACACTGGCATTATTAAACCTGTTTTTTTACTGTTGTCCAATTTGCTGATATGAGATGCTACTTCGCGGCGCTGCTTATCAGAGTCTCCGGCTCAATGTTGTAGATATGTGCTTCGAAACGGCCGCGCTTACATACATTCTCGTGCAGGGCTCAACAGACATAAAAGGTAACATTGCGTCCTGAGTTCAAGCTGTCGCGCGTATATCTTGCCCCCAGAAAGCAAGAGTTGCCATTCCGAATTGATAATTCAGCGGTACAGATAACGCTGCCGCATGTGGGAAGCCATACAATCCTGGTATTAGAGCGTGTCTGAAAAGTTGGAAAAAAACACAGAGGGCGTTGTCTAAAAGAACAGAGGAGGGGAATTAAGATGCAGACTCTATCTTTGATAGGTTTACCGGTTTTAACTTATTTTACAGGGGAAAAGGAGTGGAAGAAAGACAATTCCATTGGATATATCCGCAGTGATATTCCAGAATTTAAAGTTCCAGCATATAAAGGAAAGAGTTATGGGGCTATAGTGCCGGAGACATTAGACCTTCAGGAGAGGGCTGCCATGGCGATACAAGGTATGACAAACACTACCGATCCTGATTCTGACTATGAAATATACTGGGCGGCTTTTATTAACAGAAACCCGGTGTATATGTTTCATAGCTGGAATGATTCCTGCTGGTGCAAGTATATGGATACATTGCCTCTTTTGCGGCTGGCGAGCGGCAGCAAACTCAACATGGATGTTGAAAGTCGCTGGTTTGAGGTGATGCTTCATATGCAAGGCACTGACGGTCTCCTCTATTTTCCTAAAGTTGGCAAACCCTGGTGGCAAAACCAGTGCTATGGTCCGGCGGCGCCGGGCGGGCATTATACTTTAGTCTACACCAATGGACGTTTTTTGGGCGCGATGGCAATCTATTATACGCTCACAGGTGAACAATTATGGAAAGATGCTGGCGAACGCGTGGTAGATGGGCTTGCTGAACTTGCCAAATACGAGGATGATAAAGCATATTTTGAGTGGATACAATTCAGTCCCGGGAAACAGTTTACCAAGGCTGATCGCTCCGCCGTGACACACAATTTTGCAAGCTGGTTTGCCGCTATAATTCAGGGATTGGCAAATTACTACAAAACGACCGGCTACGAGCCAGCCAGGGCGCTTGGCGGCAAATTGGCGCGATGGGTCATCAACGACAGCAACCATTTTGATCCCGAAGGTCGTTTCCTGCCCGAACACCCTGGCACATCAATGGCTCACTTTCATGGTCATACGATGAGCCTTCTGGCATTGATTGATTACGCCGCTGCAACCGGGGATACCGGCGTGATTGACTTCGTGAATAAAAGCTTCAAATTCGCCAGAGGACATGGCAATACAACGATCGGTTACTTTCCCGAGTGGCTATCCGGGGTCACAGCGGAGACCTGCGAGGTAGCTGATATGATCGCCCTTGCGTTGAAGCTGAGCCAGACTGGCGCCGGGGATTATTGGGATGATGCTGATCACTGGATCCGGAACCAGTTCGCAGAGGCGCAACTGCTCTATGGCGAATGGGCAGACGAGGCAGTGAAGAGCCTGCCAGTGACGCCCGCGGGTCCCTATGAAACGACCGATCGAGTTTCTCAAAGAATTGTGGGCTGCTTTGCGTCCCAGGCCTCGGCTAATGATTGGTATGGCAGACCACCTGAAGGCACTCAGGCTTGCTGCAATGGGAACGGGATGCGAACCATCTATTATATCTGGGAAAACATACTTGACTATAAAGATGGCAAATTAAGGGTAAACCTGCTTCTTAACCGCGCGTCCAGTTGGGCGGATGTGAATAACTATATCCCTTACGAAGGTCGTGTAGACGTGAAGGTTAAAACGGTTTGTGACCTATATGTTCGTATTCCCGAATGGGTCAAGCCAGAAGAATGTCAGTGCCAGGTCAGCGGTTCAGATCAATCTTTATCCTGGGATGGACGTTACGCGCTTGTTGGGAATACCAATCCCGAAGATTCTGTTGAACTGACCTTTCCTATTTTTGAACGTACTGACGTAGTGAATATCGAAGGGAAGGACTATACCCTGACACGCAAAGGGAACGATGTGGTTCATATTGATCCGCCGGGTAAGTATTATCCATATTACCAGCGAGAAAAATATCGTAAGAACGAGGTGCAGTGGAAGAAAACTCAGTGGTTTGTGTCAGACAAGCTCATTGCGTGGTAGGGAATATATAATGCAAAAGTCAATCGCCCAATTATAATCTTTTTATGGACTACGGAAAAGTAAGGGGGTTGGATATGGAAAATGTACCATGGTATCGGCGTCTCTGGTCAGGGATTGAGATCAGCCCGGTTACTGTCACCGGTAAAGAGGTTATTGACAATCTAGTCAGAGCCAGGGTTGATTATGCCGTAATCTTCATGAAAGATGGGGATTTTGCTTACTATAACTCTAAGGTAGCCAAGAAGGCGCCCTGTATGGGAGACCGGGACCTTCTGCGCGAATGCCTTGATGAGGCTGAGAAATATGATATGCCACTCATTGCATATTGTCAGGTGCAATACGATACATCTTCCTGGGATGTGCATCCGGAATGGCGGATGAAGGACGCTGAAGGAAAAGATATTCATCCGCGCCTTTGCTATAAATCAGGTTACCTTGAACAGGTCAAGCGATTCGCTGATGAAATGATGGATTATGAGATCAGCGGATTCCATTTTGACATGCTTGACTTCGGCTTCGGCGCGCCTTATGGTTGTTGGTGCGATACCTGCAAACGGCTATTCAAGGAGAAGTATGGGATTGATATGCCACAGGGTGTGACCTGGGACAGCGCCTGGGACAAGATGCTGGAGTTTCGCTGCGATTCCAACGCCGGCTTTGCTAAAGAGTTGAGACGTTTTGTTCACTCGAAAAAGCCTGATATCGCAGTGGATTTCAACTATCATGGCTATCCGCCTTTTAACTGGCAGGTGGGCGAACGACCCGTTCAACATTCTATTATGAGCGACTTCGTTACTGCCGAAGGCTTGCCCTGGGCGTTTGGCTACAAGATGCCAAGCCTGATGTCCCTCTTCCTGAATGGTACTAACCCAGGCGCTCCGTTCCAGGGGGTGACTTCGAGATTCGTCCGTAATTATGCTGACAAGACAATGCGACCTGTCGCTGATATGAAGTGGGAGGTTTTCACTTACCGAAGGAGGAAAACTCCTTGCCACAGGGCTTACAGGGCTTTATAGCCAAATGGGACAATTGCTTGATACATGTGTATTGTCGGATTTAATAGGCGCCCGTTTTATTAAGAGAACCGAAACTGCTGAGAACTATATCCGCCTGTCATCAAAAGCGGATGATGAGCTTGGAAGGTGTCTGCTTCGGGATATTCCGCCTGACTGGTCGTTCCTGGCTTTCGATGGACATACAGCAGCATTTGAAGCAACTGAGGCGAAGAGCTATGGTGAGATCATGTTCCATGAGAAAGCGATCGGGCCGGCGATCCTGGCAAAACGTCATGGCAAAGGCGAGGTAATATATCTTCCCTGCGGGCCTGATGGCGCATTGGCTGGCGAATTCCGTATGCCTGAACATCGCCTTTTAATCCGCAACATAATCCATTACCTGAATCCCAGACCAGAAATAGTTATAGACGCTCCTCTCAATGTTGAGGCTATCGTAACTAAAGATGACGCCAATAACAGGTTCATTATCCATTTCGTTAGCTACTTTTCTCCTACACCCCCTACGATAGGTTCTCACGTCCTGATATCGCCAATGGAGGAGATGTTTCAGTACAATGCTACAGTGACGGTTCGTTTCCCGATTAAGCGAGTCGAAGCACTTAATCCGGCAACCCGGGTAGTGCAGCAGGGAGAAAAGGTTGAATTGGAGATGGACGACATCCATGAAGCATTGTTGATCTACTCATGATTAAAAAGGACGCTGACGATGAGCACGGGGCGCCGTCAGATCCAACTATATCAGATAAATTCATGCAAGAGGTGGTAAAGTGAGGGAACGTAATTTAATATTACAATTCCGTGACGATTTCAGCAAAGAGTATGAGCCACCGGACTATTTTAATCTGACCCGATGGACGAAATGGAGAGGCGATATCAAGGCAGAAGATGGATATGCGATAATCCGAGCTATAACAACGCAGTCGCCGGGGCCGGGCGTAATGGCTTTTGGAGGTTTCGCCACACGAGAAAAACGCTTCAATCCAGAGTTGAGAGGTACTAATGGACTGGAGTCTAGCCTGGTAGATTATATCCATGAAGGAGAGTTCCTCAATAAGTGGTTAGATATGTATGGAAGGCCAAGCCAAGTTGAGGATCCTACTGTCGGTCGCTATATCATGGGCTGGAGTCTAACAATTGCCAACTATTATGGACAAATCGGATGCGAGAAAGACAATGAAAAGGATCGCGGAGTACAGGTACACCTGGATTGGATGAGCAAGCGTGGGCTTCATATTGCTCTTGTACGTAATATTGTTCCCGGCGACTTTGAAAAATACCCCGAATGGGACCCGGAGAAGCAGACGGTTGACGAGATCATAGAACAGGGACCATTCATCGCGCGTCCTTGTGTTGCCCTTGCGGTACGACGATATCCACGCGGTCGGGGAGATAATCCGGTGGGTCATCGTTACGGACTTTACCTCACTGACAATGGCAATACATTATATTGGACACTGGACGGCAATGTGATGGATACTGTTGATATTACCGGGCATTTCAGTTCAAGTCCTGAGTCCGTGCGAGATGGTGCCTACGTCACCATTGCTGCCGGTGGTAGCTATCAAAATAACGTCTGGAAAGTTGATGATGTGGAAATCTATATCTCTAAATTATAAGAGGGGTTTTCGTTTAGTAACCCTTTCGGAGCTTTCATCAACTTTCGGAAGTTTCAATGATTGTCAACCAAAGTCAGAATGGGCAAAAACTCGACAAACTGCTTTTCGTTCCATTGCGGCAATAAGGCGGAAAGCCTCATTAAATCTTAGATATACGTTATTAGGAAAATGAAGGTTACTAAAGGGGTTTTCGACTATTTACTAAGCGAGTTTTGAAGATTTTGTAGGAGGCAAAAATATGGCAAAATCTAGAGAGAGATTAACTCAGTCACTGAATAATGCCAATCAGTCTTGGTTTGAACTAACTACTTCAGACAGTGGGGGGCTGATATGTGTTCCTGCTGGAGCAAGGGTGCTGGGACTTTTCGATTCTCTTGGTGAGAATTTCTTCTGGGTGCATTCTCGATTGGACGACCCCACGCAGTCAAGGGCGTTCATGCAAACGCCTGAATGGAAAAATATTGGTGGTGACCGTACCTGGGTTGGACCAGAAGCTGATCTTCATATTGGTGATTTAGCTAATCCCTGGGGAACGATTGCTGTTCCTGCATCTGTTGACCCGGGCAACTATGTCGTCGAATGCGATGCAACCAGGATCCGCATGACCAGCCAAATGACAGTGCAGATTCACCGGGTAAAAACGGAATGCGACATTGTGATTGATAAGACAGTGCGTCTGACACCTAACCCCTTGCGGCGCGACGTCACTGCCCAAGAGTGGCTGAAAAAATTGGACTATGTGGGTTACGACCAGATGACAACTATCAGTCTAAACTCACAGGCACGACCGGATGTGGCACTTTGCCTATGGAATCTCATCGTCTTGCCGGCTGGCGGAGAAATAATCATCCCTGTTCTAAGTCCTGCGAGTGCCCGGGAACTTTTTGGAGGACCAGGAGGAAAGGAGCATCTGCGGATAAACAAACGTTCTATCCGCTTCTACATTGACGGGCGCAAGCAGTATAAGATAGGCGTGCGTCCGGAGTTTGTTACCGGTCGGGCAGGCTATTTGCGAAGCGTCGGCGATGGCGTATGGACGTTGGTGGTGCGGAACTTCGCAGTCAATCCTTCAGCCGAGTATGTAGATGTCCCCTGGGATGACACAACTGATCTGGGTTACGCTGTGGAATGCTATAACGACAGCGGTGAGACAGGCTTGTTCGGTGAGTTGGAGTACCATACGCCAGCCATTGGTGGTGGGACCGGTCTAACCACCTATTTAGATTGCAGCCAGGTATGGGCTTTCCGCGGCGAAGAGCAACCTATCCGCACAGTGGGTGAACGGCTGCTTGGTCAGGGGTTGCTGACTGACCACGATATCGGGGGCTAAAGACAATAATAACTCTTGGAAAGGTAAAAAACAAATCTATGGAGGAAAGACAAATGACACAAAATCAGCAGAAACGCGTTAAAATCGAATACATTCGCAAGGACATTCCATCTTTTGAAATGCCCGCGTATCAGGGAGAGCGATATGAGGTGCTGGCGCCTGATACGCTTGACCTGCAGGAACGCGCAACGCTGTCCGTCAATGGGTTGACAGGCTCTTCTGACGAAAATGCGGACTATGAATTATACTGGGTTGTCAATTTCCGCCACAACCCGCCGATGATGTACCACGACTATAATGACCATGTAGAGATTAAGTTCCGGGAGGCATTGCCATTGATGAGGCTGGCAAGTGGGAGCGACCAAAATTCACACATAGAAAGGCGTTGGATGGAAGTCATCCTGCACATGCAAGGCCCTGATGGTCTGCTTTACTATCCACTGATAGGACGTCCCTGGGCAAGGAATGGTGTCCCGATTGAGCAATTCGGACCGTTGCCCGAAGGAGACCACTACACTGAACCTTATGTGAATGGACGACTGCTTGGCGCGATTGGGATTTACTACCTTATTACTGGAGATTCGCTCTGGAAAGAGGTAGGGAAAAAGATAGTGGACGGTCTGGCACGGCAGACTGTGGATAAAGGCGATTATGCCTATTTTTCTACGGGACAATTCGGTGTGAACAAAGTATCTGATCCAAATGCACCCATGCCGGGACCATGGATGAATATGCCGTTTGGGTGGATAGCTATGGGTCTTGCGCAATTCGGCCGCGTCACAGGATATGAGCCGGCAGTTACGCTGGCAGGTAAACTGTCACGTTATATCAGATATTATGGGAAGCAGTTTGATGCCGAGTGTAAATTCCTCCCCGAGGCTCCGGGTTCACTTTCTGCACATTTCCACGGACATCTCTACCCGCTTCTAGGTATGCTGGAATACGCTATGGCAGCCGGGGACGAGGAGATGATTCAGTTTGTGCGGAAAGGTTATGAGTATGGCTTGGCTAACATGGATACCTTGGTAGGATATGTTCCAGAGGTTATTTACCCGGAACCTTTCCAGACTTCTGAAATCTGCGGAGTGGCGGACATGATAGCACTGGCATTGAAACTGACCAGGGCGGGCGCTGAAGATTACTGGGACGACGTGGACAGGTGGACGCGCAATCAGTTCGCCGAGGGGCAACTGATTCGAATAGATTGGATATACCGGATGATAGAAGGGACGCCTGTTTCAGCCATTGACGAAATCTCTCAATCAGTAGAAAAAGTTCCTGAAAGGAACATCGGAAATTTCGCCGGCTGGCCCTCCGCTAATGATTGGTTAGGGCAAGGCCCGGGCATCATGCATTGCTGCACCGGCAACGGAGCCAGGGCGATTTACTATGTCTGGGAGAACATCCTGAACTATACGGACGGAAAGCTGAAGGTGAACCTGCTTCTAAACCGCGCCTCAACATGGGCAGATGTAGATAGCTATATCCCTTATGAGGGTCGCGTTGATGTAAAGATTAAAGTCGCCTGTGACCTGTCCATCCGAATTCCCGAATGGGTAACTCCATCCGAGACCCGCGCTAAAGTGAGCGATGAGGGTCATTCACTCATCTTTGATGGACGCTACGCAAATGTTGGCAAGGTAAAGCCGGGCGATGTAGTGACGCTGACGTTTCCTATTTTTGAACGCACAGATGTGGTGAATATCCAAAGACAGCCCTACACGCTTGTTCGGAAGGGGAATGATGTGGTATACATAGAACCACCGGGAAAGAACTGTCCGCTTTACCAGCGCGTACACTACCGGGAAAACTATACACGTTATAGGAAGATCGCTCGTTTCGTTTCAGAGCAACTGGTGGATTGGTAAATATCATTTGGATATTGGATATGCAATATTGAACATCCAATATCCAATATATAATAGGAGAATTACCCTGAGCATGTTTGAAAACACATTAGAAAGACATCGAGCTTTTTGGATGCGGCAGGAGACTGGTCGACCATTGTTGGGGTGTAATATCGGTTTTTATGTAAATGAACGATTCCCCCGTGTAATGGAGGCGATGCCCACAACCGGCGCGACGGTAAGTCCGGAGGATATTCGTGTTGACCTATTCCTAGAAGACTGCGAGCATTTGTATCAAGCCTATCGAGAGATAGACGACGACTATCCTTATGTTGCGGCAGCATTTCCCTATATTCCGTGGATGGAAGCTATTATGGGATGTCCTGTCAGATCTTCACCTACAAGCTTTTGGGCTGAACCTTGCATAGAAGACTGGGAAACCTGGCATTGGCAACGCCCTACTCTGGAAAACCCCTGGGCGCGGAAACTGCTGGAGTTAGTACGCGCTCTTATCGAACAATCAGATGGAAGATATACGGTGGCGCCTACTTTGATGCGCGGACCTTCAGATATGTTAGCCGCTATGCATGGAGCCGCACAACTACCCCTTAATCTGATTGACTTTCCTAATTTGATGATGCGTGCGATTGAATTATGCGCCGAAACCTGGATAGAAGTGGGACAGGCTCAACTCGCATTGATTCCGGAATCTTCCGAAGGATACATAGCAGGAGATCATGGTCTGAGGACATGGGCGCCGGATAAAGTCATCTGGCTCCAGGAGGACGCCATGGCATTGTTGTCTCCGAAGTTATATCACGAGTTCTTTTTTCCAGTTGATAGGTACATTGCAGGCAAATTTCCCTGTATTGCTTTCCATTTACATGGTTCGGCTTTGTGGGCAATTGACCAATTAGTAACAGCACCTGAGATTGACGTGATAGAATTGAACCTTGAAGCAGCGATGTGTGATGTTGAGGGAACGCTTGCAGGTTGGAAGAAAATCCAGGCAAACAAACCTTTGGTTATGTGGCGGCTATACGAGAATGATTTTTGGACATGGTTGGGTATGATCCTGACGGAATTTCCCTCAGCAGGACTTTCGATACAGACCACAGTGAAAGACGCTGAGGAGGGAAAAAGGGTAAAGGCTGGATTCTTTGAGGCAGTGAATAGAGTGTGTTAAAAAATGAGGAAGACTATATAGAGGAAGTTAAACGATGAATGAAGAAATGAAAATGATACCTGATACACTGGACCTTGTTGAGCGCGGTCGGCTGGCAATTAACGGTATGCTGGGTTCATTGGACCCTGATTGTGATTTTGAGCCATGCTTTCTGACCTATTTCGATGTCCACCCGGCGTTTATGATCCATTGGAGCAGTATGATCAGCGGCGTGTTGCCGAAGTACGTGGAGGCAATGCCTCTGCTGCGACTGATGTCTGGTAGCGATCAGGACAGGGACATTGAGAAGGGGATGTTAGACTCTATAGTGACCAATATATCTGAGGATGGCTTGATATATGACCGAGCCACGCCGAAGCGGCCCTGGAACGTAGGATTTGGGTATGGGCCGAAGGGCTGGAATGAAGATTATGCCAACATGGCAGGAAATGGCAGACTGTTAACGGGATTGATCTATTATTACCAGGCGACCGGGGATGATGTGTGGAAGGAGCGAGCGCAGCGGACAGCAGAGCGAATGTTGGAGTTGGCTGTAGTCAAGGGAGAATATGCTTACTATCCCGATGTGAAGTGTGGGAATGACTATAGCTATCCAAGGAAATCCGGATGGATACATACAAATGAGCCGGAGTCTCCAAGAGAAGGGCAAGAGGGAGCGATGCTATTTTACCTTCTTCAGCCGGTACGAGGATTTGCAAGGTGGTATGCGCTAACTGGTGACGAGCGTTTCCTTGACCTTTCAAGACGGTTTGTGAATTTTGGAACACAGCGCAAGTTTTGGGGAGGGCGCAACGATATGGAGCCGCTGGCGGGAGCGGAACGAGGCCACTTCTGGGGTCACTATCATGGAACTGCAGCTGCGCTACGCGGATTGTTGGACTATGCGATAGTTGCAGACGACTGGAGAATAAAAGAATTTGTAAGGGATGGCTACGAGTGGGCTCGTCATCACGGTATTCATCGGCTGGGAGTTTTCGCCGGAGGAGGAGGCGGAACCGAGGGATGTACCGTGGCTGACATGGTTGGATTGGCAGTAAAACTCACAGATGCAGGGATTGGAGACTATTGGGAAGATGTGGATCAATATGCACGGAACGGATTGCTTGAGGTACAGGCAACTAGCGCAGAAGAGATGGAGCGAGTGTCGCAAATGGGACGAGAGCGACCACCGAGGTCGGGTTTTGAAGATCGAGGTGGAGTATTGCCAGGCCAGGAGATAAATGAACAGGTTATCGAACGCGCAGTGGGTGCCTTTGGTCACCTGCAGGGAGCGCGTTATCTAACATCATTCTTGATGCACTGCTGCACCGGAAACGGCACTCAGGGCATATACTATGCTTGGGATGGCATTGTAAGACAAGAGGGGGATACTGCTCAAGTAAACCTGTGGCTAAATCGCCGATCACCCTGGGTGGATGTATGGAGCTGGCTGCCGTATGAAGGAAAGTTGGTTGTGCGGAACAAAGGGATGCGCCGTATAATTGTAAGGGTACCTGGCTGGGTATCTCGAAGGGCGCTATGCTACAGATTGAATGGAGAGAGCTTACAACCAATGTGGGTAGGGAATAGAATGTTATTTGACGGGCTTAAAGGAACCGAGGAACTGAGTTTTGAGGTGCCGGTAGCTCTGGAAAGATCCCGATATACCATGGCGAATCTGAACGATCGGTCGTCACAACCGGATGAGTATGATTGTATGTTTAAGGGAAACACGGCCATCAGTGTGGGTGAACCTGAACCTCCTGGACCCCGGTATCGGATTTTCCTGAGAGATCATCTTCAAGCTGACAAGGCACCGATGAAAGAGATAAATTCCTATACGCATACGGCGAAGGTCATCCGATGGTAGAAGATGTGGATCCTTATCCCATTAAGAGGTCACATTTCTTAACAGGCTTTTCAGTATGCAGGAGGTTGAAGCTGCTTCAAAATAATTGTATTTATTTAAATTTTTCTATTGATTTTTAATCATCGATATGATATAATATCCACCAAAGGATGGTGGAATTATGTCCGAAAAATATCTCTCTATTTCG
>Ga0194110_10003305_pt1 | contig 19982 bp, 17 predicted proteins | sample TA2Kig1200mmetaG_FD_146192 | JGI IMG/M metagenome (GOLD analysis project Ga0194110, IMG submission 146192) | Freshwater microbial communities from Lake Tanganyika, Tanzania - TA2015032 Kigoma Deep Cast 1200m | ecosystem: Environmental > Aquatic > Freshwater > Lake | place: Tanzania: Lake... | reverse complement strand
AGCGCGACTGGGGATTTGCAGGGGAGTATGTCGATGCAATGTGGCGTATGTTGCAGCAGCCAAATGGCGACGACTTTGTCGTTGCAACTGGAAAGATGATCGCTGTACGCGAGTTCTGCGATCTGGCGTTTACGCATGTTGGACTCGAGGCAAAAGACTTCGTCGAGATCGATCCGCGTTATTTCCGGCCCGCGGAAGTGGATGAGCTGCTTGGCGATCCCACCAAAGCGCACACCAAACTTGGTTGGAGGGCAACCTGCTCAGTCGAGCAGTTGGCGGCGATGATGGTGGATTCAGACATGGAACTCGCCGCGCGCGAACGCACCCTCCGAAACGCCGGGCACAAACTGCCTGCCGATCAGGGGCATGACCAGTGAGGTGGGGGATTTCATTGCACATCACTTTGTGTTGTGTTGTCGGGAGTGTGGCCATCTTCCACACGGGGGCGCTCGCGACGCGCCAATCCGAGAGCGGCGGCAGAGAGGCAGTATCGGCGGCTGAGCTGAGGGGTGTTACGAAGCCAACCATCCTTTTTGACGTGATCCCAAGTAATAATCCTCGGGAGCGTGCTCGTCTGCTCGGTGCTCAGCCCTTTTATGTCCTTTACCAAAGCGCCGATCCAGATGCAGGGAAAACAGGGCGAATCAACCCAACAAAGGTGATCGATGCGATTCGGAAGGAGACGGCGGGCAACGTGCCCGTCTGGGGGATGCTCGACTTTGAGGATCCGTTCATTTCAGTTCTCTTGAAGGGTTCATCGAGTCCCGAGTATCGCAGCACGCTTCAAACCATGGTCGCTGCGATACAGGCTGTCAAGATCGCCTTCCCGCAGACTCGGTGGACTTATTACGGCGTGCCAGGAGTCGATCTGTGGTTCGATGGTCAAAGTTGGGATCGGCTCAGCGATGAAGAAAAGCGCCAGAAGCTTGCTGCAGCTGTCCAAACCTTTGAACCGCTTGTGGCACAACTCGATTGGGTGAGTCCAACCGTGTACGGGAAGTACGACCCCGCTCTACAGACGCCGGTGAATGCGGAGCCGATAGTGCGCGCGGAGCGGGCATGGCGAGTTGCGCAGGTCGGGGTTGCCCGCCTCTGCGCAAATGGCAAGCCAGTGATCCCAACCATCGATCCTTTCTGGACGCCAGGTGGAAAGGCGCCGTTTGCAACATTGATTCCACGACGGATGTTCATCGAAGAGCAGGTTGCTCTGACTTTGGAGGCCGGAGCATCTGGGATCGCACTGTGGACTGCGATCGACTACTTCATCAAGATTGCTGTGGAGGGTGCAACGCAGCCAGGCTCGGAGGAAGCGAACTTTGGTCCCGCCGAGTGGCGGGCAGCCTTCACGAAAGACTTTTTGGACGGACAGACCAATGTGGATTGGTCGAATCCGAGTACTCGAATGCGATTGAATACTGCAACTTCAGATGCCATCGCTTTGGCAATATCGGACATCGTGCAGTGGACCACCAGTCGCACGCTACCGCCCCAGCCGAAGTGAACTCAGCCAGCCGACTTTCGTACAGGCACCTTCCATAATGAAGATCGGCATCCCATCCATCGCATGCGGGAACTTCGCATCTGTACTGAACATCGTTGCGCGCTCGGGTGGAAAGGCAACTGTGCTCGATCGGCCAGGGCAATTGCTGGAGTGCACGAAGGTCATCCTGCCTGGCGTTGGTGCTTTCGATCATGGCATGCGCTCCCTGAACGAAGGTGGTTGGACTCCAGTCCTTCACGAGTTTGCGATCACGCAGCAGCGGCCAATTCTTGGAATCTGTCTTGGTATGCAACTCATGTGCTCGGGAAGTGAAGAGGGAGTACTGCCCGGTCTTGGATGGATTCAAGCGAAGGTCCGCCGCTTTCAGTTGCCGCAGGAATCCTCCCTGAAGGTTCCGCACATGGGGTGGAACACGATCAAAGTGTGCCGTCCGAATCCACTCCTCGCGACGGATGAGGGCGAGCAAAGGTTCTACTTTGTTCACTCCTACCACGCCGTGTGCAGTGATGAAAATGATGTGATCGCTTCCACGTGGCATGGCTCGGATGTCACAGCAGCCTTCGCACGGGGAAATGTGATGGGAGCGCAGTTCCATCCAGAAAAGAGCCATCGATTTGGTCTTGCGTTGATGCGCCGATTCGTGGAACTGCCATGCTGAAGCACCGAGTTATTCCCTGCTTACTTCTCCGAAACGGAGGCCTCGTCAAGACTCAGCGCTTTCGCGATCCCGTCTATGTCGGTGATCCCATCAATGCGATCCGTATCTTCAACGAGAAAGAAGTCGACGAGCTGATGGTTCTCGATATTGAAGCCTCAAGGCAAGGGCGCGAGCCTGACTACCAGCTGATTGAAGAGTTTGCGGGGGAGTGCCTCATGCCTCTGTGCTACGGGGGAGGCGTTCGATCTCTCGCACAAGCCAAGCAGCTTTTCTCACTCGGCGTTGAAAAGGTGTGTCTCCAAACCGCCGCACTGAGTGATTTCAAAGTACTTCGAGAGATCGCCGATGCATTTGGCAGCCAAAGCGTGTTGTTCAGCTTGGACATCAGGACAGGCATGTTCGGACGCCGTTATGCGTTCTGCGCTGCAAACCGAAAGGATGATGGAAGACCTTGGCAACAGCTGCTTCATGCTGCGATCGAGCATGGTGCTGGTGAGATCGTGTTGAATGCCGTTGATCGGGATGGGCTTATGAAGGGGATGGACTTTCAACTCATCCGTGAGGCGACACGCGATCTGCGCGTGCCACTAATTGCGGTGGGTGGTGTTGGCTCTCTCGAGGACATTCGACAGGCCGTGGAGGCGGGAGCGAGTGCGGTCAGTGCCGGTGCGTTCTTCGTTTTCTATGGACCGCACCGAGCGGTGCTGATCACTTATCCTCGCTACAGCGACCTCGAAGCTCTCCTCCAAACAAAGTCGACATGACATCGTCACGACGGGTTTGCGCCCGCTGCATCATGGACACATCCATTCCCGGCATTCTTTTCGATGCCGATGGGGTGTGCTCGCACTGCAAGCAGTTTGAGTTGGATGCTGCCCATGTGCTGCGACCTGACAAGGCGCTGCGTGCGGCGAAGTTGGAGAAACTGGTCCGCGATATCAAGGCACACGGTCGAGGGAAGCCGTACGACTGCGTTGTTGGCGTGTCAGGCGGTGTGGATAGTTCATGGGTCTTGGTACAAGCCGTCCAGCTGGGGCTACGCCCGTTGGCGGTTCACATGGACAATGGGTGGAACTCGGAACTTGCGCAGAACAACATCGCGAACCTTGTACGGGGTCTTGGTGTTGACCTCTTCACGCATGTCATTGACTGGCAGGAGTACCGAGGACTCATGCAAGCTTTTTTTGACGCAGATGTGATTGACGTGGAACTGCTTTACGACAATGCGATGTATGCGGTGAACTATCAGCAGGCAAGTCGACATGGGCTGCGGCATCTCCTGTCCGGACTGAATCGGGCCACCGAGGGCATGCACATGCCTCCCGAGTGGACCTGGAACAAGTTTGACCGAAAAAACATCATGTCAATCGCACGCCGCGGGAGAGTTCGTGTGAGAACATTCCCGTCGATCGGAACGATCTCGGCGGGTTGGCGCAGTCTGTGGAATCAAATCCGATGGATTTGGTTTCTTGATTTGATGGACTTCCGAAAGTCACAGGCGCTTGACTATCTGCAGGAACATTGCGGTTATAAGCCGTATCCGTACAAGCATTACGAATCCGTGTTTACTCGCTTCTATCAGGGCTACATCCTCCCTCGGAAGTTTGGCGTTGACAAGCGAGTGGTCCATCTCAGTTCGCTGGTGATGTCAGGAGACATGTCTCGGGAACAGGCTTTGACGCTCATCGAGGGCATCCCCTATCCAAGCCAACAGGCACTGGATGAAGACATCGCCTATTTCCTGAAAAAGATGCAGTGGACTCGTGCAGATCTCGACGCTTACATCGCGCGTCCGCAGAAGTCTCATGCCATCTATGGTTCAGAGGTCGGGCTGTTCAAGATCGCGCAGCGTGTGTTCCGATTGGTGAAGAGATGAGCGAAAACAGATTCCATGACTGAATCGCAGGCGCCGAGCCTGTCAGCCGCTGCCATCGGCGGGACTGCGTGGACAACGGGGCAGGCGGTTGTCAACAAGATCGCAGTTTTGGTCGCAACGTGGGCGGTTGCGTTCCGTTTGTCGGAGGATGATGTCGCACTTGCCTCGCTTGTCACCATGCTCACCAAGTTCTTTTCGGTTCTGCCGCCACTGAACATGGGGGATGTGCTGGTTGCACGAGGTCAGTCGTTCGGGATCTTCGCCGCGGCTGGATTTCGAATCGCCCTCCGTTGGAGTCTGATCACAGTCATTGTTGTTGCACTCAGCATGCCGTTGATCGCACTCTTCTATGATCAGTTCGCTCCGAGCGCCCTGGTGGCGCTGCTTGGGGCATCACTCTTTCGAATTGTCGCCGAAGCGGGACAGGTTGTACCGCTCGTCACACTTCGAATGGATTTTCGATACAGGACGATCGCGTTAGTCGATGGTTTTACACAACTTGCAGGCTCTGTTCTCTGCGTGATCTTGGCATTCGCCGGAGCTGCCGCTTGGGCTTTGGTCCTGCCCGTCGCTGTGGTTTCCCTCGCCAAAGCCCTTGCATATCGATTGGTTGCAGGCCGTCGGCAAAGCCAGCCTGAGACACCCTCAGCTGACCAGGTCTCCGATCTGAGTCGGAGCTTTCGCGATGCGGGGGGTGCCCAGTATGTACACAGTGTTGTTGACACCCTTCCACTCCTCATGCTTGGGCGATTTGCCAGCGAGGTAGAGACTGGGCTCTTCGCGTTCGCCTTCAATCTCGCTGCGCAGGCGAATGCGGTTCTCGGCGGTCAACTCTCGGGGGTTCTACAGCCTGTTCTTGTATCCATGGCGAACGATGTCCCCAGGCAGATGCGTGCGTTCATGCGGACGCTGAGGGTTCTGAGTGCAGTCGTCGTACCTCTTTGTGTTTGCCAAGCTGTCTTCGCCGAAAACCTCTTTCATGCTGTCTTCCCGAGCCGTTGGCAACCCGCGATCCCAGTTTTCGCCGCACTCTCCATCAGCGAGGCCTTCTTTTTTGCTGCCGCCCCAACGATGGCCCTCCTGCGTGCACAGGGGCGTTTCCGTACGTTTCTTCTCTGGCAGATCGTGCATGCAGGACTCCTGATTCTCGCACTTCCATTTGTCGCAAACTCATACGGAGCTCTTGGCGTTGCACTCCTTGGTGCTGTCCTCTGGGCAGGCAGCCTGCCTGTTGCAGTCCACGTCTGTGTGCGGGCCCATGGTGTTGCATGGCAGTCGGTGATCGCCTCGTTTGGAGTGCCATGGGTCACGACCGTGCCGCTCGGCGGGGCTGCGCTTCTTCTCTCGAGGGAACTGGGGTGCTTTGGCCTCTTTGGTGATGCCATCGCTTTGTCAGTTCTTGCGCCGATTACGCTCATGACCATGCTGTACTCGATGCGCTTCATTCAGCCGGAGGCTTATGAGGAGCTCAAGGGCATTGGAAAGACAGCACTGAAGCGAATCCATCGACTTGCAGTACGCGGTCGAGCAGGGGCCGCGGGGTAGACTCTTGTGCGTGATAAAGATCTCGCAGACGTCGAACGCGCAGGAGATTGTTTGTCCGCTCTGCCGCTCTCCGAAGTTTGCACTCTGGGCGCAAGAGAATGGATTTCGCTGTGTGCGCTGTCAGGTGTGCGGACTTCTCTATGTGAATCCGAGACCTCGCCAAGAGGACATTGACCGCGGAGTACAACTCGGCGTGCATGAAACGGAGCGGGCTCTCAATGTGGTTGGGAGTCGAAAGGAGTGGAAGGTGCGGCAAGCAAAGCGCGTCATTGAGGCTGAGTACTCGGACTGGGTAGGCGGGGGCAAACCCATTCGGTGGTTGGATGTCGGAGCTGGATTTGGCGAGTTTGTTGAGGGAGCAAAATTGGCCTTTCCATCTGGAAGTGTTGTTGAGGGCATCGAGCCGATGATTCCGAAGGCGGAAGCCGCACGCGCACGGGGACTGCCGATCAAGACTGGCTTGCTGGAGGATGTGGAGGGAACCTATGACGCGATTTCGCTGATAGACGTGTTTTCACACCTGCCAGACTTCCAAAGTTTTCTTTCATCGCTCAAGCGGCTCCTGAGTCCAACTGGGGAAGTGTTCCTCAAGACGGGAAATGCGGCAGACCTTGCCTCGCGGAGTGACTTTCCAGGTCCACTGACGCTTCCCGATCACCTGATGTTCGGTGGCGCATCGCAAGTCTCGAGGTTTTTGCGGGAGAGCGGATTCTCTGTCGTTCGGATCTCTGAAGTTCGGCTTGATGGGATCGGCTCTACGCTGCGAAACTATGTCAAGAAGGTTTTGGGGCATCCCGTTGCTCTAGGGCTTCCATACAGATCAAAGGCCCGAATCCTCTACGTGCGGGCACGTCTGTCAAAGAGCTAGAGAGAATTGCAGTCGGTAGGAAAGCATGATCCAGATCGTCACACTGACACTGTTTGTGCTGTTCTGCATAAGTGGAGTCATCGCCCCATCAGCCGCTATCGCGCTTGGGCTTGCGATGTATGTGCTCGAGCAAGCACTCCAAGGATCCGTCGGTGTTTTTGCGAGTCGGCCTGCTTTGGCCAACATCATTATTGCGCTGGTCATCGCAATCTCAGTAGCACGTGAGACACTACGAAAGGGAGATCTGCTACGCGGTTACTTCAACCCCGTCTTCGTCGGGACGATGTGCATCTTTGCGTGGTATGCGGTGTCACTCGCATGGTCACCATCCACCGATGCGGCGTCCAAGCTCATACAGGCAAATGCACCTTACTTCATCCTGTACATCTTGGTGCTTCCCTTGCTGCTACGGGACATCGAGGGGCTGCTTCCTGCATTTCGTTGGACGCTCCTGATGGGACTCCTGATCCTTGTATCCATTTTGTTCAATCCAAGTTTTACTTTCAAGGATGGCCGCCTTTCGCTCGTCCTCTCGGCGCTCGTACGAACAAATCCCTTAGTTCTCGGGGAGTATGCGGGAATCCTGATGATTTGTGCGGCCCTCGTTGTTCGGGGGCCGGGGGGATTGATTTTCCAAGCTCTTCGTGCATTCGCCTTTCTTGTGGGTGCAGTCATTGCTCTTCAATCTGGTTCTCGTGGGCAACTTGTCTTCGCCATCACGGTCGCTGTCGCATTTATCCCGGTCGCAAGGAAGGTGAAGAGCGTCGCCGGATTCTTTGGCGTGATTACGCTCGTTGTAACCGTCCTTGGTGCAACACTCTTCATCGCATCCAAGGTTCTCTTTCTTGACGTTCTCGCTCGCTGGGATGCTCGAAACATTGCTCAAGGGAGCAGTCATCGGCTCAGCAACATCCTTGAACTGGGCGAGGCATGGGCGCGACAACCCATTGCTTGGATCTTTGGGCTTGGCGGCAACGCGTACAGCGCCGTGACAGCGACCGGCGGCATTGAAGAGTATCCCCACAACATCTTTGCTGAGGTGACGGCAGAGCTCGGACTGCTTTGCCTTTTGGTGTTTGTAGCAATGCTTGTGTCGTCAGTTCGCGCGCTGTTGTGGTTGTATCAGAGGAGCGCAGACGATGCGGAACTTCGGAGCGCTGTTGCGTCATTGGCGGCCCTGTTCTGCTACCAGTTCTTTTTGACGAATAAGCAGGGCAACCTTTGGAGCAATGTGTTCTTGTTTGCAACGATGATCATCATTGCGAGACTTCATGTGCGAGTAAAGCAGGACGATGAGATGTTGGCGTGGGAGTTTGAGGAGCAATTGTCTCCCGCCCTTGTGGAGCCGCCGAGCAGCGAAGAGTCTCCACCAGCAGCGGATCGACATCCTCCGCTGCCAGCCACATGAGCGGGGTGGGGAGATGCACGACTGATGACCCATGCATTTCTCATCACCAACTCTCAGTGGCGAGAGCCGCCGCGTATCCGCCATCAGGTGGCAAATCTCTTGTTGTCCTCTGGCGTCAACGTCGCCTTTTTTGAGCGACCGCAGTTCCCGTGGGTTCGTCAAGCATCACCGATCCGCCATGTTTCAGAGAACCTCTCGCTTGTCGGCACAAAAAGTTTGCTCCACCCTCAGTTGCGAATCGCGCCTCCACTCGCCTGGGCAAACAGCGCATTTAGCGCAGCGGTCTATCGAGCCCGTATCGCTCAGCTTGGATGGCCATCCGATGCCACCATCATCAATTTCATGCATGATGGCTCATTTCTCCGGCGTGTCTTTCCTTCACAACGGCTCATTACGCTGATCCATGATGACTTTGAGGCCCAATCGCACTTGCCTTGGTTTGGCCATGTGACGCGCGCACTTCGCGCAACCTGCAAGGTCAGTGATCAGGTGCTGGCGGTGTCAACGCCGCTCGTGGATCGCCTTCAAGAGTGGACGAACTGCGACCTGTTTCTTCCATGGGCTGTTCGTGCTTACTCCGCGCCGGTGGTACCAGTCGTTCACCGAACGACACTGCTGTTTTGGGGTTCCGTTGATACGGCGATCGATCTCTCGGTGGTTCGCAGACTGTCGGCAGAGTGCGTACGTCGAGGACCGCAGTGGCAGTTGCTCTTCGTTGGTCCCACAGAGCGTTCGGATCGTCGCCGTCTCATGCATGACGCACTCGGATCTCTCCCGCAGGTTCGTATTCAGGAGGCGACACCACTTGCCGAGCTTCCGATGGACTCGGTTCTTGGGGCGATCATCCCTTACGGCGGAGCACCACATACGCGCGCCATAACGATGGCGAATAAAACTTTGCAGCTGCTTTCGTGGGGATTGCCGCTCGTCATCGCAGGCATGCCATCATTTGTGCAGCAGCCGTTTATCGTTCGCGTGGATGCAAATGCTGATATCCGAGCCGCTATCGATCGAGTGCAGGCAGAGTTTTCCAACTGGCAACCGGCTATCGAGAGCTTCGTGAGATCGCAGCGTGCAGAGGATCGCCTTCGTCAACTGGGCTTTGCGCCCACACTCTCGGTATGAGGGCTGTATTCTTTCGTACCTATGTTGAACTTCGCCCTCGTTGGCTGTGGTCGCATTGCCAAGCGGCATTCGGAACTGCTTGGCCACAAGCAAATCGAGGGTGCGCAGTTGGTCGCCGTGTGTGATGTGGTGCGAAGTCGCGCCGAAGCAATTGGGAAACAGTTTGGTGTACCGGCGTACTCCGACATGCACGACATGATGGCACGCGAGAAGGTGGATGTCGTGGTGGTGCTGACGGAGAGTGGACTGCATGCGGAACACGTCGTGGCGCTCGCGAGGCACGGCAAGCACATCATGGTCGAAAAGCCGATGGCGCTCACGCTGAGCGATGCAGACCGCATGATTGCCGCATGTGACGCAGCGCGGATCCGACTTTTCGTAGTCAAGCAGAATCGCTTGAATGTGCCAGTTGTCAAGTTGCGGCAGGCGCTGGAGGCGGGGCGTTTTGGCAAGCTGGTGATGGGGACGGTTCGTGTGCGCTGGTGTCGCGATCAGAGCTACTACAACCAAGACAAGTGGCGTGGTACCTGGGGGCTTGATGGCGGCGTGCTCACGAATCAGGCGAGTCATCATGTTGACTTGCTGGAGTGGATGATGGGAGACGTGGAATCTGTGTTCGCGATGAGCCGAACGGCGCTCGTAGATATCGAGACGGAGGACACGGCAGTGGTCGCGCTGCGCTTCATGAACGGTGCACTCGGGGTGATCGAGGCGACGACCGCAGCTCGACCGAAGGACCTTGAGGGCTCGATCTCGGTGCTGGGGGCGGGCGGTACCGTGGTGATCGGCGGCTTTGCGGTGAACGAGATGCTCACATGGAACTTCGCGAAGAAGGAGGCAGGCGACGACGAAGTGCTGGCGAAGTATTCGGTGAATCCGCCGAGTGTGTACGGCTTCGGGCACCAGGCGTACTACGAGCATGTTGTGAAGAGCATTCGGGACGGCACATCGCAGCTCGTGGACGGGCTTGCAGGGCGCAAGAGTCTGGAACTGATATCGGCGATCTACGAGTCGATCGAAACTGGCAAGGAAGTGTCATTGCACTTCCGCCCCTCGCGCTGCCGACTTGGGCACCGCCATGGCTGAGCCACGACTTCTTTCGGTAGGAATCGTCGATGTCCGCTTTGGCGAGCGCGTGAAGGTCGTTCAGCCAGTCAATATGTACGGCTGCGCAATCGGCGACGACTGCTTCGTCGGACCATTTGTCGAGATCCAGCGCGATGTGACTATTGGCGCCCGCTGCAAGGTTCAGTCGCATGCATTCATCTGCGAACTGGTCACCATAGGCGATGACTGCTTCATTGGCCATGGCGTGATGTTCATCAACGACCTTTTCGCGAAGGGCGGACCAGCGCGTGGCGACAAGTCGCTCTGGAGATCGACACGGATAGGTTCGCGAGTATCGATTGGATCAAACGCCACCATTCTGCCGGTCGATATCTGTGATGATGTGGTCATCGGTGCTGGCGCGGTGGTCACCAAGAACATTCCAAAGCCCGGGGTTTACGCGGGGAATCCGGCACGACTTCTACGCACACTTGATGGAGTAGCCACATGAATATCCCATTCGTCGATCTACATGCTCAGTACAAGAGCATCCAGCGAGAAGTCGATGAAGCCATTGCCTCGGTCATCCGGGAGTCAGCGTTCATTCGCAGTCGCTTTGTGACGGACTTTGAGCAGCAGTTCGCGGCGGCTGTGGGTGTGAAGCACTGCGTGAGTTGCGCCAACGGAACCGATTCGATCTACATCCTGATGCGGGGGCTTGGCATCAAGCCAGGGGACGAAGTGATCACGACTGCGCACTCGTGGATCTCAACATCGGAGACAGTCACTCAAGCGGGTGGCAAGGTGGTCTTCTGCGATACGGATGCAGAGACATTCACGATCGATCCAGCGCAGATTGAGGCGAAGATCACACCGCGAACAGTAGGGATTATTCCGGTCCATCTCTACGGGCAGCCTGCTGATATGGACCCGATTCTTGCTCTTGCCAAACGGCGGAACTTATGGGTGATTGAAGATTGCGCCCAAGCGCACATGGCGGAGTACAAGGGGCGCAAGGTTGGCACGATGGGACATGCTGCAAGCTTCAGCTTCTACCCGGGCAAGAACCTCGGTGCCATGGGCGATGCGGGTGCGCTCGTGACGAATGACACGAAGTTGTCGGATTGGTGCGAGCTCTACGCGCGCCATGGCGGCAAGGGAGAGCACAAGATCGAGGGAATCAACAGTCGGCTTGACGGACTGCAGGCAGCGATTCTCTCCGTCAAGTTGCCGCATCTTGCCAAGTGGACACGTGAGCGACAGCGCGTGGCAGCGATCTATGACCGTCTCTTCGCAGGTATTGCTGCGGTGCGAACCCCGAAGATCGCGAAAGACCGTACGCATGTGTACCACCTGTACGTGATCCGTTCTGAGAACCGCGATGCGCTGCAGCAGCATCTGAACAAGTCTGGCATTGCAACGATGTTGAATTATTCGAAGGCGCTGCCGTACTACCCGGCGTATGCGCGACTTGGACATACGGCTGCTGACTTCCCGCACGCCCACCACAACCAGAGTCGGATTCTCTCCATCCCGATCTATCCGGAGATGACGGAAGACATGGTGGCGCATGTGGTGAAGACCATTTCGGCTTTCAAGGCCTGAACACATCCATTCCCACAGCGCCGCGTTGTCCTCCGATCGATTCATCTTCTTCACCAAGACCAACTGGAGTGAGCCGCCGCGCATGCGTCATCAACTGGCGCGGCTGTTGTCTCAGCTCGGGTCAGCACGCATTGTTTTTGGGCAACGTCCAGGTCGATGGAGGTCTGAGAGCGTGGTTGCTTCTGGCGAGCAAGGCATCAGTTTGTTTCGGCACAGAGAGTTGATTCATCACCGAATCAGAGTGTCTGGCATGCTGCGTGCGCTCAATGCTGCCTGGACCGTGCCATCGATCCGTGAGTGTCTGCAGCCGATCGGCGTCACACGTAGCGATGTGATTGTCAACTTCAACTACGAGTATCTCTTTCTTCGAAAGCTGTTTCCAAACCAGCCCATCATTACGATCATCAATGACGACTTCGTATCGCGTGCTCTACCTGGTTGTAGGCCGTCGTTGGCGTATGCGCAGCGAAAGACATGCGAGGAGAGCGATGCGGTCCTGACACCATCGGTTGTATTGCAAGAGCAGCTCGCGCCCTATTGTGAGCCCGAACTCTTTCTGCCATGGTCGGAGGGGGCAAAGTTTGTGCCTTCTGTACCTGCTGGACGACGAATTCTCCTCTACTGGGGCTTTGTGGACTGGCGGGTCGACCTCGACCGATTGCTTCAACTATCACGCGTGTTGGAACATTCGGAGCCCAGCATCGAGATCTGGATCGTGGGACCAAAGTCAAAGTACACCGAGTCGCATCCGGTCTTCCAAGGACGCACGAATGTTCGGTCGCTCCCTTCCGCCGAGCTCTCCGGGCTTCCGATCGGGGAGGTGATCGGTGGTCTGATACCCTTCAAGTCTGGGGTCGCGGGTTGTGATGCAATCGTCCTTCCCAACAAGGCACTTCAGCTCCTCGCTTGCGGACTTCCTCTCCTTATCACGGGAATGCCACACTTTCCGGTCGAGCCATTTGTTTTTAGGCTTGATGGAGGAGACCCTCTTGCAGAGGTTCGCCGTGCTCGCGCAGATATCGATTCTCTGCAGGGGGAGATGCGCGCATTTGTGTCAAAACACACGCCGGAAGCGAGGCGAAATCAGTTCATGTCAGTCGTGGAGAGAGCGCGAGAACGGCGCAATCACAGAATCCACAGAACCAATGGCTGACGTCAGCGGCGGCTCTCCAAACGCGAGAGAGTTGCTGCCAACTGCTATGATCGCATAACCCGGCAGCCATCCTGATTGAGGTGCCGACTCCACCATGTTCAAGGACAAAGTTCTCCTCGTGACAGGCGGTACAGGCTCCTTCGGGAATGCCGTGATGCGGCGTTTCCTGAAGAGTGATATTGGCGAGATCCGCATCTTCAGTCGTGATGAAAAGAAACAGGATGACTGTCGAAAGCGATACCAAAGTCCGAAGTTGAGATTTCTGATTGGGGATGTGCGTGATTACAGCAGCGTGCTCAACGCCATGCGTGGCGTCAACTTTGTCTTCAATGCTGCCGCTTTGAAGCAGGTGCCCTCCTGCGAATTCTTTCCTCTCGAAGCCGTCAAGACGAATGTCCTAGGGATTGAAAATGTCCTTGAAGCGGCAGTGAATTGCGGCGTATCGAGACTCGTCTGTCTCAGCACCGACAAAGCCGTATATCCCATCAATGCCATGGGTATCTCCAAGGCAATGATGGAGAAAGTGATGATTGCGAAGTCTCGCACGCTCGTGGGCAGCGGAATGATTGCATGTGGCACTCGATACGGCAATGTGATGGCATCTCGAGGGTCTGTCATCCCATTGTTCGTAAATCAGGTGCTTGAGGGGAATCCGATCACTATCACAGATCCAGAGATGACTCGGTTCATGATGACCCTCGACGATGCGGTGGACCTCGTTCTGTATGCCTTTGAGCATGGGAACAATGGCGAACTCTTCGTGCAGAAGGCTCCAGCAGCCACGATTGAGGTCCTCGCGAAGGCGATTGTCCAATTGATGAATCGTCCAGCTCATCCGATTCGTGTGATCGGCACTCGGCACGGCGAGAAGCTGTATGAAACTCTTTTGAGCCGAGAAGAGATGCTTGCTTCAGAGGATTTGGCGGAGTACTACCGAGTGCGCCCCGATATGCGCGATCTCAACTACAGCAAGTTTTTCGAGGAGGGTGAGTCAAAGCTTTCTGTGAGTCATGATTACAACTCACACAACACGGCGCGATTGGATTTGGAAGGGATGAAAAGCCTCCTCATGAAGTTGGATTTCATGCGCGCTATCGTGGAGGGGAAGACACCGCAGGCGGTTGACTGAGCGATGCGTGCCCTCGTGACCGGAAGCGACGGCTTTATCGGAAAAAATCTTTGTCTCCAGCTACGCGAGAGGGGGAAGTACGAGGTCTCGGGCATCGATCGCGCAGCGACCGATGCGGATCTTGCCAATGCGGTGGCGGCATGCGATGTGGTGTTCCACTTGGCAGGCGTCAATCGGCCGCAAGATCCGGCGGAGTTCATGTCGGGCAATCGCGACTTCACGCATCGCCTGGCGAGCCTCATCTCAATGCGCGCGTCGCCCGTTCCCGTGCTCATGGCTTCATCCACCCAAGCCGAACACGACAATCCATACGGGCAAAGCAAACGTGCGGCGGAGGATGTGCTGAAGCGCATCCCAGATTCAGCACAGTGGCTTCATCTTTTTCGATTGCCCAATGTCTTTGGCAAGTGGTGCCGACCGAACTACAACTCTGCCGTAGCGACCTTTTGTCACAACATCGCTCGAGGGCTGCCGATCACGATTCATAATCCGGCATCCCCGCTGCATTTGGTGTACGTCGACGATGTTGTCACCACATGGATGTTGCTGGCCGAGGCGTGTATGCGCGGCGAGTGCCCATCGGGTGGACCGTACCGTACTGTCATGCCCGTGTACTCGACAACAGTCGGCGAGGTTTCTCAGATCATCGCGGGATTTCACCAGACTCGGCGAGAACTCGGTGTTGATCGAGTTGGTGTTGGCCTCGAACGCGCCCTCTATGCCACGTATCTCAGTTCACTTCCGCCAGAGGACTTCGCCTATCCCATTGTGAAGCACGAAGATCCGAGAGGCGTCTTTGCTGAGATGCTGCGGACGATTGATTCCGGGCAGGTGTCTTTCTTTACTGCACATCCTGGCATCACACGTGGCGGTCACTACCACCATACGAAGAATGAAAAATTTCTCGTCGTGCGAGGGAATGCACGCTTTGGATTCCGCCACGTACTGACTGGCGAGCGCCGCACCATTGATGTATCGGGCGAGGAGCCGCAGATTGTGGACACAGTCCCGGGCTGGGCACACGACATCACGAATACAGGATCGTCAGAGTTGGTGGTCCTGCTCTGGGCAAACGAACGATTTGATCGTGAACAACCCGACACGATCACTGCAAAGGTCTGACATGAACAAACTCAAGGTCGTAACAATCGTTGGCACGCGCCCAGAGATCATCCGTCTTTCACGGGTCATGGCGAAGCTGGATGAGCACTGTGAACACACGATTGTTCATACGGGCCAAAACTACGATTACGAACTGAATCAGATTTTCTTCGATGATCTGTGTATTCGGAAGCCTGACTATTTTTTAGAGGCAGCGGGTACGAATGCTGCCGAGACTATTGGGAAAGTCATCATCGCCGTGGACAAGCTCCTGCACGATATTCGCCCTGATGCAATGCTCGTGCTTGGTGACACGAATAGTTGTCTCGCTGTCCTGCCTGCAAAGCGCCGAAAGATTCCCATTTTTCACATGGAGGCTGGAAACCGCTGCTTTGACCTGCGCGTGCCCGAGGAGATCAATCGCCGAATCGTCGATCACACCGCAGATGTGAACCTTACCTATAGCACTCTGGCACGAGGGTATCTCTTGGCGGAGGGACTTCCTCCAGATTTGGTAATCAAGACCGGAAGTCCAATGTTTGAAGTGTTGCATTATTACCGCGCGAAGATCGAGTCATCGAATGTCTTGGAGCGACTTGGGCTTCAGGAGCAGGGGTTCTTCATGGTGAGTGCGCATCGGGAGGAGAACGTAGATGGTGATGCCAGCTTTGCTCGGCTCGTTGAGCTTCTGAATGCCGTTGCTGAGCGGTATGCCTTGCCTGTGATTGTGTCCACTCACCCGCGTACTCAAAAGCGCGTGGATGTGACGGGGAGCCGCTTTCACTCCAACGTACGTCTGCTGAAGCCACTGGCCCACAGTGACTATGTTCGACTGCAAACGACTGCGCGAGCGGTCCTGTCGGACAGCGGCACAATCAATGAGGAGTCCTCGATCTTGAATTTCCCTGCACTCAACATTCGTGAGGCACATGAGCGACCGGAGGGAATGGAAGAGGCAGCCGTGATGATGGTTGGCTTGAGCACGGAGCGAGCGCTTCAGGGGCTCGAGATACTCAAGACTCAAGGCCGAGGGTCGATTCGGTCATTGGAGTTGGTCGCTGACTACAGCGCGCCCAATGTCTCTGAAAAGGTTGTTCGCATCATCCATAGTTACACCGATTATGTGAAGCGAGTCGTGTGGAAAAAGTATGCGACTTGATTCGAACGTGTCGCGTCTTCGACTGATCATCATCGCGGATACCTATCCACCTTTACGGATATCTGGCGCAGTCCAGATGCGAGATCTTGTGCGTGAGTTTGTGGAGCAAGGTCACCTGCCGACCGTGGTCGTTCCTACGGCATCGTTGTCATCGCCCTGGTCTATTGAGGAGTCTGACGGCATCACCCTGCTGCGTGTTCGCACCCCCCGTACAAAGGATATTGACTATGTGCGGCGCACCCTGAATGAGATGAGGCTGCCCCATGTCTTGCTTCGGGCGCTTCGCAACAGTGGGCTCGGTGCAGATCGGTGGGATGGCATTGTCTGGTACTCCCCAACGATCTTCCTGGGCCCGATTGTCCGTGCCCTTCGGCGAGAAAGCCGTTGCAGAAGCTATCTGATTTTGCGCGATATTTTCCCTGAGTGGGCAGTCGATATGGGATTGATGAGGCGTGGGCTTGCCTATCGCTTCTTCAAGTGGGTGGAGCGTGGACAGTACGCGGCGGCTGATGTGATCGGTGTGCAGACTCCAGCGAACCTTTCGTATCTCAAGGATTGGGCGTCGCAACCAGGTCGGCAGTTGGAGGTGCTGCAGAACTGGCTTCGGCCAGCGATGGACGAGGGATGTCGGGTGCAGATCAGTCGCACTTCGCTGGCGGGCCGACGAATCATTGTCTACGCAGGCAATATGGGAGTTGCGCAAGGTATGGATGTGTTCATGGATCTTGCGATACGCATGCGCGCTCGATCGGATGTCGGGTTCCTGTTTGTCGGTCGTGGCAGCGATGCGGCTCGTTTCGCCTCTCGGGCGCAAGAGCTGCGGTTAGAGAATGTCATCTTTCACGATGAAATTGAGCCATGCGAGATTCCTGGACTCTTGGCGCAGTGTCACGTTGGGATAGTTGCACTTGACCCCCGACATCATTCGCACAACATTCCAGGCAAATTCCTGACGTATATGCAAGCGGGCATTCCAGTCATTGCTCGGATCAACCCTGGAAATGATCTGGAGCGGATGATCAACGAGTCACGAGTTGGGCGTGTGTGTACGGGGGGTGATGCAGCCTTGCTTGAGCGTTTGACAGAGGATCTGCTGTCAGATCCAACTGCAGCCGAAGATGCGAGGCGAAATGGCAAGGAACTCTCGGATCGATTGTTTTCATCAACGGCAGCAGTGCGGCAGATCGTGCATGCCCTGCAATCGAAGCCACCTGCCCGCCTGACACCCCTGCGCGTTCTGATGGTCAATCAGGGCTTTTGGCCAGATGTGGCTGCAACTGCACAGCATGGTCATGATCTTGCTCGAGCCTTCGTGAGTCGAGGAGATGAGGTCACGGCCCTCGCGTCGCGGAGCATCTACGGGGAATCCGGAGGGACTCTGCCGCCCGAGGATACGGTCGATGGGATACGCATCTTGCGTGTTGGGAAGAGTGCCTTTGGAAAGGAGCGAATTGCAGGACGTCTCCTTGACTTCCTCGTTTTTTATGTCGCGGCGACTCTCCGAGCAGTCCGTCTCCCAAAACCTGATGTCGTCATCTGCTTGACAACGCCCCCCTTTGTTGCGCTGATCGGGCTGTTACTGAAGTTGATGCGAGGATCGCGTCTGATCTTCTGGGCCATGGATCTCTACCCCGAGGTGCCGGAGGCAGCAGGTTTGGTCCGGCGCAGATCTCTCTTGCAGCGATTTCTTTTGTGGATCGACACGGTGTGCATGCGGCGTGCGGATGTCGTCGTGGTCCTCGGGCGATGTATGCGCGAACGTGTGATGGCTCGTGGCATCAATTCAAATCACATAGAAACAATCAATGTGTGGGCAGACCCAAGTGAGATTCCACTCCAAGGACGCGAACAGGGAAGGTTGCGAGAAGCTTGGGGGATCGGATCGAGATTTGTCATTGAGTACTCGGGCAACTTTGGAGTCGGGCATGACGAGCGAGCACTCGTGGAGGCAATACGAGCAATGCGCGATGAGCAGGGGTTATGTTGGGTCGTGGTGGGCGGGGGAACAAAGAAGCAAGAGATTGATGAGTTTGTTCGTCGTGAGGCAATTGGCAATGTGGTGCTTCGTGGCTATCAGCCCCGTGAAAGGCTCGGCGATCTCCTGACACTTGCCGATGTGCATCTTGTCACAATCGCTTCTGAGTTTGATGGACTCATGGTGCCGAGCAAGTTCTATGGCATTCTGGCTTCCGGTCGCCCGGTGATCTTTATCGGTCCGTTCACATCAGAGGTTGCGCGAGTGATTGAAGAGCACAGGTGCGGACTCATCGTGACTCCCGGCGATGGGCGTGGGCTGGAGCGGGCAGTGCGTCGCTTGCGTGCGAATCCAGATGAGGCTCGTGAAATGGGGCTCCGAGGCCGCGCAGTGCTTGAGGCGCGTTTCAACACTCTGCAGGCATGCGAAACGTGGTATCGATTGGCCCATCGAATCACGGAGATCAACGCGTGATGTTGGGAGGAGCAGAATCTGTTTCGAGCTCGAAGCGTCTCCCGATCACTGTCGCGATACCCGTGAGGAATGAGCGAGTCGGACTGCCTGCTTGCCTTGCCGCGGTCGGACATCGCTTCGAAGATGTCGTTGTTGTCGACTCTGCTTCCACGGACGGTACGGCGGATATCGCCCATCAATCTGGAGTTCGTGTTGTCAGTTTTCAGTGGAATGGGCGATTCCCGAAGAAGCGAAACTGGTTTCTGCGGACACATCCACCCACCACGCCGTGGGTGCTGTTCCTCGATGCAGACGAGTTCATCGACGATGCATTTTGCGATGAACTCGCGCGCGTGCTTCCGACAACATCGCACAGCGGGTTCTGGCTGAACTACGACAACTGGTTCATGGGACGGCGCCTTCGCCACGGAACACCCAACCGAAAACTTGCCCTCTTTCGCGTTGGTGCCGGGGAGTACGAGCGCATCGAGGAAGACCGTTGGAGTCATCTCGACATGGAGATCCACGAGCACCCCGTGCTGCAGGGCAGCATCGGCGAGATCAACGCACGTATTGATCACAGAGATGATCGTGGGCTTGAACACTGGAAGCGTCGGCACGATGCCTATGCCGCCTGGGAAGCAGAGCGGACCATTCGATTGGACGCCGCCGCATTGGAACAGCTGACGCCTCGCCAACGGGACAAGTACAGGTCGTTGCCACATCGTTGGCTTCCCATCGCATACTTCATCGATCAATACATCCGTCGCCTCGGGTTTCTTGATGGGCGAGCGGGCCTCTGGCACGCGTGGCACAAGTCACTGTATTTCGCCGACATCGGTCGTCGCATCCGCGCTGCACGACGGTGATCCATCGCAAGCGTCGCTGCCAATGGGGGGAATCACCCGTCGATTCCCTATTCTTGTCGGGCCGATGCAGCTCATCCTCCATAACACGCTCACGCACCGAGATGAGGCGGTGGTGCCGATTGACGCGCGGCGTGGAATCACGTTCTACACATGCGGTCCGACCGTCTATGACGATGCTCACATCGGCAACTTCCGTTCATTCCTGAACGCGGACATCTTGCGCCGCACGCTGGAACTGCTCGGTCATCGTGTCCGTCACATCATGAACATCACCGACGTCGGACACATGACGGACGACGGCGTTGCCGACGGCGGCGGCGAGGACAAGATGGCCGTCGCAGGGCGCCGTATCGCGGAGGCAAAGAAGTCGGGGAAACTCCCGTCAGGCGCCGACATCGATCCATCCAATCCGCTTGCCATCGCGGACTTCTATGCAAGCCGATTCATGGAGGACGCTTGCTTGCTCGGCTTGAAGGTTGCTCTCGAAACACAGTCAATCGTTGCCGCGGG